>Ga0209344_10004119_pt1 | contig 13630 bp, 11 predicted proteins | sample Cruoilmetagenom6_FD_187293 | JGI IMG/M metagenome (GOLD analysis project Ga0209344, IMG submission 187293) | Oil polluted marine microbial communities from Coal Oil Point, Santa Barbara, California, USA - Santa Barbara Oil Seep Sample 6 (SPAdes)... | ecosystem: Environmental > Aquatic > Marine...
CCTGACCGGCGATTTGACCCGCATTACACGTGTATTGGATTATTCAAATCCCGGTGAACAACGACAGGCGGGCAAAACCCTTCTTCGAAATGCAGCGACAGTCCATGATGTACTGGGGGTTGAGGTCAACTGGGATCAAGCTGCCAAAATGTTTGCTGACAGCTTTTCCAAAATTCTGAACCTGGATCTTGAAAAAGAAGAATTATCTCCTAAAGAGAAGGATCAAGCTCTCCAACTAGAATCAGCCCAATTCGGGCATTCTGACTGGACAGAACGGCCCGCCACCAAAAGGAAGAATCAGTAAATGTCTATAGGATTACTTACATTACATCTCGGCATACCGGTATGCGCTTCGTTAAAAGAAAAAAGAAGCCAGCTCAAACCGCTCATCACGCGGCTGCAGAGGGAATTCAACGTTTCGGTTGCAGAGCTCGATTACCAGGATCGCTGGCAGGAAGCGCTGATTGGGTGTTCATATCTCAGCAACAGCGGATCCCACACGCAGCGGAGTTTGCAGAAAATCGTGACCTGGGTTGAAAATCATTATCCGCACCTGCCAATCATTCAGGAGCGGATCGAATTGATCTAAGGAGGAATTATGGATTTAGTGTTAAAAGGAAAAAAAGCCTTCCTGACAGGCTCCAGCCGAGGATTGGGATTCGCCTCTGCCAGGGTTTTAGCAGAAGAGGGCTGCACTGTTGTTATTAACGGCCGGGATGAAAGGCAACTCAAAGAAGCTGCTGATCTCCTCCAGAGTGAAACAGGAGCCGAAATCTACTATGTGGCAGGAGATGCAGCCAGTTCAGAAGGTGAAATTAATTTAATTGACAAAGCGGCAGAGCTGATGGGTGGACTGGATCTACTGGTCACCAATACTGGCGGTCCTCCCTCCGGGAAGTTTGAAGCCCATTCTGAAGAAGTCTGGCAGCGCGCCACTGATCTGGTATTTCTAAGCCATGTTCGCTTGATCCGGGCGGCACTGCCCTACCTGAAGAAATCTGATGCCGCGAGTGTATTGACGATCACCTCCTATTCTGTCAAGCAGCCCATACCCAATCTGATCCTCTCCAACAGCATTCGGGCAGCCACTGTAGGACTTACCAAATCACTGGCTCTGGAATTGGGGCCAGAAGGGATTCGGTTCAACTCGATCCTGCCTGGTTGGACAAAAACAGAACGTGTCCAGGAAATAATGGAGTTCAGGGCTGAACAAAGCGACTCAACAATAGAAGAGGAAATAAACAAGATCACAGCCGAATGTCCATTGGGACGAATGGCTTCTCCAGACGAGATTGGCCGGGCTGCTGCATTCCTGTTATCACCAGCAGCGTCTTACATAACAGGCGTGATGTTAACCGTGGATGGAGGGATAGTTAAGGGAATATTATAGGATCGAAGACAGGGAATCAATTAAAAATTTAACAAGCTACAGTAATCAGTGATCAAATAATGATCACTGATTACTTTTAATTTCTTACACTAAGCGTAAAATTGTTTTAGCTTCAGACCACAGCTCTTCCAGGCTGTAATGTTCCCTTTGACTGGGAGAGAAAAGATGTACGATCACAGATCCATAATCAGCTAATATCCAACCCGAGTTAGGTTCACCTTCCAATCGTGCATGTAAACCAAACTTCTTCTTGACTTCATCCTCAACTTCGGATATCAACGCTTTGACCATTCGGGAGCTGGTCCCTGAGCAAATCACAAAATAATCAGCCAAGACGGAGTTTTCATGAATATCCATTAAATGGATGTCTTCCCCCTTCCTATCATCTAATACCTGGACAATAAAGTCCGCGAATTTCCTGGTTTCCAGATTTCACCTCGTTAATAATAGTTTATGAACCCGCCACATCCTGTTCAGTCAATTTGGCAGAGAAGAGACAGGTATATTCCGCCCCTTCCGGTTTTAAGTCACTTCGGTACAGGTGTACAGCTTCGATCCGGGCCACTCCAATAAAACCTACCTGGAAATCACGCAGAACATTTCCCACTGTTCTGACATCCCGGGCCGATGCTTTTCGGGAGATCCTCCCCAGTGTCAGATGGGGTGTGAATTCATATTTATCGTAGTTATAACCCAAACGAGCTACACCATCTTCAATACCGCGCCTGAGATCGAACAAATCAGTTGGCGCTTCCACACCAACCCATATCACCCTTGGATGGCGCTCTTTTGGGAAGGCACCAATACCACCAATCCCGATCTCCATCACTTGCCTTTTGGAGGCTTCCGATTGGAGGATCTTTTCTACCATAGAGATATTTTCTGTGGATATATCACCCAGGAATTTCAGGGTAAGATGCATTTTTGTAAAATCGACCCATCGAACCGGCGTCCCAGGCATCTTTTCCTGCAGCTGGGACGAGATCTGACCCAGAGCATCCAACACACTGGGTGGTAAATCCACAGCTATAAAAGTCCTGATGACATCAGCAGACATTTTCTCTCATTTCTATTTATCCCATGAGAACAGATTTATTTATTCTTTCTTATACCAGAGAATGGACAGACACTGTTCTTGATGAAATTGTACTATAAAGTAAAACCTGAGCCTTTTATAAAGCTGCTTTGATCAATCCCCAGATTCATTTCCAAAACGGATCTTCTGGTATTCTTCCGGCGTATCTACATCAATCTGGCTCTCTGGATCATTCCAGGGGATTGTAACAGGATTGTATTTTTCAAATAATGACCTGCCGCCTACATCTCCCTCCAAATTTTCCAGATCGTCAAAAACACGACGGTCGAAGAGCACTGGATTAGCTGCTTTTCCATCAATAAAAGGCATAATGATAGAGGATGGATTTCTGGCATGCTTTTTCCGCAAGGCTGTTATCAACTCAACCGGGATGAGAGGTTGATCTACAAGGTTGAAAATCGCAGCACCGACATCTTTCGGGAGAGATTTGATGGCCTCCCGGACCGAGGAACTCTGTCCAACCTGCCAGCCAGTATTGCATACTATTTCAACGGGGACTCCAACCAACGCCCGGGAAACGGTGTCGTGGTCTGCACCTGTAATTACTACAACTGGATCACACCCAGCCTCCCTGACTTTTACAGCTACATGTTTCACCAAAGGCTCCCCAAACCAGTCCAGGAGTTGTTTTGGCTCTCCAAAACGTGAGGATCCTCCGGCCGCCAGAATAACTCCGGCGATTCGTTCCTGGACCTCCAACAGCATTTGGTCTTCCAGAACAGAGAACGCAATTTGTGAGTAATTAGCGAGTAAAGTATCCAGATGGGAATAAAACGTTTTCCAATTTGGGAAAGCGTCAATCTGATTGATAAATAGTATCTTCCTGGTACCATCCGGGATATTCTTCAATCCTCCCTGATCAGATACAAGCTCTCTGACTAGATGTTCGCTCTCCAATCTAGCACCAAGCGGCAAATCAACCAGGGATGAATAGATCTCTGGCCGGTGGACCCACTCATCACTCAGCGGTTTTCCAAGGCCGGACAGGCCGATCACAGTTATCACAACATTGGCAAATTCAGGGATGGCAGGTTCATGTTCTGCAGGGGCTTTGAGAGGTAATTTCCTGGCCCCATCAGCTTCGATGATCATGGGGCAATTCCAGGAATCTGCCAGGTTCTTCAATTTTTCTAAAAGGTCCGGAGAGGGACTGCCAACACGGCCTTCCTCTACCTGTGGGCCGGTAAATAACAACACATTGCCTTCAAGATCTTCAGCAAAATCTGGCAAATCGTCAGGACCATTTAGAATCCAATGTCTATCCGCAACATCAAGTTGGTCCAGCGCCATATGAGTAGTAGTCGTGCAGATCACTCGCGTTCCAAAATCCTGGGCCAGTTGGAACATCAGAGTAGTTTTTCCGCCCGATCCTACAAGGGCAATTCTAGATTTTTGTTCCAATCGGAATCTATGATTTAGATCCATAAACCAGACCTTAGATCCGGGCAGGCTAGAATAGCTTCCAGCACACCTCCCCCAACAGCCCGGGCTTTATCTGATACAAGAGAGTAGATAGTTGGGTCATCTCGCGGATCGACATCTCCGATCTTCATACCCTTTGTTACCTGGGTTCCCGGGTCGATCAACCCTCTTAAAATACCATCAAAGGGCGCCAAAACTGCCTGGCTGCCAACCAAGGCGATCACAGTGCCGTTTTTCACCTCATCACCAATCTTTGCTCCTGTGACCAATTTCCCATCCTCTGGGGCCCGCAGGACACGTTCCGAAGCAAACCCTTGAACTTGGCCAGGGATACCGGTATCTTCCTGAGGTGGCCCGGCCCATATGACCCGGCCTAGATTGTGGCCTCGATTGGTTTCAACCACTGCGTGGCAATTCTCTCCAGCTATGAACCCTGGACCTAATCCAATCACCAGTGTAGCTAATTCCTTCCCTTCAGAAGGCTCTTTTTTTCGCATCCGGGCATCTACCACAACGTCTGGCCGAACTTCTCTCATGCAAGCCAGATCTGGATCGATTAAAACCGGGATATTTCCAACGCGGACAGAGTCCTTTACATCTCCTGGGGTATTGATCAACACTGCGGTAATGCCTTCAACTTCTTTACTGCCGTCGGAGACTGCTTCAGCAAAAGAAACCGTTCTGCGCACAACCAGGGGTTTTGGCAGTTCAGTGATCATAACTTCAAAACCAGAGTGGTGCAAACGAACTGCTACTCCACTGGCCAGATCACCACCACCGCGGATTAAAACCAGCACAAATACCCTCCTCAAATGAAAAATAACCTTCTCAAGTATTTTAGCATGACATCACGCCCACTATCTGATGGATTAATGAAATTGTTAACTAGAAAATTGCAGACCTAGTAGCTTCAAAACTCCATATCTCACGCCAAACTCAATGGAAAAATCTTGCTAGTTAGATAGAAATTGATTACAATCACTCCATCTGAAGTTGCGCATAACAGATTTCCAAGAATAATCCTTACTTGTAGTTACTACAACATCAACGTTCATCAACCTACTTCATCATCTTCATTAAGGAGTGGTAACCCATGAGAAATAAATGGATCCCTGTTGTATTGCTATTTGTCCTTCTCTTATCCGCCTGTAATTCATCTGATGCACCCACATTCCAGCCTCAGGAAGAAGAAATAACCACTGCTGATGCTGCAGTGGATGAAAGCAGTCCTGCTGATGAAGAAACCGCTGAAGAATCCTCTCCGCCTCCCACCAATATCCCGCCCACGGACACTTCCCCGCAGGAAATCATTCATTGGGAATACCCGGGGAAATTTTCTGAGGCTCCTCTCCAAAAGATCTTTGACTGCAAGACCGGGGCGTACTTCACATCCGGCGAAACTTATAATTTAAGTGAGGTCTGCGACCAATGGGACCGCAACTATTTCGAGCGTCCCTTGAATGAAGAATTAACCGAGCTTTTCCCTCAGCTGGATATTATCGAGGCGGAATTCGGCCAGGATGAGAACTGGTATTACACCCGCATCCTGGTTTTCTCTGAGCTTGTTGAAAACCTCATTCTGGACGGAGTGTACGCAATCGAAATTGACCTGGACCTGGACGCCCGGGGTGATATCCTGATCGTCGCCACAGCACCAGGAATCTATCCATTCGATGAATGGACATCAGATGGAGTTCAGGTCTGGTTGGACGCAAATGATGACGTTGGCGGCCCGCAGGCCATGCTGGTTGACCCTCGCTATGATGGGGATGGGTACGAAACTCTGGTGGTGGACAGCGGTATAGGGGATGATCCGGACCTGGCTTACGTAAAAACCTACAGCGACCCTCCCGGATTGCTTGAATTCGGGTTCAAGGCAGCTCTGCTGGAAGGTGCTGAAAGCTTTGAGTGGTGGGTCTGGGCCATGGGTGTGGATCTCACAGCAGCTAAATATGATCCGGTGGACTTCTTCCCCCAGGACACCCTCTTCGCCCTGGACAATACCTGCGGCTGGATCTTTGGCAGTTATCCCAGAGACTTACCAAATATTTGCGATTCGATTTCAGCACCCAAGCAACGTGTTGAAGGGTGCAAACCCGGAACCCCCACAATTGTCGATCCCTGTTATAAATGGGATCCAGCTACTTGTAGCTGGGGTTGGGATTTCGGCTGTATTAATTAATAACAGACTGCAAACTGAAGAAACGGGCAGATTCTAATTAGAATCTGCCCGTTTTTATTTAGAAAGTTACTAAACAGGCTATTGGGAAGGTACAATCCTTGTAAATAAAGTGCCATGTAGGAGAAGCTCGAATACATAGAGGAAATCATGAAAAAATATTCTCACCTTATCTGGTTATTGATCATTATATTTATCAGCGGCTGCAATGGAAGTGAAGAACTCCAAACTGCCCAACTAAAAGAAATCCCTGTACAGATCCTGATCAGCGAGGTCTTCACCGGCGTGGACGGGAACAACCAGGCTGACTTCATCGAGCTTTATAATGCCGGAACAACAATCGCAGATCTGAATGGGTATTCTCTTTGGTACCAGTTAAAAGATTCAAGCGAAGAGACCTTGATCTACCAATGGAAGGAAGAAACCCTGGTCCCTCCCCTGGGATATTATGCCCTTATCCAGGAAGGCCAGCTTTTCGCTATTCAACCAGATGGAAATATCAATCAATCCCTCGTGCCTACCCGGGGAGGGCTATCCTTGCGGGAAGGAAGCCAGGTATCAGACCAACTCAGCTGGGGTAATGGCCCGGCCGCTATGATCGAAGGCCATAATGCCCCTGAAATGCAGCCAGGGTTATCCTTGCAGCGATCTCCCGAAGCTCTTGCAGCCGGTGGCGGCGATACCAATGATAATGGAATTGATTTTGGCCTCAACAGCGCTCCTATATTGATGAACACTGGCAGCCCCAATAACCATGAATTAGCAGATCGGTTGGCGCTTGAAGTGAGCTTTCCCTACCAGGTTAACCCCGGAGAAACTTTCGAGGTTGAATTTCAGATCCACAACCAGACAGGAAAGGATCTGAATAATATCCTGCTGACCATTCCCCTGCCAGATTATATTCACTTGCAGGAAAACGGAGAGCCGTTCCAGCAGGATGGCAACCTTATCAATACCCGGATCACTTCTCTGGAAAACGGAGAAATTTTTATCGGCTCAATCCCCCTCCAAGCCGAGTTTACATTCAGCGAATATGCCTTCCGCAATGTCTACCTTGAGGCCGGGAACTGGGGTCTACCCGCTTTTACAGCTCCATTCTACGGTGAGATCGGGGGCGGGTCCATTCCTATCGATACAGCGAGGGAATTAATCGACAGGGAAGTGGTCGTTGAAGGCATCAGCACCATGTATGTGGGCGGTTTTTTTGCCGGCAGCGGCGCAAAATTCTATGTCGAGGATGATAGCGGCGGGGTCCAGGTTTATGTCTCCAACGCTGGAAACTCTCTGGTGGTCCCGCTTGGATCCAGGGTCCGGGTGCGGGGAAATATCGTGTTATATCGGGATTCGATCGAACTCATCCCCTCTTCAGAGGACCTGGTAGAGATCATTCAGGCTGGAACTAAAGATACCCTCCAAATGCCTGAGGTCACAGCCCTGGATACGATCAACCTTGATCCTGAGTATTTTCCTGGTCGATTGGTCGAAGTCAAGGGCAGGATTGCCCGGGTGGAAGAAATGACCTACAGCTATGAGGTTGATCTCTTTGATGAATCTGGCAACCTTGTGGCTGTGTATGTTGACAAAGAAACTGGCATGACCGTTGAAGAGATGGAATCTGACCAACATTACCAGGTCACTGGCATTATGGAGCTGCTGGATGGCAAACTGCGGCTTTACCCAAGGCTTCAAAGCGACCTGGTCAGGATTTACCCAGCAGGCCTGTACATCCAGGCCCAACCGCCTACCACAGCGATCTCTGGGGATCCATTTTCCGTAATTTACACAGTGATTAACCACAGTGATGAAAGTGATACGAATCTGGTCATTCAAGCGCCTATTGATCCTCAATTGGATGTGACCGCTATCCAGAATAACGGCCGCCTGGATGGTGATTCTGTGATCTGGGAAGTCCCTGTCATAGCTGGCAGAGGAGAAATGATCGATCTGGAATTCCAGGCAATATTACAAGGCAGCACCGAGTATGTTAGTTTCGGCAATTACCAGGTTATTTCAGATAACTTCCCGACAGCTGCAGGAGGGATAGAAACCCACACCTTCTCGGGAAACTCTGTTCCCATCTGGGCAATCCAGGGGAATGAAGATCGTTCTCCCTATATCCTTTCCACCATCACTACAGAAGGAGTAGTTACAGGGATATTCCCCGATCTGGATGGTTTCTGGATCCAGGAATTGAATACTGATCTTGATCCCAATACATCTCCTGGCGTGTTCATAAGCATCGCGGCAAATTTACCGGATATCTCTCCTGGAGATCTGGTCTCTGTTACCGGCCAGGTTAGGGAGTCCTTTCAGGAAACCCAGCTGGAGGTCGTATCACAAGCAAATATTACTGTCATTGGAAGCAGCTTCATACCTGCCCCGACAGCTCTTGACCCACCAATGGATGAGGCTGAAAGTCAGGCATACTATGAAGCCCTTGAAGGCAGCCTGGTATCTGTTGCGGGTCCCGCCCTGGTGGTTGGACCGACCACTCGCTATGGAGAATATGCGATCATCCTATCCAAACATGGTCTTGACAGAGTATGGCAGGGTCAAGATCAGGGCATGGTGATCCTAGTGGATGATGGCAGCAGTGAAACTTATGAAACGCGGGACGATCAGGATGTGGCTGCAGCTGTTGGAGATAATATTTCCGGACTGGTCGGTGTGCTAACTTATAACTACGGTAACTACAAGATCGAGCCCACTGCCAAATATGCTGTTCAGAACCAGCCTCCGGATATCATTCCCCTGGAATCCCTCGAACCAGGCAGCTTCAGTGTCATGACCTGGAACGTGGAGAATCTGTTTGACTTTGTAGTCCCACATCCATCCAGTCCACCACTTCCCAAGGTGAGTGAATACAAGTTGAGTATCTCGCGGGTTGCTCAGACCATTCAGGCAGCAGCCTTCCCAATCGTGATCGGGTTCCAGGAGGTTGAATCCCTTGAGATCCTGGAGGATATCGCCGACGACCCCTTGCTAGTTGCGTATGATTATCAAGCTGCCTTGATCGAAGGAACGGACAGCCGCGGAATTGATGTCGGATACCTGGTGCGGGGAGATCAAGCGGAAATCGTCGATGTGGTTCAATACCCTTCTCCCGGCAATATCAGCAGCCGACCACCGTTGATGATCCAGGTCGAACTGGAAGGGTCAGATGCCAGTTTGTATTTTCTCAACAACCACTTCACCAGCATGAGCGGCGGTGAGGAAACCACAGAACCCCGCCGAACTGCCCAGGCCGCCTGGAACGCTGAGGTCGCTCTGGAAATTCTCCAGGAGAATCCCGGAGCTTTGCTGGTAGTGATGGGAGACCTGAACTCCTATTACGGATCTCTGCCCCTGCAAACACTGGAAGAAATTGGACTGATCAATCTCTTTGACTGGTTGGATCCCGAAGAACGCTACAGCTATGTTTACCAGGGATCCTCCCAGGTATTGGACCATATCCTGGTGAATGAAGATCTGGAAGCATACCTGGTAGAGGTAAATGTGCTGCACAGCAATGCTGATTTCCCCCTGCCCCTTTCAGATTATGAGGGATATATCCATAAATCGGATCATGACCCTGTGATTGGAACGTTTTTAGTGCCTTAACGAACAAGGAAACGGTTTCCTTGCGGGGAAACCGTTTCCTCGTCATAACATGCACTTAAGTCCTGAGAGGAGTTTACGCTTCAGATCTGCCGGGCGTTCCGAACCGGGTGTTAATAAACAGATTTCATTCTACTCTTTGTGAAGATTATCATTTTTCCGGATAAGAACTAGTTAAACCAAAAGTCTCAGACTTGAAAAGATCTTGTCGACATTTTCTGGTGATACAGCAACAGAAGACGCAACATCTGGCCATTTAGTAAATTCAGCGAGGACAAAGTCTATCATATCATTGGCAACATTCTTTTTAATTCCCGCAGTTTTAGCATAAGAAACCAGATCATTCCTGGTGAAATTATCTCTCTTATTATTTATACTCATTTGATGTTGACTTGTCCAATCACCACTTGGATTCCATGAATACGTTAAATCATAAGCTGGTGATAAAGTCCATTTCCCCCCCCGATCCATTAAAAATGCAATATTCTTGACATGATCATCTTGATTCCTGCCAACAATATTGAAAAACGTTCTTAATACTTGTTGTTCCAATTCCTGTCTCGATAATCCCAGACCCTTCATCACTTGAATTGCTTGTTCATAAGAATTACTTCCAGCCAAATTGTAATCATAATGTGCTAGCGCGCCTAATGTTTGCGCATGGATTTTGCCGCCATTCTGCGTCCTATCGAAACGTTTCGTCATAAAATGGCTTCTCCCACCTTCATGGTGAAGTGTGGAATCCATCATCTGTATTCCAATATTTAGTGCTATTTTATGATATGCATATTCTATCTTCCCGTAACCTAAAGGGTCTGCAATTTCCTTATCACGGTTATTTGATATTCCATCGAATTTTAGCAGCCAATGTTCAAAATCTGGGTCAAGATCTATTTGCCCAGACCGGAACTCTTTTGTATTCGGATTCCACGCCAGGATCGCTTTCGCGCGTGCACCGCCTGCAGAAGTCCCTACTCTGAGAATATCCTCCAGTACTTCATGATCATCAATCCCTGTTAATACACCATATAATCCGGTTCGTTGATCTAGGATATTATTTACAAGGTCTACTAACTTATTTATTTCAATATTCTTATCTTTTTTAGAATACTCAGAGATTGTGGGTTCAAATTCTAAAGCCCCCATTCCACGGGTACCGATATAACATAATCGCTCAACCGGATTAAAACTCGATTGCGCCCTTCCCTGAGAAGCTAACCAGGCATCAATTACTGCATTTCCAAACTTATCAGGCAAGGAATCAGCTAATAAACCCGGTAATCCTTTAAAAGAATTCTTTGCTAATGCTGGAAACTCATACGGAAATTCATTTAATCGCATCACTAATGGCGATACTTGAATTCCACTTCCAACAAACTCAGCAGCGAATTGGAATACTCCAATTTCTCTGTTCTCCAACCAAGAAACTGCTCCAATTTCACTACCCCATAAAAGGACCCTGGCATCATTCATAATTAATTATCCGATTCATCTCCCCATTCCCAAGGAGTCTTATCGGTACTTGTCTTTTTTGAACTCGCTCGTTTACGTTCACTACCACCGATATTCACCCGATCAATTGGGCGAATACTTGGATCTGGAAGCAATACCTCTAAACTCTGTTGAACACCAAGAGCAATCAATACCCTGATAAAAGTGTCCAATGATACACCCTTGCCTTTCTCCAATCGATGGATCGTATTTGGCGAAACTCCAGATTCGTGGGCAAGTTGTACTTGAGTTATATTACGCACAAGTCTGATATTTTCAACTTGTTTACATAAGGCTTTTTCAATTTGATCACTTGTAGCTATAGCATAATCAATCTGGCTATCCATATGTTCTTTGCCTCCCTCACTAACGATCGTCTCGCCGTACAGGTAAATTTCATGTATATTTAATCTCTAATATATTGGGGTTTATTAGCGCAAAATGCATTCAATCATCAATATACTATGAGTTAACTATAAGGAATAATACCATAATATCAAAATATATATTAGCGTGTTAATTCATAAGATATTGGTGTTTAGCAAGCTTTTAAGGTTCTTATTCACAAAATATTGTGTGTTATAAGTATTTTTTGAATATTCCTGCCCCTGAAGTATGGCGTCGGCTTGGGCCGACGTTCGGACGTCATGTGAAGCAGGATGTCCTCTCTTTGGATTTCAATCCCTTCTTGAATAAAAAAAACACCTGCTGGTTTCCCAGCAGGTGTTTTTATAACTCAAGAATCAATCTTACTCAATTTCAGCAACTAACTCAGCAGCTGTGATATTCAGCTCAGCCAAAATGGCGTCAACTGCTTCTGCAGATTCTGCTGCATAAAGCTGGGCTGCGGCATCATCTACTGCCCTGCGGACTGAGTACCAAGCCGTGAAGGTCTCTGGTTCTCCCTGTCCAAGAGCAGCGAGCGCCAATGTTGACTGGAACTGCGGAACTGCAGCAATATAGTCAGTTAACATGCCCTCGGTTGAGAACTGGGTGGGCAGATAACCAGAGGCCTCGACCCATGTGGCTTGATTCGCCGGAGCGGTCAGGAATTTGATCCAGAGCCAGGAAGCCAGTTCTTGTTCCGGTGTAGATTTCAGAATACCAAAAGTCTGGGTGAAAGCATCCACACCTTGTCCGCCATCGGGGCCGGGGAAGGCCAGGAAACCCCATTCATCATCCGGGAATAAGCCATCTGCATAGGCATAACCGTAGTACTTCAGGCCGGAGGTGGAGCTCAATGTCACAAGGGCCAATCGGTTAGCCTGTTCCGGGTTGGGGTAGCTCTCTGTTTCAAAAGTGCATCCGCTGGCTTTCAGATCGTTCACATACAGTGCGGCTGCTTTTGCTGCCGGGGTATTAAATTCATAAGCTGTGCCGTCAGCGTTAAGTTCTACTCCGCCAAAAGCATGCAGGAAGGATAGATAATTGGAGGCACTTGGATACCACACCATACCACCGGTGCCGTCATTATCAGGATTGTCATCCCCTGCGTTGGCTTCTGCTGCTGCACAGAGTTGAGTTTTCAACTCTTCTGGGGTCGTTGGAGCTGCATCAAATCCCAATTCCTGGGCCCAGGTAAAGTTGTAAACCATCACGTTTGCGGACTGGCTGAATGGCCAACCCAGTCGAGCGCCTGCAGAAGTAACACCAAGGCCAAAGACACCTGGATAAATATCAGCGATCTCGTCCTCGGTGAGACCATAAGTCTCATCGTAAACAAACTGGTCCAAATCCACAACCAGATCTACAGTATCCCAGTTGTTAAGGGCGCTGGTATAAGCTTGCGCGATCTGGGGGATGTCACCGGACTGGATGCCGGCGTTGACCTTGTCTTCCAGGTCATTATATTTACCCTGGTCAAGGGCTTCCACAGTAATACCATATTCATTGCTGGCGTTGAATTCTTCAACCAGCGCCGCAATGGTTTCATTCCTCGGATCACCTTCACCGTATACGTGCCAGAATTGGACTGAGGTGCCGCTGAGGTCCAGCATCGGTTCCTCTTCTACTTCCGCTTCTTCCTCTTCTTCAACAACGGCTTCTTCGACTTCCTCTACAACCGGTTCTTCTGTGGGTGCTGGTGGGGGCGCGCAGGCGCTAAGCACCAGGGATAGCACCAGTAGGGATGCAAATAAAATTGTGATTAGTTTCTTAGGCATTTTTTCTCCTCAAAAATATTGTCTGGTAAAACGGTAAAGCTTCTGATTTGGCGTGGGCTACCACCTCCTTTGATCAATAGAATCTTTTCTTTTATTATCCTTTAAGACCACTGCGGGCGATGCTCTCAGTAAATTGCTTTTGTGTGAAGAAATACAAGATCAAGATCGGAATTATTGTGATAAAAGCAGCTGCCATAATGTAATGGATCTCCTGCCCTGCTTCGGTGACGAAGTTCATCATACCTACGGAAATAGGACGCCAATCTGGAGTGTTGGTCACCAGCAAGGGCCAG
>Ga0209344_10004120_pt1 | contig 13626 bp, 10 predicted proteins | sample Cruoilmetagenom6_FD_187293 | JGI IMG/M metagenome (GOLD analysis project Ga0209344, IMG submission 187293) | Oil polluted marine microbial communities from Coal Oil Point, Santa Barbara, California, USA - Santa Barbara Oil Seep Sample 6 (SPAdes)... | ecosystem: Environmental > Aquatic > Marine...
GCACCGCGGCAATCACATCGAGCGGTGGCATCGGCAGCGTCCAGGGCTGGTCGACGGCAATCGCCAGCGGCAGCATGATCAGGCTCGAGGCGGTTAGTTGTCCGGTGGCGGTGATGCGCGGCGAAAGCCCCTTGAAACGTTTGCTGTAGGTTGCAGCGAAACCATAGGAAATGGCGGCGCCGATGAAGGCGAGTTTGGCCCAGAGCGGGCTGTCGTCAATTCCCAGCGCCGCGGGTCCGATCAGCAGCACCATGCCGGCAAAACCCAGCACGCAGCCAATCAGCTTGGCGGGCGAAATTTTCTCATCGACCGTGAGAACCTGAGCGATCACCACGGTCCACAGCGGCGTGGTGGCATTGAAGATGGAGGCGACGCCGGCGCCGACCTCGATCTGGCCCGCAAAAATCAGCGTGAACGGAATGGCATTGTTGAGCAGCCCCAGCAGCAACAGTTCGCGCCAGCGGTTTGCCATCGATGCGTAGAAGCCGGGCAGCCGGCCAAAGACGACATGCAGGGCGATGGCCGCGAGCCCGACCCGCGCCAGCACCAGCGTCATCGGCGGGATGAATTGAACCGCGATCCGACCGAAAAAGAACGATCCGCCCCAGATGATTCCAAGCAGGACCAGCAGGCCCCAGACCTGGGCATTCATGGAGCGGTGGATGGTGGCAGTCATTGAGCATTTCCAATCAGAAGGACGGATGCGAACCGATTGGTGGTGCTTGTCACAGCCGCGGCGCGCGCACCACCCGAAATCAGCCGCTTGTCATTTGCCGGTGGGAAACCACGTTGATAGTGTCGCATGCTAACCGGGAGACGTCATATGCAACGATTCGCCACTGGTACGGACGCCGCACTCGAGCTAAGGCCGGACCAGCCGTTGTATTGCTTCCGACCGGATGTGCTGAAGCAGGATGCCCGGCAATTCATGAAGCTGTTTCCCGGCGAGACCGCCTATGCGGTCAAGACCAATGGCGAGCCGATGGTGCTCAAGGCGTTGGTTGAAGCCGGGGTGAAAATCTTCGACGTCGCTTCGCCCGGCGAATTTGCCGCCGTGCGGGCCGCCTCGAAGGCCGCCGAGATGCTCTACATGCACCCGGTCAAGGCGCAGTCGGACATCAGGCTGGCGCTTGAAAAATACGGCATCCGGGTGATGTCGCTCGACCACGAGGACGAGATCGCCAAGGTGCTCAGGATCGTCAGGGCGCTCGATCTGGATCCGGCCTCGATCACCATTTTCGTGCGGCTGCAGACCAAGGGTCATGCGATGTACGAACTATCAAAGAAATTTGGTGCTGCCCCCGGCCATGCGGTGGAACTGGTGCAGCGGCTCGGCAGGATCGGCTTCAAGGTAGGTTTGTGCTTTCACGTCGGCAGCCAGGTCGAGGAGGCCGAATCCTACGAGCTGGCGCTCAAATCCGCCGACTGGGTGCGCAACCGCGCCGGGGTCGAGCTGGTCGGCCTTGATGTCGGCGGCGGCTTTCCGGCGGTCTATGGCCATGATCCGAACCGCAAGGCCAAGCCGATGCCGCCGCTGGAAGAGCTGATGGGCAAGCTGCGCGAGAACATCACCGAATGGGCCTTTGACGACATGCCGTTAGTGGCCGAGCCGGGCCGGGTGGTGGTGGCGCGGGCGTTTTCGCTGGTGGTGCGGGTGCTTTTGCGCAAGGGCCGCAGGCTCTACATCAATGATGGCATCTGGGCCTCCTTGTCGGACAGCTGGACTGGCAAGATCACGCTGCCGGCGCGCTTCATCCCGGATCCGGCGCGGCGCATCCGCAAGGGTAATCCGGCAAAGATCGTGCCGTTCCGGGTCTGTGGGGCGACCTGCGATTCGGTCGACATCCTGTCGCGGCCGTTCTGGCTGCCGGAAACGGTGGACACCGGAGACTGGATCGAGATCGGCCATATTGGCGCCTATTCGCTGTCGCTCAGGACCCGCTTCAATGGATTTTACCCCAATGACTTCGTCGAGGTGACGACCCCGTTCGGTGAAGATGGCGAGGCGGAGAGCTTTGCCAGCCTGGAGACGATGGCGGACTGAGGGACGGGGCAGGGCGCGGGGAACCATGCGGCGGGTTGCGGGTTGACCCGTGCCGGCACTGGTGGATTGGGGTAGGTCGCCCGGTCAAGATGATGGCGGCGTTGCAGAGCTTCAATCCAGCCGGAGGTGCCGATGGACAATCCGATCTTCTTTGACGACTGGGCCGGGATTGGCCGCATTGTGATCACCGGGCTTCTGGCCTATCCGGCACTGATCCTGATGCTGAGGATTTCCGGAAAGCGGACGCTGAGCAAGTTCAACGCATTTGATTTCATCGTCACCATCTGCCTGGGGTCGATGCTGTCGTCGATCATCATCACCAAGTCGGTGCCGCTGGTCGAGGGCGTGGTGGCGCTGGTCTTGCTGATCGTCCTGCAGTTTGTCATCACGTGGTTGTCGGTGCGCTCACCGGCATTTCAAAGCCTGATCAAGAGCAATCCGACGCTGCTGGTTCATCGCGGCGTCTATCAGGAGAAAGCAATGCGCGCCGAGAGGATATCGAAACAGGAGATTGCGGCCGCACTGCACGCCAATGGTAACGCGGAAATGTCGGAACTCGCCTGCGTAGTGCTCGAGACCGATGGCTCGCTGAACGTATTTACGGCCGCCTGATTGCGGCTTTTGCCACATATTGCACCGCGCGCATCTGTCACGCGGGTTTTGCGAAACTTTTCCGGTAGAGTGGCGTTTCAAATCCAGTCTTCAGGCTGGTCTGGAGACCGCGCATGCCTAAACTGATCCGCTTCGTCCTTCTCAATTCTGCCCTTGGTGTGCTGATCGGCTGGGCCGTGGCGGCCGCGGTGGTCTATTTCAACATCAATGGTTTTGGCGATCTGATCTGGTATTCCTCGAGCCGGATTACGGCGCTGTTCATCCTCCTGGTGTCGTTCGGCTCCACCTTCGGCTTTGCGGTGATGGCCACCGCGGTAATGCTGATGCCGGTCGACAAGGACGAGTTCGACAAGCTGTAGACCTATGGTTTCCGGTGACCAAGCCTGTCCGGCTCGGTCGAGGTTCAGCGATAGATCAGCGTTGGCAGCCACATGGTGAAGATCGGGAAAAACGTCACCAGCATCAGCACCGCAAACAGTGGGATCAGGAACGGCGCCGTAGCGCTGACGCAGCGTTCGAACGGGACTTTTGATACCCTTGAGAGCACATAGAGCACCATACCGACCGGAGGGGTAAGCAACCCGATCATCAGGTTGAGCACCAGAATGACACCGAAATGCACAGGGTCGATGCCGATATGCACGGCGATCGGCAGCAGCACCGGCACCAGAATGGTAATGGCGGCTACGGTTTCCATGAAACAGCCGACGATGAGCAAGATGACGTTGATCAGCAGCAGGATGATGATCGGGTTTTCCGATACGCCGAGGATCAGGGAAGCGAAATGCTCAGGTACCCGGTTCGAGGTCAGGATCCAGGCGAAGATCGATGCGGCGGCTACGATGAACAGCACGACGGAGGTGGTCTCGATGGTGTCCATCGAAACTTTCAGGAAGCGTCGCACAGTCAGCGTGCGGTAGACAAACAATCCGAGGATCAGCGCCCAGGCACAGGCGGCAATGGCAGCTTCGGTAGGAGTGAAGGCGCCCGAGAGGATGCCGCCAACAATGATCACCGGCGTCAGCAGTGACAGGAACGCGCGAATGAAGGCCTGGCCCAGGACTGACAACCGGAAGGCCTGGTCGCGCGGGTATTTGTAACGGTGAGCGTAGAAGGCGACCATGATCATCAGCGCCACTGCCATCAGCAGACCGGGGATGAAACCTGCAGCAAACAACTGGCCGATGGAGGCGCCGGCAACAACGCCATAGATCACCATCGGCAGTGATGGCGGGATGATCGGGCCGATGGTCGATGAGGCGGCGGTGATGCCAACGGCAAAGCCTGGATCGTAATTGGCGTCTCGCATCGCCTTGATTTCGATGGCGCCGAGTCCGCCTGCGTCGGCGACAGCAGCGCCCGACATGCCGGCAAAGATCACCGAGGCGCCGATATTGACGTGACCGAGCCCGCCCGGCAGCCAGCCGATCATCGCCTTGGCAAAATCAAAAATGCGCTCGGTGATGCCGGCGGTGTTCATCAGATTGCCGGCAAGGATGAAGAACGGCACCGCCAGCAACGGAAAGGAATCGACGCCATTGATCATGCGGTGCGCGACGACAAGGCCGGGCACATGGCCGTCGAGCAGGATGAACACGGCCGAGGAGCCGGCCAGCGCGATGGCGACCGGGACGCCGAGCATGATCAGCGCGAAGACCATGACGAAGAGAAGGGTCAGGAGCATGGTGTGCCTTTGCTCGAAGCGAAGAGGGCTATGGCGGGGTGGGTCAAAGCGTCGGGCCGGTTGCCTTGGCGGTTTCGGGGTCGATCAGCCGGCTGCTGCCGGAGCGCAAGTGGCGCCAGAACACAATCAGCGCGTAGATGGTCATGGCCAGAAAGCAGGCGGCGATGAACCAGTAGATCGACGATTTCGGAAAATTGAGCGAGACCATCTTCTGCTGGGTCCTTTCGGCTACCTGTGTGCACAGAAAGCCCATGAAGCCGTAGAAGGCGATTGAGACGATATCGATGAAATATTGCAGCGCCTTGCGTACCGGTCGCGACAGCCAGCGAAACGCCAGCTCGACAGCAATGTGGCTTTCGCGCCGGACCGCCATGACAGCGCCGAGAAAGGTCACCGCGATCAGCAGGAAGCGGGCGATTTCTTCGGTCCAGCCGAGCGAATTGTTGAGCACATAACGGGTGAAGAACTGCAGAAAGACGACGAAGGCCAATGCCCAGAACACGGACAACACCAGACCGTCGTCCCACTGGAAGCCGGTCAGGTCCTCGTCTTCCTCGTGTATCAGTTTGGCGATTGAGGATTCATCTGTGAATTTGTCTTTTGCCGACATCAGGCAACCTCCGAAGGGACCGAGAGGCGGCGGCCATGGGCCGCCGCGCAACGCAACTGTCCGTCTGGGTTACTTGATCGCCTGCAGCTTGTCGTAGGTGGCCTGGTCCCAGGTGGCGTCAGGGCCGTTGTGCAGCTTCATTGTGGCTTCGCGGAACGGGGTTCGGTCAACTTCGTTGACGTTGACGCCATTGTCCTTGAACCACTGCACCAGATCCTTTTCCTTCTGGATGATCTGCTCACTGGCGCAGGTGGCGGTCTCATCCAGCACGCCGTCAAGCGCTGCCTGATCCTCGGGGCTCATGGCCCCCCAGGCCGGACCGCCAACGATGGTGAGCAGCGCGTCGGTGATGTGGCCGGTCAGCGTGATGTATTTCTGCACTTCGTAGAATTTCTTGGCCTGGATGGTCGGCAGCGGATTTTCCTGGGCGTCGACGGTGCCCTGCTGCAGTGCCAGATAGACCTCGGCAAAGGCGATGGGCGTCGGGTTGGCGCCGACTGCCAGCGGGAACATCATGTAGAGCGGTGCATTGGGGACGCGGATCTTCAGGCCCTTCATGTCCTCAGGTGTCTTGATCTCGACATTGGAGGTGACATGGCGCTGACCGTAATAGGTCATTGAGGTGATGTGATTGCCCGAGGCTTCCTCATAGCCCTTCGACATTTCGCCAAAGAGATCGGAATTGCGGTATTTGTCCCAGTGATCGAAGTCGCGGAACATGAACGGTGCGCCGCCGATGGCGATCGGTCCATAGGAGCGTCCGGCAAACAACTGGCCGGTGTAGATGATGTCGACGGTGCCGAGACCGAGGCCTTCGTTGATGTCGACTTCCTTGCCCAGCGAAGAGGCCGGAAAGACTTCGATATCGTAGCGGCCTTCGGTTGCCTTTGACAGCAGATCAGAGGCTGCGACAGCGCAGGTGTGGTAAGGCTCGCTGGCTTCATAGACGTGCGCCCATTTCAGCGTCGTCGGCGCGGCAAATGCCGGTGCAGATGTTGCCGTCAACATTGTCGACGCTAGTGCGGCCAGTGCAATATCTCTAATTTTCATGGATAGTTCCTCCCAAAACCATACTATAGCCTCCAATGAGGCCAGCTCCAAAATCTCATCACTTCACACGGAATTCTCGCCCTATGATGCCAGTACTATACTAGTATGTCAGATTGTTGGCAATATAGCTCTGGGGCTATTCGCACTGCTGAAACGGATATCGCCGGATCACATGGTGTTGGCTCGGCGGGAGTCGAAAAGTTGATGATCTCCGACCGGCCCACGCACCGGCATTTCATGCCGAAAATGCTGCGAGGTGAAGCGCACTGCGGACACAATTGCCCTGCAAGCCTTCCTTGACCGGAACTGATCCTCTAGGTTGGTTCGGCAAGGGGTTGGCATGGACGAAAATCTCGCCAAGGCGGTGGAAGCAGCAAGCAATGTAGTCGAAGTGGCGACCAAGGTGGTCGATGCAACTGTGGAAGCGACACACCACGGCGACCACATGGTATCTATCGCGATTGCCGTGGCCATCGCCGCGCTGCTGGGGCTCGGTTTCATGCGGCTCAGGCAACCGCCGCTGGTGGGCTTCATCCTAGCCGGCCTGGCGCTCGGACCTACCGGGCTGGGGGTGATCTCGACATCGGAAAACGTCACCCTGCTGGCGGAAATGGGCGTCGTTGTGCTGCTGTTCTTCATCGGCATGGAATTGTCGATCAAGGCCTTTGTGCTGAGCCTCAAACAGGCAGTGTTGGTGGCTGGCGGACAACTGGTTGCCTCCATGGTGCTGGCGGCGGTGCTGGCATTGGCGCTGGGTGCGAGCCTGTCGGAAACCATCATTTTGGGCTTCATCATCGCCTTGTCGAGCACTGTGGTGGCGATGAAGATGCTCGACGAGATGGGGGAATTGCGCAGCTCCTCGGGCCGGATCGCGGTCGGCGTGCTGATCGCCCAGGATCTGGCCGTGGTGCCGATGCTGATCCTGGTCTCGAGCCTTGGCGGCGAGAGTTTTGATCTTGGCGCGGTGCTTTTCAAGGTGGTGGTGGCGGTGGCACTGCTGGCTGGCCTGTTGTGGTGGTTTGGCCGTCACCCGAAGCTCAAGCTGCCCTTTGCCGAAGCGATTGAAAACAACGTCGACCTGCTGGCAATCGGCTCGCTGGCGCTGTGCTTTTCAGCCGCGGCACTGTCAGGCCTGGCGGGCTTGTCGCCGGTCTATGGCGCGTTTCTGGCCGGCATCATCGCCGGCAACTCGACGCTTCGAAGCCGGGTCATTCCAGTGATCGAGCCGATTCAGAGCATATTGCTGGTGGTGTTCTTCCTCTCGATCGGGCTGCTGATCGATCTCGATTTTATTCTGGCCAATATCTGGCTGGTGCTGGCGGCCGCGTTTCTGGTGGTGGCGCTGAAGACGGTGGTCAATATCTTCCTGCTGCGCAGCACCGGGTCCGACCCGAAGACGGCGCTCCTGGCCGGCCTGTCGATGGCGCAGGTGGGGGAATTCTCCTTCGTGCTGGCGGCGGTCGGCTTCGCCTCGGGCGCCTTTGGCGCGGATATCTATCGGCTGGCGATCGCGGTGACGGCAATTTCGCTGCTGATGTCGCCGATCTGGTTCAACCTGATGAAGCGCGTCGAGGACATCGCCAGCGAGGGCATCGGCTCCTACAGGCAGGCTCTGGCAGAGGCCTATGAGGATGAACTCGATGGCGTGGAGAATGTGGTGTGGGCGGTGCGCGCCCGCTACCGTGCCGCGCGGTTTGCGCTTTATCAGCGCCGTGCCCGCCGTGCCGGGGCCAAGGCGGTGGTTGAAGTTGCACCGGAAGACGGGAACAGCGGCACCAAAGAGCCGGTCAGTGATGTGGTTGATACGCCTTCCCGGACCGGCAGCGATGCCGCCCCAAACCCGCCGCCGTCGATCAATCAGGCAGCGAGCGGCCCGCTCGACGACGCGGGTCCTGATGATGCTGAAACAGCCGGACGATGAGGCCCGGCTGCTGCTGTTTTATCCTCAATCGCTTGGGCGTTTGCGGTTGAGCGATGCTTACAGCGCGCCCAACAATTCCTCGGTGGGCCAGCCGTCTGCGGGCAGGCCGAGGCGGAGTTGTTCGGCGCGCACCGCGGTACGAGTGCCGCCACCGAGAATTCCGTCGATCTTGCCGACATCATGGCCTCGGGCGGCGAGTTTTTGCTGCAGCTGTTTCATCGCCACGTCGCTCAGCCCGGACCCCGGGTTGCCTGCGTCATAGGGCTTGGCGCCGCCAAGCCGTGTGGCGAAATAGGCGGCCGAGGTGGTGTAGATGAAACTCTGGTTCCATTCGAGATAGATCGAGAAATTCGGGAAGGCGAGGAAGGCCGGACCGTTGCGGCCCTGCGGCAACAGCAGATCGGCGGGCAGGTTCTGAGTGCTCGGCGCACCGTTGCGGAAAGTCACTCCGAGTGCGGCCCAGTCATTGATGGTCATGCCCTGGCCAAGGCCTGATTTTTCATAGGGAAAATTGCCGTCAGGTAGTGACACCTCCGCAAGCCATGGTTCGCCGGCGCGCCAGCCCAGCGCCTGGATGAACTTGGCCGCGGTCAGAATGGCGTCGGGGGAAGAGTTCTTGAGGTCTTCATGACCGTCGCCATCGCCGTCGACACCATATTTGATGATGTCTCTGGGCAGCATCTGCACCTGGCCGATTTCGCCGGCCCAGGCGCCGGTGGTGCGGACCGGGTCGAGATCGCCGCGGGCAACCATTTCGATGGCCGCCAACAGTTGCGGACGGAACAGTTCAGGCCGGCGGCAGTCGTGGGCGAGCGTGGCCAGCGCATTGATGGTGTTGAAATCACCCTGGACCGCGCCGAAATCGGTTTCCAGTCCCCAAAACGCGGTAATCACCGGCGCCGGCACGCCATAGTCGGCCTCGGCGCGGGCGAAGACCTCGGCAAACTGCGCCATCTTCTTCTTGCCGACCTGCATCCGGTTGGCGCTGACCGAGCGCTGGGAAAATTCCAGGAAGGTCTGCCGGAACACGCCCTGGGCGCGATCGCGTGACAGCACCTTGTTGTCGACCTTGACGCGGGCAAGTGCGTGGTTGGCTACCTCCTCGCTGATCCCTCGGCTCATCGCTTCGGCTTTCACGCCCTGAAGAAACTGGGCGAAATTGCCGCCGCAGGTGGGCGCTTGCGCCAGCCCAGGGGTGGCGATCACGCTGGAAAGAACAAGGCTGAGGTAAATTCTGGATTTCATAATGGTTTGGGCTCCTGGTGGGGCTGGCAACGCACCCGAAATTTGTGGCTATGTTGAGGTGGGCTGATTCATGATCGGGCTGATGCCGCCATTGACGTTGCCGTCGCGTCGCGGGGCTGATGTCTATCGGGCGTGCGCACAGAGGGTTCAGCGCGCATATTTTTGCAGCCAGGCGCGCCATTGGCTCTTGCTGCCGGCAAAGGCGTTGATATCGGTGTTGCCCTTGATGCCTGGAACCATGCCTGTTCCGGTGTATTGCCAGAAGGTCCAGGGATGGTCGGGATAGATATCCTGCGGATGTCTGGCCACCGAGCGCAGCCAGAACTGGTGGTGCTTGAGATCGCCATTGATGTTTTCGCGGTGGAAATCCACCGTGGTGTAGATGATCGGCGTCTTGCCGTAATGGCGCCGGATAATGTCCGACCAGATCTTGATTTCGGACCGGACCGTCTCGGGATCGGGCCGGGTCTTGCAAGTGCGCGAGGCATGATTCCATTCGACATCGAGCACCGGCGGCATATGTACCGCGGAGCGCGGCACGTTGGCGATGAACCAGGCCGCCTGATCCCGCGCCGGCGTGCAGAAATAGTAAAAATGATAGGGTGCAGAGGCGATACCGGCGGAGCGCGCGCCGCGCAGGTATTCCTCGAAGCGGCTGTCGGTATGGTCGCCACCCTCGGTGGCCTTCATGAAGGCAAAGGAGATGCCGGCCTTGCGGACTTGATCCCAGTCGATATCTCCCTGCCACTTGGATATGTCGATGCCGTGAACCGGGTAGAGATCCGGGTGCCGGCGTCCGAAATCGACCGGTTTGTGGTCGCCATAGCGGCCTTTTCCGGGCGGCTGTAGCTTGACCACCGGCGGCGGCGTGTTGGCCGAGTGCGATTTGGTGCCGATCGGCTGCAGGCTTGTTTCGAGGCTGCCCGAGGTGCAGCCCGACAATCCCAAAGCCGCAATGGCAAGCATTGTGGGGGCGAGAGGTAAGCGGAAACGCTTCAGACCACAGATGACTGCCGACAGCATCGTTTTTGATGCGGCCTGACGGATGCGGGGCATGGATTTTCCAAAAGGTGAAATATGATGTGTCGTCAAGGCACTACACGGTCCAGGCTGGAGGGTGAAACTGGTCTCGGCGGCATCGGCAGAACGAGGTCGGAGACCGGTGTAGCAGCAAAAGCTTAAATTTTGAAAAACACCGTAAATCAACTGTTTACCATTAAAAATTACCGGTCACTATTTGTTAAAGCCTGAAAAGTAATGATGCTCTGGGAACAGGAGTTTTTAGCATGATGCTGAAATCTTATCTGCCAGACATTCTTCGGCGATATGCAATCGCCGGTTTGGCAATCGGATCATTGACGGCCCTGGTTTTTTGGGCAGTGGAAAGCTATGCGGGGGTTCATATCGCTCAGGCGGCTATCCGCGCCTCGATTAGCCCTCTGGCGCTCGCGCTTGGCACCGGCCCTGCGGTTCTGGCTTTGTTCCTGATTGCCATTGGCCTTCGGAATTCGCGTCTTGCCAAGCAACTGGCGCATGAGCGGGCCAACGTCCACTCGCTACGCCAGGCAGCCTATCACGACAATCTCACAGGCTTGCGCAACCGGCATGCGTTGAGCGAGGACGTTGCCGCACTTGTCGCCGACAGCGCGCAGGACGAACGCGTGGCGGTGATGCTGTTCGATCTCGACCGCTTCAAAAGCATCAATGATACGCTCGGCCACGGCGCCGGCGACCAGGTACTCAGAGTGCTGACCCGTCGCATCGAGCGCCATTGCGGTGGGACCCAGCAGGTCTACCGCCTTGGCGGTGATGAGTTTGTTGTCTTGTGGAAAGATGTGCCCAACGATGCCGCCATTGGAAGGTTCTGTACGCGGCTGGCGGAGGCCGTGTTCACGCCGGTCGACTACGGCAATGTCACTATTGATACTGCCGGCAGCATTGGCGTGGCGGTGATGGAAAGTGGCACGGTGGTATTGTCGGATCTGCTCAAGCGGGCCGATCTGGCGCTTTACCGCGCCAAGGAGACAGCAGGTCCAAGCCATTGCTTTTACACGGATTCCATGGACAGCGATTACCGGCTGCGCCGCGACCTTGAGACGGACATGCGCAACGGCCTGTCAGATGGCGCATTCGGTGTTGATTATCTGCCGATCTACGAGGCCGGATCGCCGCGGCCGGTGGGGTTCACCGCGCATCTGAAATGGGCCCATCCGCTCTACGGCGATGTGGCACCGAAACTGTTCATGGCAATGGCCGAGCAAAGCGGGCTAGTGGTGATGCTCGGCAAATGGATGCTTGGCCAGGTGCTGGATGATGCCGCCAACTGGCGTTCGGGGATTGATGTCACCCTGCCGGTTTCGCCTGCGCAACTGGCCACGCCCGGGTTTGCCGCCGATGTCGCCGAGGCTTTGTCGGTAGCTGGCGTCGCTCCTTCACGGCTGGTGTGCGACGTATTTTGCAACGCGATTTCGGCTGACGACCGGATCGCGATGACCGAGATCGACACTCTGCGCCGGTCCGGCGTGTGGATTGCCGTGAGTGATTTTTCTGCCGGCATCGCTGGTCTGGCAATGAACCGGGTACACCCGATCGACCGCGTTCGTCTCGACACCGATCATATCAAGGCGATCGCCGGAGAGGCGCGGTTTGTGCAGATGCTGAGTCTGTTCCTGCAACTGGCATCCACCGTCGACATTCCGGTTACACTGACCGGAGTCGACAGCCGCAAAGATCTGGAGTGCGCCATTTCCGCCGGCGCTGTCGAGGTCGAGGGCTGCTTCGCTGGTCCGGCACTGTCGGCTACCGAGGTGCGCGAACTGACGTCGGTCGGTGCGGCTGCATCCGGCGATGGCCGGATGCAGCTCGCAAGTTAGAGTATCCTCTGCTCAGGCCTTGCCTGCGCCACCAGCGGAGGGCGTCGTCAGGATCACCGCTTCGCCGGCTTCCAGCACCGTCTGATCGCAGGCCTTGAGGGTTTCGACAGTTCCATCAAGCCGGCGTATCTGGGTCAGGCCGACCTGGCCTTCGCCACCGCCATTGATGCCCAAGGGAGGGCGGTTACGATGCGAAGAGAGGATGGCCATGTCCATGCGTTCGAGGAAGCGCATGGTTCGCCGGGTGCCATTGCCGGCTGAATAGCGACCCTTGCCGCCCGACCCTTCGCGGATATGGAAATCCTCGAGTTCCACGGGGAAGCGCATTTCCAGGATTTCCGGGTCGGTAAGCCGTGAATTGGTCATGTGGGTATGAACGCCCGAGGTGCCATTGAAACCGCGACCGGAATTCTCGTAACCCGCTGGTGAGCCCGAGCAGATGGTCTCATAGTACTGGTGCTTGTCATTGCCGAAGGTGAGATTGTTCATTGTGCCCTGGCTGTTGGCGAGCGCGCTGAGTGCGCCGAAAATCGCGTTGGTGACATGCTGCGAGGTCTCGACATTGCCTGCCACGACGGCGCGCGGATAGGCCGGCTTGAGCATCGAGCCTTCGGGGATGATGATGCGGATCGGCCGCAGGCAGCCGGCATTCATCGGAATCGGTTTTTCCACCATCACCCGGAAGCAATAGAGCACGGCGGCGCGGGCCACCGGCTCGGGCGCGTTGAAGTTGTTTTCCATGGCGTCCGACGTGCCGGTGAAGTCCACCGTCGCTTCCCGCTTTTCGCGGTCGACCGAGATCTTGACCCTGATCACCTGGCCAGTGTCGGTGGGGTATTCGTACTCGCAATCCGAGAGTGTGGAGATCACCCGGGCTACGCTTTCTGCGGCATTGTCCTGGACATGGCCCATATAGGCCTCGACCACATCAAGCCCGAAATCGGCCACCATCTTGCGCAGATCGGCCACGCCTTTCTCATTGGCGGCAATCTGGGCCTTCAGGTCAGCGACGTTCTGGGTGACATTGCGGACCGGGTAGGGGTGATTGGTGAGGAGTTCGATCAGCTCCTTTTCCCGGAAACGGCCGCGCTCGACGATGCGGAAATTGTCGATCAGCACGCCTTCCTCGTCGACGGTGGTGGCGAGCGGCGTCATTGAGCCGGGTGCCGTGCCGCCGACATCGGCGTGGTGACCACGCGAGGCTGACCAGAACAGGATTTCGCTACCGTCATCGGAAAATACCGGGGTAACCACGGTGATGTCGGGTAGATGGGTGCCGCCATTATAGGGGGCGTTGAGCGCAAAGACGTCGCCGGGATGGATGTCGCCTTCGTTGAGGCGGATGATGGTTTCCACCGAGCGGTCCATCGAACCCAGATGCACCGGCATGTGCGGTGCATTGGCGACCAGTGCGCCGGTGCGGTCGAACACCGCGCAGGAGAAATCCAGCCGTTCCTTGATGTTAACCGAATAGGCGGTGTTCTGCAGCGTCACGCCCATCTGTTCGGCAATAGACATGAACAGGTTGTTGAACACTTCGAGCATGATCGGGTCGGCCTGATCGGCGCCGATTGCCAGCGCCCGCTC
>Ga0209344_10004123_pt1 | contig 13618 bp, 12 predicted proteins | sample Cruoilmetagenom6_FD_187293 | JGI IMG/M metagenome (GOLD analysis project Ga0209344, IMG submission 187293) | Oil polluted marine microbial communities from Coal Oil Point, Santa Barbara, California, USA - Santa Barbara Oil Seep Sample 6 (SPAdes)... | ecosystem: Environmental > Aquatic > Marine...
GGGGGGGGGGGGGGGGGGGGGGGGGGGGGGGGGGGGGGGGGGGGGGGAGCCATAAACTCAATATTCGCGGAGAGCTTGCAGTTTCCTTGTTTGGCCCTTCGGGCCGCCCCCCACCCTTGATCCCTCCCCACAAGGGGGAGGGAGAAGAAGGGACCGCCCGAAATCCCTTTTCCAATCCCTCTGCCGTCATTGCGAGCGCCAACGGCGCCCGGCAATCCAGAGCGGGGTGTGCAATTTGCAAACCGTCATATGCCCCCGATAGGCCTGTTCCCCTAATCGTCATACTCGGGCTTGACCCGAGTACCCATGCTATATTGCAACGAGAGAGGTGGGCGTGTGGGGTGGGACGCTTTGTCCCGCCCTCTGCCGGTGTGGATGGCGGGTCATGGACCCCCGGGTCAGGCCCGAGGGAGAAGGTGGGGGATGGTTGCTTTCTTGGCGCGGCTTTCAACCGCCACGGCGCACCGCGCTACGCGACGACAAAGGATGTTCCAACCCAAGCCTGAACGGCTCTAGCTGACGCTATTGCCGCTCACGCTGATTTTCGGGAATTGATCGGGTTTGACGCTGAGATCGGTACCCACCGGGTCGCTCCAGGCCATGCCGATAATGCCTGCCTGTTTGCTGCCGGAAATCAAATTGCCGGCAATGCGGGCCGCGCCCGCGCCCTCGGCAACACTCACGCCGATCCCCGCTTCCGTGTCGCGCACAATATTATTGCTGACCAGCACATCGCGCAAATAGGGGCCCCAGCCGGCCAGAATGCCAAAGCCGGGCACGCTTTCCACCACATTACCGCTGACCGCCGTATCCGCCTCGGCAAAAATCCCCACAGGGCTGGTATCGGGATTGGTGGGGGAGGAGGGCCAGATATTGCGCACGATATTGTCCGAGACAATCGCCAGCCGCCCGCCAGAATCAAAATTGGTGATGGAAATGCCCTGGGCCGCCTGATCAATCACGTTTCCCGAAACGATCGAGCCGGTAAAGGCAAATTCGGAAAAGATCGCCACTTCCTGGCTCTTGGTGCACACATTGCCCCGGATCAGCGCATTATTGGTGCTATTGGCCCGGATAGCCGAAAAGGCGCAATCGGTAATATTATTGTCGGCGATGATGACAGCATCGGCATGGAAAATATTGATGCCATTGCCGTTCTGCCCATTGCCCGATTGCGAGCCGATACCGGCAATCGTATTGCCGGTGACAAGGGTGCCGTCATGCCCGTTTTCAAACCGCCACACCCTGATCCCGCCATTGGCGCAATCGCTGATCATATTATGGGCAAGGGTCATGCCGGTGCTGTTTTGCACATGAATGGCACTCTGGCCGAAGCCGGCGAATGTACAATCGGCGATCACGCCCTGGCAGGTCTCGGTATAAATCCCGTTGCTGCCCGCCTTTTGCAGGTCGAGCCGGCTCAGGTGCAAATTGGTACAGGCGCGGAAACGCAGCAGGTCCGCAGGGTCAGCTGCTGCCGTCGTGCCCCGAAAGCCGATATCTTCAATCACGATATCCGCCTGGCCCTCGGCGCTGAGCACGGGCGCATTGCCTGAGGCGTGCAGCAGGGTAACGCCGGGCACACCGACAAGCTTCAAATTGGAAGGCAGGCGGATATTGGACGCCATGTAATTGCCGCCCGGCAGCAATAGCGGCAAACCTCGTTCTGCAGCTGTATTCACAGCCAATTGCAACGCGGTGCTCTGGTCGGATCCCGAATTGGGCAAGAGCGCGAGGTCGCGGGCGTCAATGCCATTCTGGGCGAGGGCAGATGCCGGACGCAACAGCGCAAAGGCCCCCATCCCGGCAAGGAGATAGCGGCGGCGGAGATCAAAGCTGTCCGCGTTCGTAATGTTCATGTGGGCTATTCTACCGGCGATCCCCAACGCAAACCACCAGACATGCAAATTGTGGTGAACGCGACAAATCAAGAGCCAAACCTTTTGACGCGATCAAAACCTGGGCTTTAGAGTTTGCGCAACCTTACGGCCGTGCCGCAGGTGGTGACCATGATCATGGCGCTGCGGGCACCAATGGTTTCATAATCAAGCGAAACTCCGATCACCGCATCGGCACCCTTGAGACGTGCCCGGTCGGTCATTTCATCCATGCTGCTTTGCCGCGCCCTGGCGACCTCTTCCTCATAGGCAGCAGAACGTCCGCCCACATAATCGGTCACGGTTGCCATCACATCGCGCACAATATTCGCGCCGCTGATCGTCTCTCCGGTGACAATGCCGAGATATTCGGTGATCTCGAAATTTGCCAAAGTATCTGTGGTGCTGAGCAGCAAGGCATTCCCTCCCAGGGTCGATCCGATATCAGGCTAAATAGGTGAGGTTGCCGCAAACGCCAAGGGCCGCTTGCGCCGTTTGACGGGCTTGCCCTTGTGTGCTGGCAGAAGGGGCCGCTATAACTTCGCAACCAAATTGCAAAGGCCACCATTCATGCTCGTCGACGACAAGGTTTATCTGGGCACCAGCACCACCCCGGAATATCTGCCCCTCAAATATGCCAACCGGCATGGCCTTGTGACAGGGGCGACGGGCACGGGTAAAACCGTCAGCCTGCAGGTCATGGCCGAGGGGTTTTCGCGGGCCGGGGTGCCGGTGTTTTGCGCCGACGTGAAGGGCGATCTCTCGGGCATTGCCATGCGCGGCGAGCCCAAGGATTTCCTCGCCGAGCGCGCCGGCAAGATCGGCTTCGATGATTATGGATTTGAAGCGTTTCCGACCATTTTCTGGGACCTGTTCGGGCGGCAGGGCCACCCTATACGCACCACCATTTCCGAGATGGGCCCGCTGCTGATCTCCCGGCTGATGGATCTCAATGCGACCCAGGAAGGCGTGTTGAATATCGCTTTTAAACTGGCAGATGATGAAGGCATGTTACTTCTTGATCTCAAGGATTTGCGCGCCCTTCTTCTTCATATGGATGAGCGTTCCAAAGAACTGTCTGCCCGTTATGGCAATGTATCAGCGGCGTCTATTGGTGCCATTCAGCGTTCATTGCTGGTGCTTGAGCAACAGGGGGCCGAGAACTTCTTTGGCGAGCGGGCGCTCGACATTGCCGACCTGATGCGCACCGATCGTGACGGGCGCGGTTTTGTCTCCGTGCTGGCTGCTGACGAGCTGATGCAGTCGCCGCGACTCTACGCCACTTTCCTGCTCTGGCTGATGTCGGAACTGTTCGAGGAATTGCCCGAAATCGGCAATCCGGACAAACCCAGACTGGTGTTCTTTTTCGATGAGGCGCACCTGCTGTTTGACGAGGCACCCAAGGCGCTGCTCAACAAGGTTGAACAGGTCGTCAAACTGGTGCGTTCGAAAGGGGTGGGGATTTATTTCGTCACCCAGAATCCCGCCGATGTGCCCGAAGCGGTGCTGGCCCAGCTTGGCAACCGGGTGCAGCATGCCTTGCGCGCCTATACCCCGCGCGAGCAAAAGGCTGTGCGCGTGGCCGCGGAAACCTTCCGCCCCAATCCCGCTTTCGACACGGCCGAAGTCATTACCCAGCTCGGCGTCGGCGAGGCGCTGGTCTCCACCCTCGAAGCCAAGGGCGTGCCCTCGATTGTGGGCCGCACGCTGATGCGGCCGCCATCCTCGCGCATGGCCCCGATCTCCCCGGCCGAGCGTGATGCCATTATTGCGCAAAGTCCGGTGACCGGCCTTTACGATCAGCTCGTTGATCGGGAATCCGCCTTCGAGGTGCTTGATGCGCGGGCGCGCGAAAAGCAGCGCCAGGAGGAATTGCAACAGCAGCGCGAGGAAGAGGAACGGGCTGAAAAAGGCCGGGTGCGCACCTCGCGCACGGGCTATCAGGACAGCTATCGTGATGATCGCCCAACCCGCAGCACCACAACCCGCCGCTCGAGCCGGCAAACTCCGGCAGAGGCCGCGGTCAATACATTCGCCCGCACCATGGCGCGGCAATTGGGGAATTCCCTTGTGCGCGGTATCCTTGGCAGCCTGAAACGCGGGCGGTAGATCTGATGGAAGGCCCTGTCATGAAGAATAGTTATGCGCTGGCAATTTTTGCGTCCGACAAGGGCCCCGGCGATGCCGGACGCTCCAGCATCATGTCGGAGACCGGCACGTTTCTAGCGAAAAAAGGCGTGCGTATCATTTGCCTCGTCAACCAGTCGGGCCTCAGCGTGCCGCTGGTCAAAAGCGCCCGCGCCGCCGGGGGTGAGGTTCTGGTGATCGCGGATGACAAATTCGTCATGCCGCCGGCGATTTCGGGCATTGATGTCGAACGATTCGCAACCCTTGCCGAACGGCGTCAACGCGTCGGCGAACTCAGCAATGCCTTGCTGGGTCTGCCGGGATCGCTTGATTCAGTGACAAATCTTTATGAGACCTGGGTGGCGACGGGCGGGCAAAAACCGGTCGCCTTGCTCAATCGCCATCGCGCTTATGAGGTCTTGCGCGGCTTTGCCGCCGATATTTACGGCTATACGGTCAGTGACTGGGAACGGCGTCTGCAAATCAGCGAGAATCTCGATGAATTGTGGAACAAACTGACCAAGGTTCTGGCGACCAGCTAGCGGCCATCACCTGCTATCAGCGTCAAAAACTCAGCGGAGCGGCTGACCGAAAGGCGTGCGTGCGCCAAACAGCGGGATGACATTGCTGTCGCGCCGGTCGAAGCGATCAGACGGGGCCGAGCGCGGGGCCAGCCGGTTGCGGCGCTCCGGGCCGGCATAGGCATTGGTCATGATATGGCGCGGGCCTTCATGCAGCCGGGCCAGCACACGATCTTCAAGATATTTGGGCGACATCGGCTTGACGATGACCTCATCAATCCCCGCTGCCACGCATTGGGCCTTAAGGGTCGAGGATACCTTACGTGTCAAAGCGATTACCTGGAACTCGGGGCGCACCAGAGCCGCCTTGGCGCGCAGCCGCGGCACGATGCTGGCCACCGATTCGTTTGCTTCCTCATGATCGCAGACCAAAAGGTCGACCGGCGCTATATGCATGTAAAGACTGAGCATTTCCTCACTCTCGAACGCTCGTACGCGCAATTGGCGGTGTTCGCTCAATACCATATGCAGAATGGAGGAAAAGGCAGCATTAGCAGCCAGAATGGCAACGACTTTGGGTTCACGCGACATGATGTGGGCACTCAGGTGTAAAGTTAATAAGAGGTTAACATTACTACTGAGGTTAGGGAAAGGATCGTGCGCCACACCCCACATAAAAAAGACCGCCGGTTTGCACCGGCGGCCTGTAATCATTTGCGAAAAAGGTTGAGGCCTAGCTGGCCGCCGTCAGCAATTCGCTGACATATTCCCAATTCACCATATTATCGAAAAACGCCTCAAGATATTTCGGCCGCGCATTGCGGTAATCGATGTAATAGGAATGTTCCCAAACATCGACGCCGAGCAATGGGGTTGCGCCATGCACGAGCGGGTTTTCGCCGTTCGGGGTCTTCATCACTTCAAGCTTGCCGTCCCGGAGCGCCAGCCAGGCCCAGCCGGAGCCGAACTGGGTTGCGCCGGCTGCGAGGAAATCCTCGCGGAACTTGTCCACGCCGCCGAGATCCGATTTGACCTTGGCTTCGAGTTCGCCGGGCATATTGCCGCCGCCATTCGGCTTCATCCATTTCCAGAAATGCATATGGTTGTAATGCTGGCCGGCATTGTTGAACAGGCCGGCATTCTTGCCATGGCTTTCACGGACGATGTCTTCGAGGCTCTTGCCTTCAAGGCCTGAACCCTCGAGCAGCTTGTTGCCGTTGGTGACATAGGCCTGATGATGCTTGTCGTGGTGAAACTCAAGGGTTTCAGCGGACATGTAAGGTGCCAATGCGTCATATGCATAGGGAAGATCGGGCAGTTCAAAAGCCATATTAGCCTCCTGATAGTGTTGGATTTACCGCGCCTTGGCGCGTGGGCCGTAGTCTCTTTATAGGCAATGAAATGTGACGCAACAATCACCGGTCCGGTTTTGTTTTAGCCAATCCCACTGCCCATAAAGCGAATGAATAGGTGAGGGCGGTTTCCTTCAAGCGGTCGAACCGGCCCGAAGCGCCGCCATGTCCGGCACCCATATTGGTCTTGAGGAACAACGCCGCGTCACCGGTTTTGGTTGCGCGTAGTTTTGCCACCCATTTCGCCGGCTCCCAATAAGTCACGCGCGGATCGGTCAGCCCGGCGAGCGCGAAGATCGGCGGATAGTCCTGAGCGGTGACATTATCATAAGGGGAATAGGAGGCGATAAGGGCGTAATCCTCAGGCGAGGCCAAAGGGTTGCCCCATTCCGGCCATTCCGGCGGGGTGAGGGGCAGGGTGTCGTCGAGCATGGTGTTGAGCACGTCGACAAACGGTACCTGCGCGATAATGCCGGCAAACATGTCCGGCCGCAGATTGGCGATAGCACCCATCAACATGCCGCCCGCGGAACCGCCAAGCGCAACGATGCGCTTTTGCGCGGTGTATTGTTTTTCGATCAACATTTCGCCGGCGGCGATGAAATCGGTGAACGTGTTCGCCTTGTGCTGATGCCGTCCCTGCTTGTACCAGCGATAGCCCTTTTCCATGCCGCCGCGAATATGGGCGGTGGCATAGACAAAGCCGCGATCGACCAGCGACAGGGCCGCGATCGAAAAGCCCGCCGGCATCGACATGCCATAGGCCCCATAGCCATAAAGCAGGCAGGGGGCGGACCCGTCGATCTTGAAGCCTTTGCGATAGAGCAGGGTGACCGGGACGCGCTCGCCATCGGGGGCGGTGGCGAACAGGCGTTTTGTCTCGTAATCATCGGGATTATGGCCGGAGGGGACTTCCTGCTCTTTCAGCAAGGTGCGCGCGCCGGTATCGAGATCGAGATCATAGACCCGGGACGGGGTGGTCGGCGAGGAATAGGAAAACCGGATTGTGCTGGTGTCGAACTCGTAGCCGACCGACATCCCCAGCGCATAGGCCTCTTCATCAAAGCCAATGGTTTCCTCGGCTCCGGTCTCCAGATTGCGCGCAATGATCCGCGGCAGGCCTTCGAACCGTTCCAGCCGGATCATGTGCCGGGCAATCACCACCACATCGAGCACCAAAGTACCGTCGCGATGCGGTACCAGGTCTTTCCAGTTGGCAATGCCCGGATTGGTCACCGGCGCGGTGACAATCTTGAAATCCTCGGCGCCGCCATGATTGGTGCGGATGAACAATTCACCCTGACGCTCTTCGACGTCATATTCATGGCCCGTCTCGCGCGGGGCCACAACAAACGGGGCACCATTGGTCTTTGCGTCGATCAGCCAGATTTCCGAGGTCTGGTGGTCATGGGCGCTGATGGTGATGTATTTGTCCGAAAGCGTCTTGCCGACGCCGACGAAGAAGCCGGAATCCTTTTCCTCGAAAATGACGCTGTCGTCACTCTGGGGCGTGCCCATGACATGGCGCAACACCCGGAACGGCCGGTGATTGTCATCGAGTTCGGTATAATAAAAGCTCTTGCTGTCCTCAGCCCAGACACCGCCCCCATTGGCGCGCTCGATCCGCTCGTCCAGCTCCTTGCCGGTTTTGAGGTCGCGCACGAAAATTGTATAATATTCTGACCCCTTGCGGTCGCAGGACCAAAGCAGGAAATTGTGCTGCGGATCATGGGCCGCGCCGCCAAAACCGAAATAGCCGTCTCCCGCCTCGACATTGCAGTCGAGCAGCACCGTCTCAGCCCCGCCCTTGCGCGGCGTGCGGATCAATTGCGGATATTGCTTGCCCTCAAGCATTTTCGAGAAATAGGCATAGTCCCCATCCGGTGTCGGGATGCCGCTGTCGTCTTCCTTGATACGCCCGCGGATCTCTTTGTAGATATCGTCCTGCAAATCCGCGTACGGCGCGCCGAATTCGGTTTCGAAATAGTCATTTTCCGCATCGAGATAGTCGCGGATTTCACTATCGAGCACCTCGGGGGTGCGCATCACTTCCTGCCAGTTATGCGCCCGCAGCCAGTTATAGGGATCCTGGCGGGCAATGCCGTGCCGTGTATCGGAATGTGATTTGACGGCGGCCTTGGGGGGAAGCGGTTTGCTCATTATGTTTCCGTTCGGATGAGGGGCAGGCACGAGGTAGTTCAGCTTAGGGCACCGGTTTTCAGGATTTCGGTTCGAACTCGAGGGCGACGCCGTTCATGCAATAACGCTGCCCGGTCGGCGCTGGTCCATCGGGAAATACGTGCCCCAGATGGGCGTCGCAGGTCGCGCAGCGAATTTCGGTGCGGCGGGTAAACAGGCCCCGGTCTTCATGCTCGGTCACCGCATCGGCGCTGACCGGTTGATAAAAACTGGGCCAGCCGGTGCCGGAATCAAATTTCGTCGCGGTTTCAAACAGGGGCGCGCCACACGAGACGCAATGGAAAATGCCGTCGCGCTTTTCCATGTTGAGCGGGCTGGTGAAAGCCCGTTCCGTGCCGTGCTCTCGGGTCACCCGGAACTGGTCCGGTGTGAGCTGCTCGCGCCATTCCTCTTTGGATTTCTGAACTTTATCTGTCATGTCCATGGCTCCTTGTGTCAGCCGGATGTAGGTGTCCCCGACGTGAATTTCCACTCAAAAACTGCGTATAACAAATTTTTGTACGCGAGGTCGGGGGCAATCCGCTTGTCCTGTCCCGGTGAGTGGTTAAGTTTGGGAAGATGATTCGAGTGGTTTAATCGGGCTGAAATCCGATTTACAAAGGTATTTGTGAGGCCGATTTGCCGCCTAGTCTTGATTTTACCATCGCGCTGATCCCGATTGCGCCGTTTCTGGCTGCTTTCATGGCACCCTTCATTCAGCGTTTTGCTGGGTATAATGCCGGCTGGATATTGGCGATCGTGCCCGCCAGCATTTTTATATTTCTTCTGGGCTTTATCGAGACCGTCGCCAATCATGGATTTATCCAGGCGGGAATTGAATGGGTACCGGCCTATAATCTCAACCTGTCGTTTTTCATCGACGGGCTCAGCCTGACCTTTGGCCTGCTGATCTCGGGCATCGGCACGATTATCGTCATTTATTCAGGTGCCTATCTCAAGGGGCATCATCATCAAGGGCGGTTCTTTGCCTTTATCCTGATGTTCATGGGCTCCATGCTGGGGCTGGTGCTGGCTGACAATCTGATCGTGTTGTTCATTTTCTGGGAGCTGACCTCGATCACCTCCTTCCTGCTGATCGGCTTTGATCATACCAGGCAGGCATCGCGCCGCGCCGCCATTCAGGCCCTCGTGATTACCAATATGGGTGGGCTGGCCTTGCTGGTGGGGGCTATCCTGATGCAAAAAGTGACCGGCAGCTGGGAAATGAGCACGCTGCGCGGCATGGGCCCGATTTTGCAGGAAACGGCGTTCTATCCCGTGATCCTGGCGCTGTTCTGTCTCGCCGCCTTCACCAAATCGGCACAGTTCCCGTTCCATTTTTGGTTGCCCAATGCCATGGAGGCACCGACCCCGGTTTCCGCCTTCCTGCACTCCGCAACCATGGTCAAGGCCGGTGTCTATTTGCTGGCGCGCATGAACCCGACGCTGGGCGGTACTTATGAATGGACCGTCACCCTGACCCTGGTTGGCGGAATAACCCTGCTTTACGGGGCCACCCTGGCACTGCGCCAGACCGATATGAAGCAGATGCTGGCGCAAACCACCGTCGCCTCGCTCGGGCTATTGGTGCTCTTGATCGGGATTGGCACGGAAACTGCCATTTCCGCGATGGTCATCTATTTGATCGCCCATGCCTTGTATAAAGCGGCGCTGTTTTTGATTGCCGGTATTATCGATCATGGCACGGGCACCCGTGAAATCACCGAGCTGGGTGGTTTGCGTGGCCTGATGCCGGTAACCTTTTTTGTCGCCATTCTGGCCGGCATCTCAATGGCTGGACTGCCGCCGGCAATTGGTTTTCTGGCCAAGGAAGAAATGTATCTCGCCTTGATGAACCCCAATGGCTGGAGCATTGCCGTGCTGCTGGTCCTGATATTGGGGAATGCCTTGATGCTGGTTGTGGGCGCGGCCATTGCCATCAAGCCGTTTCTGGGTGGCTTGAAGCCGACGCCGTTAAACCCGCATGAGGGGTCGCTGGCGCTGCTGGTCGGACCGGTTGTTTTTGGGCTGCTGGCGCTGGCCGCCGGGCTTTTGCCGGATATTCTGGGGCATTATTTTCTCGTGCCGACCGCCTCGACTATTTACAATCTTGAAGTGGAAAGCCACCTCAAGATGGGTCTCGAGGTGTTTCTCAATCCCCTGATACTGCTGTCGGTGGCAACCTGGGTGCTGGGCGCTTTGATGTTCTGGCGGCTCGATGATATCCGCAAGATTTTGCGCCGGATCGAAACGGCCATTGGCTGGAATTTTGACGCCGGTTTCGATGCCTTGATGTTCGGGCTGATCCGTTTCGCGGATGCCGTGACCCGGCTCTGGCATCACGGGCGGCTGGAAATGTATCTGATGGTGGTTTTTGTCGCCCTGGCGCTGGCGCTGTTTCTGCCGATGCTGCTGCTGGGTGGTGCCCCGGTCATGCCGAGCTTCCCCGAGCTGAGTTTTTATGAATGGGGGGTTGGCCTGATCGCCATTGTCGGCCTGATCGCGGTGCTGGTGGCGCGCACAAGACTGGTCGCCATTGTCTCGCTGGGGATTCAAGGTTTTGCCGTGGCGATGATTTTCGTGCTGTTCGGCGCCCCCGATCTCAGCTTCACCCAGTTCATGGTTGAAACCTTGTCTGTGGTCATTCTGACCCTGGTGATGACCAGATTGCATCTGGAACAACGCGATAACCGTGTGCTGGAAGAAATGCTGCGGGACGGCTCGCTGGCGATTATCTGCGGTATGGGCATTACTCTTTTGCTGATGTCAGTGCTGCAAAATCCGCTGGACATGCGCCTGGCCGATTTCTTCGCCCAAACCAGCGTGGCAATCGCTCATGGCCATAACATCGTCAACGTCATTCTGGTGGACTATCGTGGTCTTGATACGCTGGGCGAGATTGCCGTGGTCATGACGACGGGTATCGCTATCCTTGCGCTGATACGTATCCGGGCCGGTGGGGCGATGCGTGGGGTTGGCGTGGTGCGGAAACGGACGCGCGCGGCCCCATCCCGATCGGCAGGCCGAGCCGGCAAAAAGGAGGCGGGCGCATGAATACGGTGATTTTCCGCACGATCGCGCCGGTACTGACGGCGATCATGATGGTGTTTTCAGTCTTTGTGCTCTTGCGCGGTCATAACGAGCCGGGCGGCGGATTTATCGGCGGTCTGATCGCTGCCTCCGGCATTACCATTTACGGGATTGCTGCCGGCGTTAGCGAAGTGCGGGCAGCCCTCAAGGTTGATCCGCTCTCCATTGCCGGTTTCGGGGTGTTCATTGCCGGCTGTGCCGGATTGGTCTCGCTGGCTTATCAGGTGCCCTTTTTGACCGGGATCTGGACATTTTTCGAGATCGCCGGCACCGAAGTGGCGATATCGACACCGATGGTGTTCGATATCGGCGTGTATTTGGTCGTGCTCGGCATGATTTCAGCGGTGGCACTGACGCTTGAGGAAGATGAGGGAGAGCACTGATGGAATTTGCGCTCGCAGCCCTTGTCGGCATGTATTTTGCCACCGCCACTTATCTGCTGCTGTCCAAGGCAGTGATCCGCATGCTGTTGGGGGTGGGCATTTTGGGCAATGCGGTCAATCTGCTGATCTTTACTGCCGGGCGGCTGACCCGCGAAGTGCCCCCGATCGTACCTGACGGACAGGCGCAACTGGTGCCGCCTTTCGCCAATCCTTTGCCGCAGGCATTGATCCTGACGGCGATTGTGATCGGCTTTGCACTGTTCACCTTCCTTTTGGTTCTCGGCTATCGCGCCTATCAAGAGCTTGATGCCGACGATACCGACACCATGCGTATCGCAGAGCCCGAAAATGCGCCGCGCCCCCCCTTGAGTTACTGAGGCAGATAGAACACATGGCCGCCCCCATAACACAACCAGCTGAACTGCCTCGCGCCATGATCGAGGTCGCAACGGCCGCCTCTGACTGGGTATTGATTCTGCCGGTCGTTCTGGCCCTGATGGGTGCGGCGCTGTTGCTGATGCTGCGCAATGGCCGGAGCTGGCAGGCCGGGATGGCCCTGCTGGTCGTTGTGGCCATTATTGGCTGCGAGATTGAGCTTTTGCGACGCACGCTCGAACTCGGTCCCCAGACCATGACCATGGGCAAATGGCTGCCGCCTTTTGGCATCAGCTTTACCGCCGATGTAATGAGCGCCGCCTTTGCGCTGGCAGCCGCGGTGGTGACCCTGGTGGCGCTGCTCTATTCGCAGGCCGATATCGCCGCGCGGGAAGTCAAATATGGCTTTTATTCGCTGGTATTATTGCTGCTGGCGGGCGTGACCGGGGCGTTCCTGACCGGGGATCTGTTCAATCTTTACGTCTGGTTCGAGGTCATGCTGATTGCCTCGTTCGGCCTCATGGTCATGGGCGGGCGCAAGATCCAGCTCGATGGCGCGCTGAAATACGGCTTCATCAATTTTCTCGCCACCACGTTCTTTCTGGTGGCGCTGGGCTATCTCTACGGCTTGTTGGGAACCCTCAATATGGCTGACATCATCCTGACGGCACCCAATGCGCCGGTCGGGCCGATGACAGCGGTGGCAGCACTGATGTTGCTGGCCTTCGGCACGAAAGCTGCGGCCTTTCCCGTCAACGCGTGGCTGCCCGCGTCCTATCACGCGCCCGATGCGGTTGTGTCGGCGCTGTTTGGCGGACTTTTGACTAAGGTTGGTGCCTACGCGCTATTGCGGGCACTGATCGGGCTATTGCCGGCCAGCCGCGAGATCATGGATCCCCTTATCACCGGATTGGCGGTGGCGACCCTGATCATGGCTCCCCTGGGCCTGCTGTCGCAGACCAATCTGCGCCGTGCCATCGGCTTCATGCTGATTGGCGGTATCGGGGCGGTGCTCGCGGGGCTGGCCATGCCATCCCTGCGCGGTGTCGCGGGGGCCAGTATCTATGCCTTTTCCGCGATTTTGACCGTCGCTGCGCTTTATTTCGTCGCCGGGCTGATCGAACGGATGACGGGGGAAGAGGATAGCCGGCTGATGGGCGGCGTTTATACCGCCAGTTCGCCGCTATCCATTCTGTTTCTGATCCTGGTATTTGCCATTGCCGGCCTGCCGCCTTTCCTTGGCTTCTGGCCGAAACTGCTGCTCGTCGAGGCCGCGCTGGACGACGGCAGCATTGTTCTGTTGGTGGCACTCGTGCTCAATTCATTCCTGACCGTGATCGGCGGCTCCAGGCTCTGGGCCCATATTTTCTGGCGTTCGGGACGCGAGGGCGCGCATTCCGAGCAACCCAATGACCGCCTGAAACCGCTTTCGCGCAGGGATAAATGGTGGGCCATGCTGCCAACGGCAGGCCTCGTGGCGCTGATTGTCGGATTTGGCATATTGCCCAATTCAATCATCGAAGCGGGACGGACGGCAGCGGCTGACCTGTTGCACACAGAGCGCTATATCGCGTCTACCGGCATTGAGGTGCAGGAATGAATTTCGCATTGACGGCCATCATTCTGGCGGTGATCTGGGCTGCCATTACTGATAATTTCTCCGTTCTCAACCTGTTGCTGGGCTGTGCTATCGGCGTAGTGGCTCTATGGCTCGT
>Ga0209344_10004125_pt1 | contig 13615 bp, 12 predicted proteins | sample Cruoilmetagenom6_FD_187293 | JGI IMG/M metagenome (GOLD analysis project Ga0209344, IMG submission 187293) | Oil polluted marine microbial communities from Coal Oil Point, Santa Barbara, California, USA - Santa Barbara Oil Seep Sample 6 (SPAdes)... | ecosystem: Environmental > Aquatic > Marine...
TAATATTTCTTTCAAACAATACATCTAGGTGTGGTTCATAAATTGGAACTTTTCCTCCTTGCATTTGCTCTACCTTATTGGCGTCTATGTCTATACAAAGAACTTCATTACCTGTTTCTGCTAAACAAGTTCCTGTTACTAATCCAACGTAGCCTGTTCCTATTACTGATATCTTCATTTATATAAATTATTTGAAACAAAAATATGAAAGTAAAAAAGATTAAATAACTCTTAATGGTTATTTTTTTAAATCATTGAAAATTTGAATATACTCTTGAGATATGGTCTCCCATCTATAATTCTTTTGAACGTGTTGATATCCTTTCATAGCCATCTCGTCAACAAATTGTGGGTTATCTTCGCAATATTGCCATTTAATTAAGAAATCATTGTAATTGAGTTTTTTAAATGCTATTGCTGATGACTGAATGGTTTCTAAATTCTCCTCTATTCCGTTAACTAATGCACATACTTTTGCTCCCATAGCTGCTAAAAGTGAAGGAGAAGTGCCTTCTAATTCACTTGCTGAAACATAAAGATAAGCATTTGATAATAGTGCTTCATACTCATCATTATACAAAAACCCTGGCATTATAATATTTGGATCCTTTTCTCCTTTATTAAAGATTTCATTTTTATAGGGCGTATTGGCTGTATCATCTCCAATAATAACTAAGCGCTTTTTAGTGTTTAAATTTTGATAAGCCTTTATTAGATGGTGAAGACCTTTTTCTTGTACAAAACGGCCAATAAAAATATAGTATTCTTTAGACTTAAGGTTGTATTTTCTTAGATACTTGTCGGCAATTTTATCTTTTTCAATAAATTTTGCACCATACTTAATAACTGAAGATTCTTTACCAAATTCCTTTTTATAAAAATCGTGTACTTCTTTATTGTCTGTAATAACTTTATTAGAAAATTTCACAGCCATCCTAGCTCCAATCTTATGAATTGTCTTCGCTATAAATCCCCATTTCTCTCTTTTCCATTCAATACCATCTACTGATATAATTACTTTCTTGTTGAACAGTTTAAGCAATGGTATGAAAATACCATTACCAGAATTATACAAATGGATATATTTATAATTTGATTGAAAAAAAATAAGATTTAAAATCGAAAACAATGCGTGAGTTAAAGTATCAACTCCTTTTATATTTATGGAGTTGATGTATTTTAATTTTACACCATTTACTTCATCAAGATGTATTTTGTAATGAGATTTTCGGCAATACACAAGAACGTCATGTCCATTTGCTGCCCAATACTTGGTTGTATGTTCTGCACAGGTTTCAAAACCTCCATAATTAGCAGGAAGACCTCTGATACCTATAACGGCTATTTTCATTTAATCTAATTATGAGTTTTTTAAATCCTCAATAAATACTTGTGCGTAGTCTTTTAAGGCATCTTTCCAATGTGGCATAAAATTAATACCTCTTGCATTAAGCTTCATATTTACAAGTTTTTCTGATGCTGGTCTAGGTGCGAAATATTCCGTTTTAAAGTAGTCTGAACTTACCTTTGTAATTTTTAATTCGTCTTTCAATCCTAAAAGGTCAACAAGTTCAACAGCAACTTCGTATCGGCTACAATCGCCTTCACATACCTGATTGTAAACACCATAAAGTTCTGTTTCAACAACTTTAAAAATGCCTTCAGCAAAACTATGTGTATACGTAGGTGTTCCCAATTTATCATCAACAATAAAAAGTTCTTTTTGCCCTGCTTTTATCTGTTGATATATTTTATTTATAAATTTTTTATCCTTGTTAGGTCCTCCTCCCATCATCCAACCTGCTCTAAACACAAAAAACTTATCTAAATAACTTTTAACAAATACCTCTCCATGATACTTAGATTTTGCATAAATCCCTAATGGATTAGGTTTATCAAAATCATTATAAAGGTCTTGCTCTCCATCTACAATTCCAGCGGTACTAATGTATACCATAGGAACGTTAAGTTTTTTTGATATTAAGGCAATATTCTCTGCTCCTAAAGCATTTGTTAACCAAGAATTTTCAGCATTATTTTCACAAAATTCTAAGTCAGTAAGAGCTGCTAAATTAATTATAACATCTGGTTGAAATTCATTTATAGATTTCTCCATGCTGTTGTAATCTCTAACATCTGCATACTCTAACCATTCAATATTAAGATCAATATCTGTAGCTTTAACAAGAGTTCTTTCAGAAAAATAAGCATAAACTGCTCTACCTAACATTCCGCCACATCCAGCAATATACACCTTGGAGGTTTTATCTAATTTCATAATCTATTTAATTATTGTAGATTTAGCGGCAAATATAATTTAAAAAATATCTATCACTAATTTTTATCTTATAAATTTATGGTTTCTCCTGTATTTACTAAGTCTTTTTGGTACATAAAAAAAACAAATATTTTATTATATATTTTGGTTTTATTTTATGCTTCAGAATTTCTAACAAAATCACTGGAGTTTTATGGTATAGAAAATTATAGAGTTGGTGTCGTTTTTAAAGTCTGTTTTTTAGTCTTTATTTTCCTTAGAAAATTGATTCCATTTTCTCTTGTAAAAGGTTTGTTTGCGCTAGGGATTTTATTTGTTTTATCTCAATTCTTCATCGATACAAATATTTCCTTAAAATATAAATTATTGGATAATAGTTTATACTTCGCAAAGTATGTTTTTATTTTTTTTTTAGCAGCTTATGTTGAAGATTTAGACAAAAAAAAAGAAACAATACATAAAGCAATTAATTTAATTCTTGTTTTTTTAAAAATAAACTTTATTGCTATTTTATTCGGATTGATATTCAAAATTGATTTATTTCTCACTTATGGACACAATAGGTTTGGATATGATGGTTTAATTCAAATTAATAGTCACGCTTCTTATATTTATTGTTTTGCAACTATTTATGTTGTATATAATTTCATTAAAACAAAAAAAACACCATTAGATTTTTGGATTATTATAATAAGTGGTTTGCTGATCGGAACAAAAACACTTTATTTATTTTACGCATTAATTGGTTGTTATTTGTTTTTCTACTTTAAACTCTATAAAAAACTAGGATTTTATATTTTAAGTTTCGGATTAATAACTTCTATTATACTTTATAATGAAAGCATAATTACTTTTTTGAATACTCATTTCAAAGCATTTTTTAAACTCTATTATGAATGCGGCTTTTATACTGCAATTACATCTACTAGAAATTTATTACTTATGGAAACTTTCTCATTAGCTTTTAACGACTATTGGGAGCCTATAAATTATTTTATAGGAGGTAGCTTTTTTGCTGAAGTTAGAACAGAAATGGCCTTTTTTGACTTGTTTTTATTTTGGGGAGCATTTGGTATGATCTTATACATGTACTTATACTATAAATACATCATAAAATATTACCTCAATAATTCTTTTTTAAAATATGCTATAGGAAGTGTCTTGATAACTGCTTTCTTAGGTGGGAATTTCTTCACTAATGCAGTAATTGCAATTTATATTGTTGTTTTTACTTCCTTTTTTAGATTAAATAGTAAAACATAAACTACTAATATCAAAAAGTCAACTAAAACCACTAGGTAGCTAAACATATAAATATCTTTTGATAGCATTAGTAGGATTACTTTTAGCACAAATAAAGCACCTAAAACAATGGCATTAGTTTTAGTTTTTTGATAGTAATTATTATTTAAAATAAAGAAATAAATAAAAGGAGTAAATAAAAGTGACATTGAAATTATACTTAAAAGTTCTGAACCATTGGCATAACTTTCTTTGTAAAAAATTGTATAAATAAGATCTGAAAACAAGTATAAAAAAGTAACACTTGCCAAACATAGTAGAACAATTATTAATAGATTTTTTTGTTTTTCTTTAAAACTAGAAGCATAATGATTCTTTAAACCAACTAATATCAAGGAGGTAAAGAATAAGTACGCTGAATTATAAAAATTATCTGCCGAAGAATATAATCCAGAATCGAATTCACTAAACCTAAAGTCTGCAATAATAATTTCAACCCTTTTTAAACCAACAAGAAACAAATACATGAACAAATAGTTTTTTGTCTCTTTTAGAATATCAAACATCTCCTTAAACGTAATGGTCTTTTTTATTTTTAAAGGTATTTGCTTTTTGAAGTACATAAATGACAATAAAAAGGCCATAAATGAAGTGATAAATAACACTATAAAAATGTTGCTTAAATCTATATTAGACACAAAAAAGTAGAGCACTAGTAATATCATTACTCTTATTAGTGGCTCTAAAACAATTGTTACAATATCAAGTTTAATTTTTCCTTGTGTTCTTGCTACAATTTTAAAAAATGCTGTTAATAAAATAAATAAAAATGAAAATGAATAGAGTAAAACATAAATGATATTTTCTGGCTTAAAAACACCTACAATACTACAAAGAATAATAATTGTGATTATCGAAAATGCTACTCTGCTCGTGAGGTAATATCCAAGATTATCTATTTCGTCTTTAACACTTTTATTAATAATGAAGTAACTAATTCCGCCATCCATAAAAACTGATGCCCAAGCAACGATTGACACCACATAGTAGTATTCGCCAAAGTCTTCAACACTTAAAATTCTAGTGATTATAATAACACCAATAAAACTTAACGCTTTTGTAAATAGCTCTATGAAAGGTACTATTTTATTTATGTGTTTATATAGACTTTCTCTAGCCATTAAATTGGTTAATTATTTATTAAAAAGCTATTTATTCGTTTCTATACTTAATAATCTTAGCAGGCACTCCTCCTACAATAGCTAAAGGGGGAACATCTTTACTTACAACAGCTCCGGCTGCAATAATGGCACCATCACCAACTGTAACTCCTGATAATATGACTGAGTTTGCACCAATCCAAACATCATTTCCAATAGTAGTACTATTTCTCGTTTCTCCTTGATCTTTAATTGGAATATCAAAACGATTAGAATTATGGTTTTCAGAAAACACACTAACTCTTGGTCCAAAAATAACATTATCTCCAATCTTAACTGGTCCTCTTACACCAATGAAACAATAGTGGTTTATACCTACGTTATTTCCTATTTGTAAAGATTCACCAAGTGATCTTAAAACACCTGTACATTCTATTATAGCAAATTCACCAAGTGAAAAATTATCTCCTATTACAATGCCTTTATTTGATAATGCATAAATGTGACTATTTCGTTTTAAAAGTAAATTTTTTCCACAGGTTATTTTACTTTTAAATGATATTTTCGCTCCTCTTTCTTTGAAGACAAGTCCGTTTGAAGATTTTAAAAAGGGTTTGATAAAAATCATTCCTTTTACTAAAGCCATAGATTTGTTAAAGAGAATTAAAATGGTGTCCCAAGTCGAGAAACTTTGGTTTACATCATAATTTTCACCTTTAATCTTTGAAATAATTTTTGTGAGTAAACTTCGGCTCATACTTAAGTTAGTAACGATTCATAAATCTTAACAACTTTGCTTAAATGTTGTTGCTTAGACAACGTATCAACGTAAAATTTATACGCTTGTTGTCTTAAGGCTTGTGTATAGAGTGAATCAACCCTTAATAGTTCGTCTTCTAATTTTTCTTTATTCGTGAAATCAAGTATAAAACCTGTTTTGCCATCTTCAATTAACTCTTTAAAACCACTATGGTTTGCACCAATCACAGGAACACCTAATGAAAATGATTCTACAATTGTCATAGGACAGTTTTCAAACCATTTAGATGGCTGTATAACATATTTAGCATTCGCAATTATAGCAAATAATTCATCTCCATATTTAGGGCCAAGATATGTAATATATTCTGATTCCTTAATTTGTGATGCTTCATCTCCATTACCAACGATATAGAGCTTTAGTTTTAGTTTTTCAAATATTGAAAGGATATCAATAATCCCTTTTTCTTTTGATACTCTTCCGTAGTACAAAAAATAAGAATCTTTATGACTTATAAGCTCTTTTTGATTAAGTAAAACATCTACAAAATTAGGAATTACTTCAATTGTTTGGTTTACTCTTTTACTTACTAAGTTCTTTAAAAAATGACTTGGACTTATATAATAATCAATATATTTATTATAATAATCTAATCCATGATAAAGATAAGATTCTAAAGCACCTACTGTACTTTTAAATAATGAATTATCAAAACATTTGTCTTTGATACAGTTTGAAAAGCTTCCTTCAACACACTTAACACAGGTTGATTCTCTTTGAAAGTTATATAATCTGTGATAAGGACAAACCATTTGACTATCATGAATAGTTTGTACGACTTTAATATTCCTTTTATGAAATGCTTTTAAAATTGAAGGTGTAAGTTGAAAATTATAATTATGAATGTGCACAATATCTGGCATCCATTGGTCTAAAAAATGATTTATTTTCTTAATATTCTTCTTCGAATAAATTGTGTTTTGAGTGGCCGTTATTTTTTGAATGCTTGAAAGTTCATGAAATTCTATACAGTCTGCAAAACAATCAAATTCATCTTCAATTAAGTTTTTTGAATGCTTCATTCCCCAAAACTTAACATCATGACCAAGTTCTTCAAGAGCTTCTGAAAGTTTAAACATATAGGTCTCTGCACCACCCATATTATATAAAAACTTATTGATTTGTAAAACTCTCATTATTCTTCTATTTATTGATTTGGAAGTGCTTTAATTAACTTTTCAATCCAAAATTTTGAAGACACCTTATCTACATAGTCTAAATAGTCTGTTCTATCAATATGTTCAATATGCTTCAAAAACTCATAAATATCTTCAGTCTTCTGCAATAAAAACTTTTTGTCTTGAATATAATCTTCTTCTGTTCCATCAGCTCCATAAAGACAGAGCACAGGTAGCCCATACAACAAGGATTGTAATATTGCCAATCCTCCATCTCCTGGTAGCACAAATAAATCACTTTTAAAGTAAAATTGCTTTAACGCTTCTTTATCATAAATTGGCCCATGAAACTTTACTAAACTGCTTTGGTATTGGTTCTTTAACACTTCCAACTGATTTCCTCCTCCAACGACATCTAAAGTATATTTGCGATTAGGATTCTCAGAATTTAAGGTGTTAACTTGGTCTATTAGTTCTTGGATTCTTTTGCGTTTTTCGACAACGCCAACGTATAACAATCTAACTAAATTAGTATTAAAGTTATAGTTTAAGATTGATGTCTTAACCTCATTTCTGATGTTCTCAAAATATTCAGTATCAATGGTATTTAGATTGGTAAAGGCATTTTTTCCTCCCATGTACTCTCTCAAATACTTCTCGCCTTTTGAAGAATACGCCATTTGTTTATCTGTCAACAAAACTAATGGCTTAATAACAGTATCAATAAATTTTCTTCGTAACGTTCTCTTTGATGGCGAGTATCCTGAATCCCACCAAATTATATGCTTATTCATTGCTTTAGCTACAGGAATAATATAACTATTATTTATAATGTTAGTTGTTCCTTCTACGATTAAAAAATCATATGATTTTAATAGCTTAACAACGCTTGGGTAAACAAATAAACTTGTAGATCTTGACTCTCCTGTGTAGTTTATTTTCAATGATTTAAGTTCGTGTATCTTTAAATTATCAAAGTCTTCAGCATTAAATTTAGCCTTTTTTAAAGTTCCTTTTTCTTCTCCAGACGACGTTACAATGCCTACTTCCGAAAAGTGCTCACATAGTCCTTTTAGAAGTTCAAGCCTATAAGACGTGATAACACGTTGAACAATTAAAACTTTTTTTGAATTTAACATGAATTAACTACTGCTTTTTGGTTGCCAATATTAAAGAAATTGGCAGAAAAAATGAATACAATTGAACACCAAATTGACGATTAAATATACATTCTGTAAAGGAAAAAACAGAAATAATTAAAATTATCATTACTGAATATGTCGCCTTTGATTTGTAGCTCAAATAAAGCAAATATAACATTGTAAACATATATAATAAGCCAAAAATTCCATTAGTGATTAAAAACTCTAAATATTGGTTGTGAGGATTGTATCCATAAGTTCCTTTTTGAGAATGAATAAATTCTTCTGGACTTCTTTTAATTCTATAAAAATCACCTATTCCTGTACCTGTTAGTTTGTGGTTTGAATATTTAATAATTTTATATGAATTATCCCACAACCAGGCTCTTGGAGAATCCCAATACGAAAATGTATTTGCTATTTTGGTTTTTAAAATTGTATTTGAGAAACTCAAAAAAACAATTAAACCTAAGCATCCCAAAATAAGAAATTTATAGATTTTATGATTTTTAAAAAATGAAAAAATAGTATATCCTAAAAACAGAAACAAGAGCAGTATAGCAATTCTAGACGTAGATAATACAACTCCTAAACTAAAGAAAGCTAACAAAAAAAATCTGATTTTTTTTTGCTTTATAATACTATCATAGATGTATAATGTTACAATAGCAATTAAGGTAAAAATTCCATAATAAGGATGTTGAATTGGAGTTATATGGTCTCTAGTTAAATTAGGGTCTAAGAAAAGACCATATTCAAAATATATCTTGATTGCATTATAACACGAAATTCCTGTTGCTAAAAACGTAGCTACCAAATATAAAAGAAAAACATAATTAAAATCTTTTTTCTCTATGTGTTTTAAATTCAACATTACCAAAGGGAGAATAAAGACAGGGATTCTTAGCCACAAAAATTCTAATGAATACATAGTATCGTAAGAATTTAAAACTGAGATAAGAGTTAATAAAAAAGGTGTACAAATAAGAAGGTATAGTTTTATTGTATTCCCAGAAAAAGATAATTCAATCTTTCTCTTGAATAATCCAACAACAAAGAAAAAAAGACTTAAGCCTAAAGAAATATTTGATAGTGCTAGAGAATAGAATACAAAGCAGACATATAATGCTGCTAGAAAAAAAACAGCCCTATTATAATTTAATTCCGTTTGCTTAAACATATATTCGTTAGTTACTGAGGTTCTGTACTTGGTTTGAAATTATTTATAAGATTCATAAAAACAAATACGATCATTAAAGTGAGTAGTACTTTACCAAAACCAAATTGAATAATTGACTCTGTTCTGTTTAAAAAATATAAGAAAAGAAAGTAAAAGCCATAAGAATAACTTCTGTGATTAAACAAAGTGGCCAATATTAGCCCTAAAACAAAAAAATTACCCATAACTCCAATTAATCCATACTCCATAAAACCTTCTCCAATTAAAGACATTGATGCTCCTCCTACATGAACATTTATAGGTGAAATGTCTTTAATCCAAATTTCAAACCCAACTTGATGACCTGGTAATAAAATGGCTAATGCCATTGTTAATGGTTTTAAACCAAAATAACCTGTTTCTTCAGTCATTCCAATATAATGAGATAAATTCCAGGTATGAATTCCAATTTCATTTCTCAAAATTTCTAAAAAATTACGATTAATTCCTCTAACTGCTGGAATTATCGAACCAAATAATAATACAGAAATAGAACCATATTTCACTAGTTTTTTTACAGGAATTGGCCTTTTAAAATCATTATAAATGAATAAGTATGTTAAAAAAAGCGTTAGCACTGGTCCTCTATGTAGTGGTATTATTACTAAAAAAAATGAAAGAAACATCAATAATATATCAAACCATTTAATTTTTAAATTTTTATGAAACTTTATCATAAAAAGAAAAGGTAAAGTATAGGTGTGGAATGAGCCTAAGACATTTAAATAACCTCGACCAAAAATCATAGTTATTCTACTACCAAAATAATTTCCTTCAATTAAAGCCTTTATTATTGGGTAATTATATACCATAGATGCTCCCATAGAAAATAAAATGATTACATATAAAATTAGCGCACCACTTTTATAATCTAAGTAAAAATATGAACGTTTTATTTTCGGAAACTTAATATTTTTTCCTGTTGCAAGTCCAATTAAAAGCATTAAATAAGAAATAGAAATTAGCAATGTTATCTCATAATAATGCTCTTTATCTGTGTATTTTGTTAAAAGCACATTAAGAAAATTTCCAATGGACATCCAAAAAATAAACACGACAGAAGCAAAGAAAACAGGAGACGTTAATCTATTATTTCTGAATAAAATGAGGTAAAATTTATAAAGATTAGAGATTAAAAACACATAGATAAACGAATGGATTTGTTCTTTAAAAATCATTAAGAATATGATTTCCAAAGAGCTAATAAGCATTAACTTGTTTAATATGCTTTTGGGCTTTGTTTCTCTTATTTGATCTATATGTGATTTCATTTTAAATTTTTATAAAAGAAAACAAGCCTTTTTAAACTCTTATTTTATTATGCCACAAAAATCTAACACGACTTTATCTTGAGGTATTGTTAAGTTTTTAAATTCATTGTGAGCTACCAAAAATACAACAATGTCTGCTGCTTCTATAGCTGTTTTATAAGTTGTTAACTTAAATACGTTATGCGAATTAATATTAGGTTCTACTATATAATATACTTCATTGTTTGCATTCTGAAGAACTTTTTGAGCAATATATTTTGCTGGAGACTCTCTAAGATCATCAATATTAGGTTTAAATGCTAATCCCATTAAGGCGATTTTTGGTTTTCGTCCATGCTTTATTTCAAACTCTAATTTTGCTGTTTGTACCTTTTCGGCACACCAAAAAGATTTATAATTGTTAATTTCTCTAGCTTTACCTATTATTTTAGATTCTAAAGGGTAATCAGAAACTATAAAATATGGATCTACAGCGATACAATGACCTCCAACACCACATCCTGGTTGTAAAATATTTACTCTAGGATGCTTATTAGCAAGCTCAATAAGTTCCCAAACATTAATATTGGCTTTGTCACAAATTAGTGATAATTCATTAGCAAATGCTATTTGTACATCTCTTGATGAATTTTCAACAAGCTTACACATCTCTGCTGTTCTAGCATTCGTTTTGTGTAAATCCCCTTCAATAAATTGACGATAAAAAGCTACTGCTTTATTAGTTGATTCTACATTTACACCTCCAATAACTCTATCGTTATTAACGAGTTCATACATTACATTTCCAGGTAAAACGCGTTCTGGACAATAGGCCAAAAAAAGTTTGTCTTGAAGTTCAGGTCTTTCAGAATAGATTAACCTCATCATTTTTTCTGTTGTTCCAATTGGTGAAGTGGACTCAATAATATATAAATCTCCTTCTTTCAATAAAGGTATAATTGCTTTAGTTGCAGACTCTACAAAAGAAATATCTGGTTCGTTTTTAGCCTTAAATGGCGTTGGTACCACAACTAAATACACATTAGCTTCAACTGGTGTTGTAGAGGCCTTTAAATAACCTTCTTTAACTGCATTAGCGACAGCTGTGTCTAATTCTGGTTCAACAATATGTATTTTTCCAGCATTTATTGTTTCTACAACACTAGGATTAATATCTACGCCGTAAACTTTCATTTTACTTTGTGCAATTAATGCCGCTGTTGGTAGGCCAATATAACCCAACCCAATCATAACTACTTCTGGTTGATTCATCAAGATTTCTACTTAATTTTATTTGAGTCTTCTAAAATATATTCTACAATTTGACTACAAGCATTTCCGTTTCCATAAGGGTTGTGAAGCTTACTCATGTTTAAATACTTGTCTTCTTCTAATAATAACTGTTTAGCCTTACTAATTATTTCATTTGTATCTGTGCCAACTAAAAGCACAGTTCCTGCTTCAAGAGCTTCTGGTCTTTCTGTTGTGTTACGCATAACCAAAACAGGTTTTCCTAAGCTTGGTGCTTCTTCTTGAACACCTCCACTATCAGTAATTATTAAATACGATTTTTCCATTAACCAAACAAAAGCTGGATATGACAATGGAGAAATAAGTTTTATATTATCAATATCATTAAGTAGTTCATATACAGGTTTTTGAACATTCGGGTTTAAATGTACAGGATATATGATTTGTACTTCTGGGTGTTCTAAGGCTATTTGTTTTAAGGCATTACAGATATTTATAAAACCTTGTCCGTGATTTTCTCTACGATGACCAGTAACCAAAATCACTTTTTTATTATTGTCCAAGATTGGTTTTAAACCATCTATTTCTTCATCTTTATAATTAGGGTTATTAACCTTGTCTACACTAAACAACAACGCATCAATTACTGTATTACCTGTAACAATAATTGTATCCTGTTTTTTGTTCTCGTTTAATAAGTTTTGTTTTGAAGTTTCTGTTGGCGAAAAATGAATATTTGTCACAACACCTGTTACGGATCTATTCATTTCCTCAGGAAAAGGAGAATTTAAATCAAAAGTCCTTAGTCCTGCTTCTATATGACATATTTTAGCTCCAGAATAAAATGCAGCCAAACTTGAAGCCATTGTTGTTGTTGTATCTCCATGAACATAGACATAATCAGGATTAAACTCATCTAAAACAGGCTTTAAACTTGTGATAATATCTGAAGTTAAAGAATATAGGTTTTGATTTGGCTTCATGATATCAAGATCATAATCTGGAGCAATTTCAAAAAAACTTAACACCTGATCTAACATCTCTCTATGCTGAGCTGTTATACAAACTTTAGTTTCAAACTTTTCAGAAAAATTCTCAAATTGTTTTACCAGAGGAGCCATTTTAATAGCCTCAGGTCTTGTGCCAAAAATTATAAGGTTTTTTATTTTCATCAATTATAACTTTATTAGCTCATTATCTAATTGAGATGAACTAACAACATTTGGGTCGTATAAATTATCAACCTCTTTTAATGACAACTCATAACCGTCTGATGTAGAAATAAATTTGCTAAAATTAAAATAGTTTACAAAATTAGAAGGATCAATTTTAAGTACATTTTTAGCCTTTGAAATATTAATCTCCTTTAATTTTATTGTGTGTTGATTCTTATTATTACTGAATCTTATTTTAATCCGTTCAGGGTAAATTTCTTTGGGAAACTCAAAACTCACTAATTGAAAGCCTTCTTTTCCCTTCACTGATTTTTGAATTACATTTTCAACTGGAAATGTATACTCTTGATAATCTTCTGTATAAAACAACCAAACATTATCATTATTTAAATATTCAACATTTAACTCAACAACCAATTCCTCTTTAATGGCTTTAGCATTAGTTTTTTGTTCGATACCTACTTTCGTACTAGGATTTTCTTGTTTGTTTTCCTTACAGGATACAAATAAGACTATTAAACAGGAGAGTATTATTTTATTCATAATTATTTTTAGCTATTGCTTTTTTTAAACTATTTCTCCAATATGGTATTTCAATTTGAAGATTCTTTTTTATTTTCATTTTATTAAGAACACTATAACTAGGTCGCTTGGCTGGTGTTGGAAAATCTTCTGTAGTTATTGGGCTAACTTTTATTTCAATCTTTTCTATATCAAAAATGGCTACGGCAAAATCATACCAACTAGCAACACCTTCGTTACTGTAATGATAAAGACCATATGATTTGTTATTTGTCTGAATAATTTTTAAAATAACACTTGCTAAATCCATTGCGTATGTAGGCGATCCTATTTGATCTGAAACAACACCAATTTGATCTCTAGATTTTGAAAGCCTAAGCATTGTTTTTAAAAAATTATTTCCAAATTCAGAATACAACCAAGACGTTCTCAAAATAA
>Ga0209344_10004126_pt1 | contig 13613 bp, 16 predicted proteins | sample Cruoilmetagenom6_FD_187293 | JGI IMG/M metagenome (GOLD analysis project Ga0209344, IMG submission 187293) | Oil polluted marine microbial communities from Coal Oil Point, Santa Barbara, California, USA - Santa Barbara Oil Seep Sample 6 (SPAdes)... | ecosystem: Environmental > Aquatic > Marine...
AGCTGACATAGTCATTAATCTGATCCTGCGAAGCACCACTTCGCAACATGGATACCAGCAAATCATCACTGCCTAGAATCGCCAGCGCTGCTGTATCAATGATGGGGATATCCGCCATTTCTCGATGCACCTGTGGCGCATTCACTGGCAACATCGCCGGTTCAACCACCATGCTGTAACCCATTTCAGTATAACGATAGCCGGTTTCAAAACTGGACCAGCGGGCATTATAAAACGGCAGATGTTCCTGTCTTTGCAGATGATTGCGGTGTTGATCTGGCAACAATAAACGCGCGGTATTGACGTTACCCCCTGCAATATGGCTGTGAATATCCACGCCGCCCGCCATGGTAATGGCACCGTCCAAATCATTGGTAATAGCCGACTCTCTATCTGTGATCTGACTCGGATCAACGATTCGATCATCACGGATCCACAGATCCATGAGTTCACCATTCAGTTTTTGTACCGGGTCATAGACTCGAGCGTTTTTAAGACGGGTTAACATTATTTATCCCACATATTTTTAGTAATTGGTTTTCCATTACTTTTGCCTCAAGCGGCTTATCGGTAATGAACTCAATACGGCTTTCTGCTACCTGGCCGGGCAGTCCTTCAATCGTCAAGTTTTCATCAGCTTGATTGATAGCAACAAAGCCTTCGCTGGTTCGAACAACAGCTTTAAGCCGAATCTGTTTAAATTGCTCAATCCACGTTATCAGCGGTTGGTAATCAAAACAGAATGTTGATTTGAACCGCCAGCCATAGCTATACCAACCACTCAACTTTTGTGTGGCCGCCAGGTAGCCGCAATCTGGAATAAGTTGTTCTTCATTATCAAGATTAAAAACCGCTGGTTGTTCCTGCCAGATGGCCTGATTAAATTTAGCTTTTGGCTTTAACCATTCAGGGTTAATTTTTGCATCCTGAGTAACCTTTATTGGTAGTTCATGAAGATGTAACTCATTCAGGTAAGCAGTTAACGCATCAATTTCGCTCTGACCATACATATCAGCCTTGTTCGCCACGATCAGATCGGCGATCTGTAACTGCTGCTGAAAAGTCTCATGTTCGCGATATTTCGCATCAGCCATATGCCGTGCATCAACCAATGTCAGCGTGGCGCGTAAATCAATGATCGATTGATAAAACTCACCTGACAGCACGGCGATCACTTCTTCCGGGTGACCCAAACCACTGGGTTCAATCAATAATCTGTCGGGTTTGGCTTTACCAATAAGCTGATTGAGTGCCACCTTCATCGGCAAACCTGCAGCACAACACATACAGCCCCCCGGCACCTCGCGAATCGTGACCTCACCTAGAGAATGGTCATCGGTTTGCAATAGCTGACTATCAATACCCACTTTGCCAAACTCATTAATCAATACCGCCCAGCGCTCACCTGCCGGTTTGGTATTTAACAGATGTTGGATCGCCGTGGTTTTACCAACGCCGAGAAAACCGGTAATCACATTGGTCGGTATCGCTTTTTGAAACAGCTTGAACGTTTGTTCAGCCACGATTTCGGCGAGTTTGTAATGTGATTAATCCAATAAAAAACAGCCCTATTAGCATTAAATTCATGAGTGTTTTAAAAGTGTTGTTCTGACTGATGGGCTGATAGTCAAATTGAGGAATATCGGCAAAATCATCCAGCGTAAATGGCTTATCGAAAAAATAGAAGGTAAAGAAATAATCACGGAACTGCTGCTGATAATCAGCAATCTGATCCAGAAAGGATTGACTTGCCAGCATATCGGTATCGGCGAGACGATTCATACTGTATTGCACTCACATCAACGTTAATAGCCAAGTAAAAACTTCGCCAGAAGCGATTTTAAAGTCGAGATGCTCTACGGCAATTCGATTACCAAATAATTTGGTTAATTGGTTCACTTCCAGCATGATTTCTCTTGGATTTAATTATTTATAAAGGGTGCAAACCATTATCAAAATACGATATATCACATCATTATTAAGCCAAAAAAAGGGTTAACTTTCCTGCTGGCAGGTTTCACATAATCCATGTAGTTCAAGCTGTGGACTGTTAAGCTGAAAATGATTATGTTCAATGCTCTCTTCAAGTGCATGAATCAGTTGCTTGTCTACTCCAATTTCTCTTACCTGCTGACAGTTATCACAAATCAAAAACTGAGGTGTCTGGTGTGAATGTGAGCAGGCAATATGAGCACAGGCAATAAATTTATTATTGGAGGCCAATTTATGCACCAGACTGTTCTGCATTAGAAAATCCAGCATTCGATAGACCGACATGACTGGAATATTTTCCTCGGTTTTCTGACGATACAATTCAGCGATTTCATAGGCCGAACGTGGAGCTTCAGCAGTCAACAATACTTCGAGAATGTGTTTGCGTTTACTGGTTAACCGCACACCATGCTCAACACAACTACGTTCAGCTTGTTGCATTACTTTATTGGTATCGACTTTCGCCATTACTGGATCCGGATAGAGGTTCGTTGTTGATTAAGTTTTAATTGCTGCTGGCCGGTCGGTAAAACCATCTGCACTTGCAGACTTTCCAGATTACTATAGACATCAAATAAATTGATTTTCAATTCGGTAATATTTTCAGGTTCTTCACAGCGTAAAAAATAGCTGACATCTACGTCGGCGTGTCCTGCTTCGTCAGCGTCAGCAAAAGGTTCTTCGACTTCGATTGATTCAGCTTTACAGCTCGATCCCTGAACTTCCATAAGGGTGGCAAGCATTTCAAGCTGTTGCACCATATCCTGATAAATGGCTTTTTGTTGTTCTGTTTCGGGCTGGTGTTCAAAACCCAGAAAATTCATTAATGGTGATTTTAAATGCATCATCAATTGGTGATCATCCATCACTAAATCCAAGGTGGCCATTCCATGCACATGGGCACCATGATGGCGATGAGCTGCATCATGATCATGATGCTCGTCCTGAGCATAGACAATAGAGCTCAGGTGCAAGCCACAAAACAGGGTTACTAAATATACTGCTTTTCGCATGTCCAACACTCTCCTACTCACTCGGCAAAATCCAAGGTCAGTAATAATCTTTTATCGGTCTTATTGATATGGGGTGAACGATGCACAATGCCATTCACCTGACTATTAATCCAACCATCACCCTTCAACAATCCAACTTCTCCTTGCTGAAGCTGTTGAATATCCTGATGATGACGATATATTCCTGACAAATAATCAGGTAATCCATTAGCACCAGCACCCAGTCTTGAACGATCGACATTGTCTTCTTGCAACCATTCACTGCCCTGTCCGTGATAGGTCGTTACCAACCGACAAACTAAATGATCAGTATGAAATCTGGGGCACATCGTCTCTTTTATCAGACTAAGGCGCAAGCCTACAACGTTTAAATCGAACAGATCTGCATACATTTCCACTAACTGACTGACATCATCAATAAATAAATGTCGTTGTGGATTCTCTGGTAATAATCCGCCAAGCCACTCACTGACTTCAGTTGGAGCAATTATTGTGCGTAATTGTAACGCATTGAGTTCTTGCGTTAATGCATCAATATAAGACTGCAATGCCTTTTGCAACTGTCGCTGCCAGATAACCAGATTGATATGCGGTTGATAAATTGAGGTCATCACTAAAGCTGAATCTGCTTTCTGCACATGCTCAAATAATGGATTGAGGGAAATAGCACTCTGATTCATTTTAAGCTGCCTCCCAGGCTGGAAAAGGATCGGGCAATGTTTCCCAGAGCTGCTTCCCGGCCAATAATTCACTGTCATTTAATAAACAGGAATCCAGTTCTGCTGTCACCATTTCAGCATTTAAGTTCTGACCAATAAACACCAGCTCCTGACGCATATCACCAAAGGGTTCCTGCCAGTTTTCCTTGATAGTCTTTTGACTCTCCTCATCCTGGGGCCAGCGATTTTCGGGAATAGCTTTCCAGAACATACCGGCAAAACCATAGCGGGCAATTCCACCCGCCTGATTCCACTGCCCGGCAAACTGGGGACGACTGGCTAGCCAGAAATAGCCTTTGGAGCGAATCAACTTGCCACAGGGCCAATCCTGATGCAGAAACTCAAAAAACTTCTGTGGATGAAAAGGTCGACGGGCAACGTAGGTAAAACTGTTAATGCCATACTCTTCAGTCTCAGGGATATGTTCGCCGCGCATTTCTTTCAGCCATCCAGCTGCCTGTTCGGCTTTTTCAAAACTGAACTTCTGCGTCCCCAATACTTTATCCAACTGGATCTGACCATTTTCTATCGAAATTATCTCTGCTTCAGTATTAAGGCTTTTCAAAATGCCAGTCAGTTCAGTTAATTGTTCAGCGGTACATAAATCGGTTTTGCTGATCAAAATGACATCACAAAACTCAACCTGATCCACCAGCAAATCAGCCACACTTCGCTGATCATCTTCACCAAGGTTTTCACCAGTTTCCTGCAGTTGTCTGGCTTCATTAAAATCACGTAGAAAATTCACTGCATCCACCACCGTAACCATGGTATCCAGACGGGCAATCTGTGACAGGCTTTCTCCCTCTTCATCAGCAAAGGTAAAAGTCTCAGCCACTGGCAATGGTTCGGAAATTCCGGTTGATTCAATGACCAGATAATCAAAGCGTTGCTCTGCTGCCAGCTGACGGACCTCAATCAACAGATCTTCCCGCAAGGTGCAGCAGATGCAGCCATTGCTCATTTCCACCAGCTTTTCTTCGGCGCGATTAAGCTGCACATCCTGCTGAATTTGTTGAGCATCGATATTGATTTCACTCATATCATTGACAATAACTGCCACTTTTCGACCTTCGCGATTATTCAGAATATGATTGAGAACGGTCGTTTTACCTGCCCCAAGAAAGCCTGATAACACGGTAACTGGCAAACATTTATCTGGATTTAACTTCATAGAGACCTTCTTTTTGTTCATTAATGGTTTTGGCGTCAGTGCAATATTCGGCAGTTGGTCGTATCAGCAAACGAGCAATGCCAATTGGCTCATCGGTTTGCAGGCAATAACCATATTCACCACTGCGAATGCGTTGCCGCGCGGCATCAATTTTTGGAATTAACTGACGTTTTCGATCGGCAATACGCAAAGCGATTTGAGACTCTTCTTCCTGCTGCGCCCTATCCAGTACATCACTGACTTGACTGTTGCCCAGCATTTGATTTTTTACTGCAGATATCTCATCCAGGGTTTCAGTTCTGAGTTGCTGCAATCGATGATCAAAAAAAGCCAACTGTTCAGCATTCATATACTCCGTCTCGGAAGCAGCTAATAAATCTTTTTCATCCATTTGCGTTTCCTTGCGGAGCAGGAAGTAGTCGAAGTGAAAGATTTCGGTTCCAGAGATGGGCAGTAATCACCAGCAATCCGCCACTCAGAGTGATCCATCTCTCCAGAGTTTCCGGACCGATTAATGCTGATACCATGGTTGAAAGTCCTATTCCGCCGAGTAATAGAGGCCAATGATTTTTATGGCTGCGATAAGCTCCCGGTAAACTCAGAATCGCCAGCAGGATCACCGGAACGAGCATTACCTTATGCACCCATTCAGATGTTAACCAATCCCCTAACAGTCCAGCTGTGCCAAATCCAATGACTATCGGTGTTAATAAGCAATGGATCATGCAAGCACCTGAACAGGCCACGGCCAAATCATCTTTCATTTTTCAGTCACCTCGCAAATTATGATATATCATATCATTTCAATAACCGCGGCAACTGTCAACAATTTAAAACAGAATCCTTATTCAGACATCCGTTTGATCAAGACATGTAATTCATAAAGTGTGGTTTGGAACGTGGTTTCCTGGGCATTAAATCCTGCCCGGCTGGCATGCACGTCCCCTGCTAGATAACTGGCCAGTAAGTCGTTTCCGGATTGAAAGATGTAATGATGAAATTGGTTGATCTGGTCAAGCGTGGTATTGTCCAGATAATGATGGTATCGGGCCTTTTCAAGCCAAATTCCGCAATGAGTATCTGATAGTTGGGTTATCGGCCACTCGGTTTTAATCTCAGGCTCAGCAAACAGTCTTTCCTGAAGTTGATGCAACCAGTATTTAAGATAAAAATAAAACAGACTGAGTCGGGCCTGTTTATGATTTTTCAATAGATCCGATTGCGAACACCATTGCCTGAAGGGCTGATATGAGCTTAAAAACTTCATCAGTTGATCAATCGGCAGAGGCTTGGCTAACGCATAGCCCTGAGCTTGATTACAGCCCATTGCCAATAACACTTCACCATGGGCAATAGATTCAACGCCTTCGGCAATAACCTGAATATTGAACGACTGTGCCAACGCAATGACACCTTCTACAATCTTACAATCCTCAGGCTCGCTCAACATTCGTCTGACAAATGTCTGGTCTACTTTGACAACATCAACCGGTAAAACCCGGATATGGGTCAACGATGAATAGCCGGTACCAAAGTCATCCAGTGCAGTGGTAATGCCGAACTCTGATTTACAGAATTCGACCACATTACTGATAAGACTCAAATCGCTTAACCGATTACTTTCCAGTATTTCAATCTGAAAGCGACTGGTATCAAGGCCAGGATAATGCTGAATTTGATATTGCAGCCAGTCAAAAAAATCCGCTGTCGATAAGTGATAGGCAGTGAGATTAATACTCAGCTGATAGTTATGACCGTCCTGTTGCCAGGCTGCGAGCTGTTTTAATGCCTGACGAATAACCCACTGGCCAAGACTGACTTCCAATTCAGTATCGTAAACCTGGTCAATAAATTTATCTGGTGACAGCAGACCGCGTTTGGGATGTTGCCAGCGAATCAAAGCTTCAAAGCCAAAGATATGCCCGGTACTCAGCGTTACTTTGGGCTGATAAAACAAAACAAACTGATCTTCACTTATTGCAGTCGCAATTTCCCGCAGTTGCTGGTTACGCTCGGTGATCTGAACTTCCTCACCGGGATCATAAGCAAACACGGTAGATTTTCCATCCAGCTTGGCTTTATACATACATTGGTCAGCATGGCGGATTAACGTGTCCAGACTGCCTTTATCTTCGGGGTAGAGCGTATAGCCTACTGAAGCTGTAATCATCATCGGCACACCATTGATGATAAAGGGAAGCGATATGGCTGAAAGCACTTTATTAATGGTGTCTGTGGCAGCAGCATGGCTAGCAATACCACCGATAATCAGCACAAATTCATCGCCACCATAACGCACGATGCTATCTGTTTCCCTCAGAGCACTTCGAACTCTTTCCGGAACCTGTTCCAACAGTTGGTCAGCCGTGACCTTTCCATGTATGTCATTAATGGTTTTGAACTCATCCAGATCCATAAAGGCTACAACCAGTTTTTCATCCTTCTGGTCTGCCAGAGCACTCATGTGACGGAATTCATTTTCCAGCCGGTTTTTATTGAGGATCTGATGTGAATTTCGATTAAGAACGAGATCAGAAAGAACAGCACGATACTTCCTGTCGGTGGTGATGTCACTTAAATGTCCCAAGTAAAAGACTTTGCCATGGGCATTGATTCGTTTAACACTAAATCGGGCTATATAGTGCGATCCATCTTTGCGTTTATTGGACACTTCGCCTTGCCAGAAACCATTGCGTTGCAATGACTGCCATAGCGATTGATTAAATACTTTATTTTGGCTCTCTGCACTAAGGATTTGCGGTTTGCTGCCGATAAGATCAGAGCGGGAGTAGCCAGTGATATGTTGCATCGCTTCATTAATATCAACAATTTTTTGGTGCTCATCCGTGATGACGATGCCTTCATGTGCGAATTTGAAAGCATTCTCTAATAATGTGTTTCTCACACTACGTGCCTTGTCCTTAACGTTGATCTTTTAGTCATTCGTTCCATCAGCTGCATAAGTCCTGTTCACAGGCCTTTCACGAGTACTGAGCAACACTGGCTATATCTAATACCGTGGTGATAGATACCAGTGGTAATGAAACTACAGATGGTAACTAACTATGTCAATAACAACTGTTTACACTCTTTAGATAATGAGTGAGAGAAAAGGACCTTTTGGCCTCAGACTGCCTGCTGAGCTTATGTCTTGGCTACGATCTGAAGCGACACAGCACAATCGGAGCACGACCAGTGAGGCATTGTTTTTATTACAAAACAGCCTGACGCATCGCTTCGGCAAAACAGCTGTGCGAGAATTTCTGCTAAAACACCCTACCAGTACCTACACTGAGGCTTTTGGGTTGCGCATTCCCGATGATTTGAAAAACCGTTTGCGTGATTTCAGCCATCAACATGAAATCAGTCTCAATCTGGAAATTGTCATGAGATTGTTTCAGGATTATGAAAAACATCGCCATCATTCTGTTGCCGCTAACATCAGCCGGGGTGGTTATCGCGCAGTTGCGGAGAAGCAATTTACTATTTCCGATTCCGAGCAACGTTTACTCTGTTTGTTTCGCGGTCTGAATGAGGCTAATAAAAAGGTCATCATGACGTTAATCAACAACCTTACGGATAATGACTGACAGGCTGTCTGATTTATTCAAATAAACGTCTTTGCCCCGTTAGAAATTCCGATTATGATCGCGGCCTTGATTGTCTCTTTGGCCGTTATTCATGCAAAACACTGCACCCTCTCCGATCGGTTTTCAACATAAGTTAGAACGACTGCGACAAAATCGTTTGTTCGAAATTATCGTAGTCAGCGTTATTTTATTTTCTGCCATGGTCACCGGGGTCAAAACCTATGAAATCCCCCTGCAGGTTCTGCGCTTAGTCGACTGGCTGGATTATGCGATTACTATATTTTTTGTTGTCGAAATAAGTGTTCGTTTTCTGGCAGAACCCAATAAGCGCGACTTTTTCAAAAGTGGCTGGAATGTGTTTGACACCCTTATTGTCACGGTCTCTTTGATACCGGTCAATGATAGTGAACTGGCTTACGTCGCGCGGTTGATACGTATCTTTCGGGTATTACGGATGGTATCGGTAATCCCCGAACTCCGCCATTTGCTGAACTCTCTGCTCAAAGCTTTGCCACAGCTGGGTTATGTAGCTCTGATGATGTTTATTATCGTCTATATTTTTGCCGCTATCGGCACCACGCTGTTCGAAGGGATAAATGCTTTTCTTTGGGGTGATATTGCTGTCTCAATGCTGACGTTGTTTCGGGTAATGACATTTGAGGACTGGACCGATGTCATGTACGAAACCATGGCAGTGTATCCACTGAGCTGGATTTATTATCTGGTGTTTATCTTCCTCAATACTTTTGCCTTCCTCAATATGCTGATTGGTATTGTCGTCAATGTGATGGAGCAGGAACGTGCTGAAGAACATGAAGAAGCACATAAAAATGATATGACCATAGAAGACTTATCCGCACAGCTTGAAGAACTCAAAGCGCTCATCAAGACCAGGTCCTGATGTAGTCCTGCTACTAAATTCTGGAAGCCTCCTTCACATTTGATTCACAACTGACATTCGATCATCGGCATTTCTAATTCAGGAGGGATGTCGATGTTTGGTCGTAAATTATCTCTGTTGCTGTTTATCACGCTGTTAGCAGGATGTCAGTCAATGTCAAAACCGATTCGTACCGAAAACAATGTAGATATAAACCGCTTTATGGGTGATTGGTATGTGATCGCCAATATTCCCACCTTTATTGAAAAAGGTGCACACAATGCTGTGGAATCTTACGAATTAAATGATGATGGCACGATTGCCACTACCTTTACTTTCAATAAAGGCAGCTTTGATGGTGAACAAAAGCAATATCATCCCAAAGGCTTTATTCTGGATGACGAATCCAACGCCGTCTGGGGAATGCAGTTTATCTGGCCAATCAAGGCCGACTACCGAATTGTTTATATAAATGACGATTACACCCAGACCATTGTGGGTCGTGAAAAACGCGATTATGTATGGATAATGGCCAGAACCCCGAAAATCCCTGAACAGGATTATCTGCAAATGCTGAAACTTCTCGCTGAGCAGGGTTATGATATTTCGCAGATTAAAAAAGTCCCTCAGCAATGGGATAATTAATATCTTTAAACATAATATTTAAATACATATTTATTAATTTTGTTTATATCGATTTCTTGCGATGATAGTCGCCTTGAATATGGCTAGGGCGATAAAAATGTCTTTGGATGCTTGGTTTACGTTAATAGTAACATCTAGTGTTTTACTGGTGTTGGTATTCAGCCGTGTTCGCCCACATATCGCTATGATCACTGCCCTCACCGTATTACTGGCAACCGGCATTCTAAATGCCGAACAAGCTTTAGCAGGCTTTAGTAATAGTGGTTTAATTACTGTTGCAGCGATGTTTATCGTCGCTGCAGGTCTGCATGCTTCCGGTGGCGTGGATATTATGGTGAAATCATTTCTGGGTTCCCCAAAAACCATCCGAAAATCCTATTTGCGTATTTTTACCCCGGTAGTTTTCCTCAGCGCTTTTTTAAACAATACTCCCGTTGTTGCCACAATGATTCCTGGCATACTGGCGTGGTGTAAACGTATTAATATCAGTCCGTCGAAAATTATGATTCCGCTCAGCTACACGGCCATTTTGGGAGGCACATTAACCTTGATTGGCACCAGTACCAACCTGGTGGTGAATGGGCAATATCAGTCATTGACCGGTGAAGCAGGCTTTTCAATCTTTTCTATTACCATTATTGGACTGCCGGTCGCTATTTGTGGATTGATTTTTATGTGGTTATTCTTTCCAAAATGGTTACCGGACATTGGCAAAAGTCATGCATTCGAAAATGTTCGGGAATTCACCCTGGAGGTGATGGTTGAATCTAATGGTCCACTTGTGGGACAGAGCATTCAGCAAGCAGGTTTACGCGAGCAAAAAAGTGTTTATCTTGTGGAAATCGAGCGCAATGGGACATTGCTGACAGCCGTCACACCGGAACAGCGTCTGCAAAGTGGAGACCGCTTGGTATTTGCGGGTGACACTCAAGGGATTACTGATCTATTAAGGATCCGCGGTATTGTCGCTTCCACTTCAGATGCTGAAAGTAGTGTATTTTCGGCCGATCGTCCTGAGCGCAGTCTGGTTGAAGCAGTGGTTTCACCACATTGTGCCGCTATTGGAGAAACCATCCGCGATGCAAAGTTTCGCCAACGATATGGTGCTGTGATAATGGCCGTAGCACGAAATGGGGAACGTATTGCGGGCAACTTGAGTAATATTGTTTTAAAAGCTGGAGACACATTACTACTGGAAGCAAGACCGGCTTTTGTAAGTCGACAACGTTATAACAAAGATTTCTTGTTGATTAATGACCTTGGAAAAGAATCCCCAAATCACGATAAAGCCGGAATCGCCTGGGTTATTCTGATTGCTCTGGTCACTGCCGCTGGCTTTGGTGTGATTAGCATGTTGAATGCTGCATTAATTGGTGCGGTGTTAATGATAATAACAGGATGCTGCTCGGTAAGTCAGGCAGAGCGCAGTCTGGATCTAACCGTAATTCTGACCATAGCAGCCTCGTTTGCCTTAGGCGTGGCATTGCAGCAGACCGGGGTTGCTGATGTGGTAGCGAGCGGTATTGTTTCATTAAGCCAGAATCAACCCTGGTTAATGCTGGTGATGACCTATATCGCTGTGTCTGTACTGACCGAAGTAATTACCAATAATGCAGCAGCGGTTTTAATGTTGCCGATTGTGCTGGAATTAACATCTAAAGCCGAACTGCATAATGAACCATTTGTGTTTGCCATTATGATGGCGGCATCAGCAAGTTTTGCTACACCACTAGGCTATCAGACAAATCTAATGGTATATGGTCCGGGGGGATATCATTTCCGTGACTTTTTAAAAGTCGGTATTCCGATGAACTTATTTATTGGAGCGGTCACAATTAGCATCATCATGTTGATCTGGCCAATTAATTAATTTTATGCAAAGTATGAAGCCACAAATTCAACTCGCCTGCCAAAAGGATATTCCTGCACTTGTCAGCCTGTTAACGGCATGCGCTAATCATATGTATCAGCAAGGCATGTCACATTGGTTGGATGTTTATGATGAACAATCTGTCCGGCAGAATCTGTTACAGAAGACGGTTTATATCCTTAAACAGGATTCACAGATTACTGGTTGTGTCGCTTTAGGTATTCAACCTGCCGATTATTATGCCGATTGCTGGCCAGATGTGCAGGTGGCCGACTTTTATCTGACTCAACTGGCTGTCCATCCACAGCATCAGCAATCGGGTTATGGACGGCTTCTGCTGCAACATTGTCTGGAGTTAGTTAATGGACGTACCCTGCAACTGGATGCTGTCGCTCACTACCCTGAGTTATTGGCGTTTTATCGAAAGGCCGGTTTCAGCCAAATAGCTGAGGGCATTGGTCTGGGTGACCGGCGTTATCTGTTTGATTACGGCAACTCAACCTAATAGGGTATCAATCAGCATGATGGCAAACAGGCCACCCATCAATCCCACTGTCGCTCTTGTCTGATGTCCGTTACGGTGGGTTTCGGGTATGACCTCATGAGAAACGACAAATATCATTGCCCCGGCGGCAATGCCCAATCCCAAGGGATAGGAAACCGGTAAACCACTGGACAGGAATATACCCATCACGGCGCCAACCGGCTCGACCAGACCGGTTGCTGCAGCAATGGCTACGGCTTTTCCGGCAGGGATATTGATGCGTCGCAACGCCAATACCACAGCAAGACCTTCGGGGATATTTTGTAAGGCAATTGCTGCGGTTAACGGTATACCCACCGCCAGATTACCATTGGTATAACTTACTCCAATTGCCATGCCTTCCGGAAAGTTATGCAAGGCAATCGCCAAAACAAAAAGTCCAACCCGACCTACCTTTTGATGTCCTGCTCCACATGGACCAAGATGTTGATGTTCATGCGGCAGATAATAATCCAGCCCTAGCATCAACACCACTCCGCCAATCATGCCAAAAATAATGATCACCACACCACTGACAGCATTTCCCGTTAATGTAGTGCCTACTTCAATCCCCGGTAAAATCAACGAAAAAAAACTGGCACCCAACATCATACCTGCTGCCATGCCCAGCATAGTATCTTCAGTTACTGCGGGAAGCTTTTTAACGAATAAACCCGGTGCAGCACCCAGGGCCGTTGACAATGCCCCAACGCCCCCACCGATAAGAGCCCATTTTAAAAACTGTGGGTCAACAGTGGTCTGCCGATACAGCAAATTCATCAGAAACAATACTGCAAGCCCAGCGATTGACAGCAAGAGAAGGATAGAAATTACTGGACGACTATTGAATTGTGTACGCCAACTTATAAAAAAAGTAGTAAGAGTTCGTTTTATTGCCTGTTGCATCGAGCTGGTCCCAGAGTTTATCTATTTGGTTGGCTTACATAAAATATATTTAATGAATGACAGATTGAACTAATGCCTGCCAATACATTTCTTAACGATAATAAACAATTTTGGAGCATGGCGATGCAAGCTTTACAGGAACAATCCGTAATGTGCCCCTATTGCGGTGAAACCATTGAAGTTTTACTGGATGCCAGTGTGGAATATCAACAATATATTGAGGATTGCTTTGTCTGTTGCCGCCCAATCGAATTTTCAGTGAGTGTAAATGCGGATGGTTCATTCAATGTCGTGGCGGTTG
>Ga0209344_10004128_pt1 | contig 13607 bp, 9 predicted proteins | sample Cruoilmetagenom6_FD_187293 | JGI IMG/M metagenome (GOLD analysis project Ga0209344, IMG submission 187293) | Oil polluted marine microbial communities from Coal Oil Point, Santa Barbara, California, USA - Santa Barbara Oil Seep Sample 6 (SPAdes)... | ecosystem: Environmental > Aquatic > Marine >...
CTTCACACCATTTACGATAATGTCCAAAAACTGTTTTGTAATGTAGCCTGTGTTCGCTAAAAAGACTGTCAACTGGCAGGTATGCCCATTGAACGCCTGTTTTTAGCTTGTACAAAATAGCATTCACCATCTCGTACAATGGGACTTTGGGCTTGAACCCTCTTTTCGTTTCGGGTAAATAAGGAATTATTTCTAATTCTATCATATCTTTGCTTAGTACTTGGTACACGGGGTTGTGGTTTTATGTTTCGCAACACAAATATCTGCAACCCTTTTATTTTCCTCAAAAAAAAAGTCAAGATGACTTCAATAACATAAATTAAATAATCTAGCTTTTCCCTTTCCTTTATTTTACCTTTATACCAAGAATTCTTCAAAAGAAAACAAAGGCGCTTTTGTTCATTTCGTAACCCTAAAAAGGAAAGCAATGGACAATTTTTTAATCCTTGATCGTTTGGAACGGCTTTTAATAGCCAATAAGGAAGTACTCACCTTTGAGGAAACCTGCGACTATACTGGAATATCAAGGAGCTATCTGTACAAATTGACGGCCTCTGGAAATATCCCACATTCAAAACCCAATGGCAAGATGCTGTTTTTTGAAAAGACCAAACTCAATGAGTGGCTTCTTCAAAATGGCAGGAAGTCAAAATCGGAAATCGAAACAGAAGCCCTGAACTACACCTTTAAAAACAAGCGCAGATGAAAAGGGAACAAATAAGCTGGGAAAAAGTCCGTGCTGTTTGTATCGTAAAAACGATGGCAAAGGCCGGACACTTTCCGAAAAGGGAGACGGAGAAAGAAGCTTGGTTCCTAAGTCCGTTTCGGCCCGAAACCCATACCTCTTTGAAGGTATCGAAAATCAAGAACCTTTGGTTCGACCACGGAGTGGATTTTGGGGAAAATGTTCTCGATTTGGTCGTCCGGTCTACGACTGTCGTCTTCGGGATGCGCTCGACTTCTTGTCGGACATACCGTCCTCTCTTTCTTTTTACCCGCAACCTTTTGTTCCGCCATCCAACGATAAATTGATTATCAAAAATGTCAATGCTATTTGGCACTACGTACTTAAAGTTTACTTGAAGAAACAAAACATAACCTTAGAAACCGCAAAAAAATATTGCAAAGAAGTCCATTATTCCTGTAAATGAAACCACTATTTTGTCAGTGGCCTACAAAACGATTCTGGTGGTTGGGAACTTCGCAACATGTACTATAAGAGTTCATCCTCCCTAAAGGATATAACTTTCCTTAGCAATGGGGGTCAACACTTAATAGTAATCGAGGGGATGTTCGATTTTCGAACGGTCTTGAACTTCCATAGCGACAACACCTCTTTCCTGATTTTAAATTCTATATCATTTCTTGAAAGAGCTGGTAGAGTACATAGAATTATTCAAGCCTGTTAAATAGGATTAGAATTCTTTTTAAGCCTATATTGATAGGGGTTTCGTCCAGGAGTACTCTTCTCTAATTTTGGCAAACGTTCAAACATTCCTGTAGCAAGCATCTTTTTTTGAAAACGGCTACGGTCAATTTTTTCTTCTAAAATCACTTGATGCAATTGGTGAAGTTCGGGCATAGTAAACTCTTTGGGTAGTAGATTATAAGTCATTTGTTCGTGACGAATATCTTCATTTAGGCGTTGTCTAGCTGTATTTAACATAGATTTATGATCCATCCACATTTCGGGCAAGTCATCAAAATCAAACCACATTAGTGCCTCATCAAAATGTCCCACAAAAGAATGTGTTTTATCCATGTTTACCAATGAGTAATAGGCTAGAGACACAAATCTATTATTTAACCAATAATCTTTTCGCCATTCCATTTCCTTTTTTTTAAAAACCTCTTTCATCTCATTATCAAACTGACGGTTTTTATCGCCAAAAACAGCTAGAAACTTCAAATAAGTATTTTCTAGCCCTGTTCGTTGATTTAAAATATTCTGAACAGCTTCATCCACCGACTGATCGAATCTAACATACCCCCCGGGAAGCACCCATTTATGGCCAATTTTTAACAGAAGACATTTTAAAACATTACTCTTATAACCTATTATCACTATATCAATAGATAAGTTTGGCAAAAAAGAACTGTTTCCTTTTTCTATTATTTCTTTAACATCCATACTACAAATGTAAAAAATTTGTGACATGCTGCCACAAACAAAAAGTTTCACTACATTTGTGACAAATTGACACAAATAAAATTAATGATAATGAGAAAAGTTTTTAGAGTTTCATTAAAGGTATTAGGCATTATCATTTTATTAGTGCTTGTCACAGGACTTGGAGGATTTTGGTACATTAATTCAACCTTCCTTTCTTTTGAAAACAACTATGCCGAAAATAACGATATTAAAGAATTGACCCTTGATGGCTACACCTTTTTGGATAGAAATGGAAACGGTGATCTTGATATCTACGAAGACAATAGAAAATCTACCGATGAACGAGTCAAGAATTTGTTATTACAGATGACTCTGGAAGAAAAAATTCACTTGCTCAAAGGTTCTGGATTTGCTTCTGGTATGGGTATAGGCAATTCAACTGTTCCAGGAGCAGCCGGTACTATTGTTCCAACACCTCGTTTGGGTATTCCGACCATTTATTTGTCCGATGGTCCCGCAGGGCTGCGAATCGAACCGAAACGAGAAGATGAAGACCGCACGTATTACTGTACGGCTTTTCCAATTGGCACCTTGTTATCTTCTACTTGGAACACCGATTTGGTAAACATAGTAGGTACGGCAATGGGTAATGAAGCACTTGAATACGGTATTGATGTGATTTTAGGACCAGGAGCGAACATTCATCGCCATCCGTTTTGTGGTCGAAATTTTGAATACTATTCAGAAGACCCTGTATTGACTGGCTTCATTGGTGCCGCGATGGTGAACGGTATTGAGTCGCAAGGGATAGGTACTTCCCTTAAGCATTTTGTGGCAAACAATCAGGAAATCGACCGTAATTTCAATGATGTTATTGTTTCGGATAGGGCTATGCGTGAGATTTATCTTAAAGGCTTTGAAATCATTGTAAATAAATCGCAGCCATGGACAATCATGTCATCTTATAACAAGGTCAATGGCAAATATACCTCAGAAAGTAAAGATCTCTTAACCGACATACTTCGAGATGAATGGAGTTTTGAAGGTTTGGTGATGACCGACTGGTTTGGAGGTAGTAATGCGCCTGCTCAAATCGCAGCAGGAAACGATCTTTTGGAACCAGGTACCAAAAAGCAATGGAAAGCCCTCAAAGAAGCTGCTAAAAACGGCACACTTTCCGAGGAAGAAATCAACACTTCTGTTAGACGTATTTTAAAATTGATAATCCAATCGAAAAAGATGCAGAATTATAAACATGGCAACAATCCAAACCTTGAGGCACACGCTAAAATCGCGCGTCAGTCGGCGACAGAAGGAATGATTTTGTTGAAAAATGAAAATGCCCTGCCTATTCGAAATACTAGAAATATTGCCTTGCTCGGGGTGACTTCTTATGACTTTATCGCCGGTGGAACAGGGTCTGGAGACGTGAATGAGGCTTACACCGTTTCATTGGAAGAAGGGTTGAAAAATGCAGGTTTTAAAATCAATCAAGCTGCTAAAAATTTATTTGAAACCCACAAGACTAAATATAAAGCAGAATTTACAAAACCTGGAGGTATTAGTGCGATGATTAACCCATATATTCCACCAAGAATAACCTACACTGAAAGTGAATTAAATGAAATCGTCGCGAGTTCAGATTTAGGTATTATTACAATTGGTCGAAATAGTGGCGAAGGTGGTGATAGAGTTGAAAAAGATGATTTCTTATTGTCTGAAACAGAACAAAATATGATGGCCAATGTTTGCAAAGTTTTTCATAATGCAGGCAAGAAGGTAGTTGTGGTGATGAATATCGGTGGTGTTATTGAAACGGTTTCTTGGAAATCAAAGCCTGATGCGATTTTGTTAGCTTGGCAAGGCGGACAAGAAGGTGGAAATTCAGTAGCAGATATTCTAAGTGGTAAAGTGAATCCAAGCGGAAAATTACCGATGACTTTTCCTGTGAACCTAAATGACCATGCCTCAAATACCAATTTCCCATTGGAAGGCGGGACGATCGATATTAAGAGGATGATATTTGACAGTCTCGAAGAAAAACCAGAAAATGAAAAGGTAAAAAACAAGGACTACACCAATTACGAAGAAGGTATTTATGTAGGTTATCGTCATTTTGATAAAGCAGAATTAGATGTGTCCTATCCATTTGGTTTTGGATTATCTTATACGACATTCGATTTAAGCAATTTGAATGTGACTTTGCAAAATGACACCATCAATGTGACGGTTACTGTGACAAATTCTGGTAGTCTAGCAGGAAAAGAAGTCCTTCAAGTCTATACTTCAAAACCAGATACCAACATAGACCGCCCTTTAAAAGAATTGAGAACTTTCACAAAAACCAAAAATCTAAAACCAGAAGAAGCTTCAACTGTCAGTTTTCAAATTCCTGTTTCGGAATTGAGTTATTGGTCAGAAGAGACCTCACAATGGAGTTTGGAGAAAGGTTTATATTCCATTCAAGTCGGTACTTCATCGAGGGATATTCGATTGTCAATGGAAGTTGAAATAAATTAGAAAAGCAATTAAAACAATAAAAAAATCAGATTGGTTAAAATACCCATACCAGCAATTAGAAAATAGTTACTAAGCAGGTAGCTTTTTGTTATGCTTGTCAATATCGAAATTGTCCTTTAATAACTTGTTAGCGTACGTTATACAATTCTTCCATTCCAACATCCATAGATTATCTTCCTTGAACTTTTTATCATTAAGGAAGAAATAGAATTGGTCGGTATATTATGGAATACACACAATACGGTAAATTTTTCCTCGTGCTAGAATTGTACTGACTTTTCTATGACATTGATTTTTGTTATTGAACAATTTCTCTGTCAAATTTTTGGGGAATATAAAAAAATATACTGATTTTAGTTCTTCTCATCAAAACTGTTCAATGCAATGTAATTGTCTTCTTTCTCTGAAACTACACCACAAACTACCTTTCTATTATGTAATGCTGTAATGAACTTTTTATTAGGTAGCATATCAAACTTTTGCTGTTTTTCCCCTTGCACGTTTGTCTCGCTATATAAACCTAGAATATCAACAAGACTTGCTTTGTTTACCACTTAGCCGACCACCTTGGTCGCAAGGCAAATTGGATAATCCACCTAAAATCCTTTTGTTAATCTGTTAATTATACTTTAGATTTTAATTACATGATAGCCGAGATAATACGTTACTTTAAAGAGAAATTCTTGTGTGCAACTGATTCAAAGATGATGGCTATTGCCTCAGCTCCCGGATCTATAACACCAGCCAAGCTCTCAGCTCTTAAATAAGATGATCTTCCTGAATTTGCTCTTTCCATTTTTGCAGTACCATCAGCACCTTTTCGAGCTGCTTCTGCCGCACCTATCAAATCATTCTCTTTTAATTTTTCAATTGCTGGCAAAAATGCATCAATCATGGTACGTGAACCCTTGTTGGCTCCTCCATACTTCATCATCATATCAACACCACTTTCTATGGCATTTGCAAAATTACTACCTTCTGAAATTCGTGCGCCTGCGTTTGTGAACATAATAGATAATAGAACACCACTAGAACCACCCATATTGCTGGATAATAATTCTCCTATGTTCACCAATAAATCACCTTTTTCATTTAGGGGTAATGCGTTGCTGTCTAAAAGCTCCATTATACCTCTCGCTCCCGCTGCAAAGGTAGTACCTGTATCGCCATCGCCTACTTTCTTATCCAACTCGTTTAAATGCTGTTCTGCGTCTAATAGGGTCGTACATACCGTTTGTATACAGTGTTGTACTTTTGGATTCTTACTAGCAGAAAATTCTTTACGCAATTTCAGGTATCCAATATCAAAAGTTATAGGCTCTTTAGGTACCACTATTTTTGGCCACGCTATCGGTTCAACTGCTGCTTCTAGCATCATTTGATTTTCTTTAGTCAACTTAAGGATAGAAAAACTGAAACCGTACATGTTCAAAGAAGTCATTAACAGGGCCGGACCTACTACAAGTTTTATTTGATCCTTATATCTAGACTTAAGTACCTCATTCGATATAATTGACATCTCAAGCGGTGTTATAGATCCTAGATTGTTAATTAGTATAGCGTAATCTGCAGTTACATCCGTTTCCCTAAAAAGGCGAGAGAGTACCATATCAACCGCTTCTTTACCACCTTTAAAATTAACCTTTTCTAAACCTGGTTCTCCATGTATTCCAAGACCTAATTCAGCGGAGTCTCCTGTAATACTAACTTCTGTTCCAGGTAAGGAGCATGTTGAAATGGCGATACCTAATGAAAAAATATTCTTAGATGCCTCATCTGCTCCCTTTTTAACTGCTGCTAAAGATTTCCCCTTTTCAGCTAAATACCCTGCTATTTTATGAACGAACAGCGTCCCTGCAACACCTCTAGGGTGTGGTGCATCTGGTAGAGCGATATCATCTGATACTACGACCATCTCTACTTTTTTGCCCATTTTCTTCGCTCGTTCTGCTGCAAGCCCAAAATTTAAACGATCACCGGTATAGTTCTTTACAATAAGTAAACAACCTGCGTCTCCGGTGACATGTAATACGCACGCCAGTACCGCTTCTACACTTGGTGAGGCGAATACCTCACCTGAAACGGCTGCCGTTAACATTCCCTTTCCAATAAAACCAATATGAGCTGGTTCATGACCAGCGCCACCACCAGATATAATTGCTACTTTAGATTTATCAATATTAGGTCTTACTACAAATTTTCTTGAGGGAAAAGCATTAGCACGCTCTAGCCCTTGATTCCCAGTTAAACGGAGTATACCATCAATGGCTTCAGTAACTACATTTTCGGATTCATTAAAGTATCTTTTCATAATTATTTTTTTATGTTCTTGCAAAATATTTAACCAATAAAATTCCATAACAGTATCATTACTAATATTTTAACGAAATAAAAATTAGTACTAAACCATACTCAAAATAGTTAGAATTAATTACTATTTGAAATTGTGGTTGAAAACAGACATGCTTTAAGCTGTCATTTTTTGTCTGAATTTTAAGGGTGAAATTTGATATTTCTGTTGAAAAAGCTTACAGAAATGAGATGCATTATTGAAGCCTGAATCATAACAGATTTCGTTAATATTCTTATCTGTTGTCAGTAATAATTTTGAAGAACGTTCCAAACGTTTTTTCCTTAACCAATTTGCTGGAGAATCATTATACTTTCTTTTAAACTGCCGTTTAAATTGAGATAAACTTAAATTGGCCAAATAAGCCAAATGGTCTACATTCAAACTGCGGTACATATTGGCATTGATAATTGCATCTATTGATGAATTTTCATGAACTAAACATTCCCTTAAAAAACTCATGAAATAGCTTCGTTCTTGTCCAGTAATCAAAAGCATCAATAGTTCTTCAAACTTATGCTTCAGTAACTCTGGAACCGGTGTTGGAGATAGCTGAAAATAAGAAACGACCGAAGTGATATAGGAATTCATCCATTTGTCCAAAAAGAACTGATATGCACCTAAAGAATCCACATTCAATAGTTCGGAAGGAGATATTAATTGCCTATGTTCAGAAATAAATTCTGACAGGAACTCATCTGTAAGAAAAATCAAAAGGCATTTTAAACGGTTACCCTGCCGTAACTTTTCACATACGATGATAGAACCTTTTTTTACAAATATTGCCTCGCCAGCTTCTAACTTATAAAAATAGTTTGGGGTTACAACGCCTTGATTACCTTTTAGTACAAACATGAGCATATGATTTTTAATGAACAAACGATCTTTTTCCTTTTCTTCGATCATAGAATACTGTACTATGTATTGGTTATCTGTCTCCAACATTTTAAATTCGTCCGCTTTATCAAAATATGCTTTTAACTCATTACTAATCATATTATAGTTCTTCTAATACTGATAGTCAAATATATTTTTTATTTATTAAAAATAATGTTCTATTTAGTCCAATAAATGCTTTTTTTACAAAACAGTACCCTCATAATTTATAATTATTAAAAAAATGTTGTTAAAATCAATAAATTGATAATATCAAATAGCTATTCAAAATAATTTTAATTAAAAGATGATGTATACATCGCTGATATACAACGAGTAAATTTAATTATCCAACCTATCTAAATTCAAAAAAGTCTAGATCATACTATATTCAAAAAAGCTCATTTCAACAAAGAAACGAGCATAAAATAAATAGTCAATGGTTACTGTTTAGAAGTATTTATTGGTCCTTTAAATAGTTTGTTACTTCCTGTAACGTAGAAAAACGCTTATTAATAGATAGTGTAGAAGGTTTACTAAGAACGTTCATAGAACGCACAACTTCTTTTATATTAGGGATTGCAGGACTTGACATACTGAATTTCCTAAGTCCTAACTGTGAAAGTAGGTCCGTTGCTTTGGCATCTCTAGCAATTTCACCACAAAGACTTACATCAATTTGTTCGTTATCAGCCAACTCAATGATCTTTTGAATAGCGCATAATACCGATGGATGTAAAGCACTAAAGTATTTTGAAACATTAGTATTTTCTCTATCCAATGCCAAAAGATATTGGGTTAGATCGTTTGTACCAATGCTTAAGAAATTTATTTCTGAAGCTAATTGCGGAATTAGGAATATAACAGAAGGTACTTCAACCATAATACCAACCTGCATGTTACTGTCAAAAAGAATATTTTCCTCTTCTAAGCTTTCTTGCACCTCCTTTAAAATTTTGTTCGCTGCCCTTATCTCTTCAAGTACACCTACCATAGGATACATAATACGAATTTGATATTCTGCTGATACCCTGCATAAAGCTCTTAGCTGTGTTTTGAAAATTTCGACATTTTTAAGGCAAAATCGTATACCTCGTAATCCTAAAAACGGATTTTCTTCGTCACCGATCCCCATGTAAGGTATTTGTTTGTCCCCTCCTATATCTAAAGTCCTAATGGTAATTGGTAAACCCTTCATATTGGCGCATGCCTGTAAATATATCTGATACTGTTCATCTTCTGTTGGAGGTACAGTTCTATTCATGTAAAGAAATTCAGTTCTATACAGTCCGACCCCCTCAGCGCCGTTATCAAAAGCCATTTTAGCTTCTTTAGGGCTACTAATATTTGCCATTATCTTGAACTGGACGCCATCGTTGCTTATGGCAGGTTCTTTGGCTTTTGCAGAACGCTTCTCTAGTAAGGCATTCTCAATTTTCTTTTGTGCAGTAAGCTCTGAAATTTTTTCTGGTTGTTTTTTTTCCAAAAAAATATCACCAGTGGTGCCGTTCATGGCGATAATATCCGCTTCGTTAATATCATGGAGTGATTTTCCTACCGATGTAATTGCTGGAATTCCTAAAGATCTGGCTAGAATAGTAGCGTGTGATGTTTCACCACCGCTCATAGATATAATACCCAATACTTTATCGGTATCCAAACCTAAAGTTTGTGCCGGTCCTATTTCATCAACTATTAATATTGCAGGTTGGGTAAGTACTATAGTCTTTTCTAAGTTTCCAGAAATTTCGTTAATTACCTTTGAACGTAGCTCTGCAATATCAGATGAACGTGCGCGCAGATACTCGCTGTCCATATTCAGATATCGTTTTTCTAGCTCGTTGAAAACCATAAACCAAGCGAAATCTGCAGAATAATTCTCGTTCTGTATAAATTTTTGAGCTTTCCCAACGGTAACACTATCTTTGAGTATAGAGATATGAAAATCAAAGATATCTGCATTTTCTTGACCAGAAAGAGCCATGGTTTTTTGTTGAAGTGCCACGATGTCATGTAAAACATTTTGAATAGCAGAAGTAAGCTTCATTATTTCAGTTTCAGTATTATCAATTTGTTTCTTTTCAACTGTAATACTCATGTTTTTTAAAAGTTTGGCTTGACCTATGGCAATACCCTTGGACACACCCATTCCCTTAATAATGTCGTTTGCATGTGTATTCTTTCTAGTACTGTCTTTACTAGAGGTAACCGTCATTGATTTTAAGGGGTCACCAAAGTTATCTTGGGCGAATTGTTTCAATGCTTTTTCAAATTCGTCCGATTCTTCCCCGAAATATTTAAAATGCAGTACATCACCTTTCTTAGCTCCTAACGTGCCAATTTGGCTAATACTGTTTGCTGCTATAAATGGTTTGCCATTGGTACTCACCATTACCTTGACCTTAAAACTATTTACCATAGCAACTAATTTCACAGAAGGTCTTGCGTGAAGTCCCAGTTCATTGGGAACAGTAATATTAAACTCTTTTTCTAATTTATGTAATTCTGCATGTTCATTATGTTTAGTAAAGATGGGGGCTAATAAAATTTCCTTACCGATTAGGCTGTTACGAGCTTCGTTTACCACTTGTTCCAAACTAGCTCCCACCATAGCTTGTGCCGCTGCCGTAACTGCGCCTTCTACTAATGGAGCCTCACATAAAAAAGTTTTATTTTTTAGTCCTTCATCTATCAAATCAAGGGCCAGTTCAGCGTTCATTACTGCACTACCGATATCCATTAAAACCAAAATACCATCGCACTTCTCTAATTTTTCAATAGCAGTTTTTATCTGAAAAGGATCAGTACCTATAGGATTGGCTAAATCATCTAAACCGCCTACCGCAATTATACCTACCTTATTTTGAGACATTTGATCGGCTAGTTCTTTTACACCTGCCGCTAAAGTTTTACTATGAGAAACTATTACTATACCCACCATACATAATTTAGACTTCAATATTAATATTAAGCAATTGCCTCTTTTAAACTTTTTAAAATAAGGTAACTAGATGTGGCACCTGCATCTTGATGACCAATACTGCGCTCACCTAAATAACTTGCTCTTCCTTTCTTTGCAATTAACGGGATTGTACATTTCATACCTTTTTCGGCTACCTCTACCATATTAATAAAAGCAGTTTCAAAAGATGTATTCGTTGCAACCGAATCTGTTAGGGATTCTAAAACAGGTTCAAGAACATCAATCATAGTTTTATCTCCTACAGATGCCCTACCTCTTTTTTTAACACCTTCAACACCCATTGCAAAACCATCGGTAAATTCTTTCAAACTTAGTGCTGTTTTTGAGATGGTGCCCATTCCCATTTGGAGAAAGAATGTACCATATAAAGGTCCGGAAGCTCCACCAATACTAGATATGAGAGTCATTCCCACATTTTTGAATATAGCTCCCAAATCAGTATTCAATTTAAATTCTTCGGACTTGTCAAACACTTTTTTAAAACCACGCTCCATGTTAAAACCATGGTCTGCATCACCAATATCCGAATCTAGTTTAGTAAGGTATTCTTTGTTCTCTATAAGAACAAGTGAAGTCTTTTCTAGCCATTTTATAATGTGTTCGTGCTTTAACGTATCCATATTTATTTCTATTAACCTTGCTAAGTGATAATTTTTTTAAACTAAATTCCCCATCGTAAACCTGGAGCATGAACCGGCTTATCCCATAATTTTAATATTTCATCGTCTACTTTCACCAAAGTTATAGAACAACCTTGCATATCCAAGGCTGTCATATAAGAGCCAACCAATTTTCTGGTTATGGTAATTCCTTTGTTCTCACAAATTTCATTCATCTTACGGTATACTCCGTAAAGTTCAGAAACAGGTGTGCTACCCATCCCATTTACTAAAGCAATCATTTTATCTCCCTTTTTAAATGGAGGGCTAATTAATTCGATTTCTTTCCAATCGTTCGAATCAAAATCCCATTCCTTTATCTTTCTGGTATAAGCTTCGTCATCTAAAATAGCATTTGTAAGTATAGAGGTAATTTCATCACAAGTGATCATGGCAATACGCTTTCTACCAGGCTCACCATGTATACCTACACCAATTTCAATTTCATCGTCATCAATATCAAAATTAGGTTTTCCTGCGGCCGGTACAATACAAGATGTCAATGCCATTCCCATAGACCTTCCATATGAATTGATCTTTGTGGCCAAAGCAGCGCATTGTTCTAGATCATAACCTGCTTCTGCCGCGGCGCCAACAATCTTTTCCATGATAACAGTCGTACCTACACCTCTGCGACCGGCGGTATAAAGACTATCTTTTACGGCAACATCGTCATCTATTAGAATATTTTGGGTCTTTATTCCTTCATCGTTCAGCATTTCTGCAGCCATTTCAAAATTCATTACATCACCTGTGTAATTCTTTACCAAGAATAGAACACCCTTGCCATTGTGGGATGCTTTAGCGCATTCATACATTTGGTCAGGAGTGGGAGAAGTAAATATTTCGCCTGGACAAGCCCCATCTAACATTCCTTTACCTACGAAACCAGTGTGCATAGGCTCATGACCACTACCACCACCAGATATGATAACCACTTTGCTTTGTGAAGCACTATCTGATCTTAGTATATATTTGGGTTCAAGGTTAACTTTTAATTCAGGATGGGCGGCAGCCATACCTTGCATTTGTTCTTTAATTACATCTTCAACTTTATTTATTAGTTTCTTCATTGCTCTAGGTTTTAGTGAGATTATTTAGATCCTGTTATATATAAAAAGTATTTCCTCCTAGTTTAGATATATTCTGGAGGAAAATAACATTTATAGTTTTATAGTTGCGTTGAATGCGGCATTAAACTGATCACGATCAGGATTATAAACCATATCCGTTTTTAAAACTAGATCAATATCTTTTCCTAATGAATAAGATTTTGAAGTGTACCATCCAATCTGTGTTACATCAGCTTTACCATCTGTTGTATAAAAGTTATCATTTGGCACACCCGAAATGAAGGGGCGCACTTTGATATCCTTTGACATATCAAAGGTATACCCCATTTCTAGATATAAAGATGAATTCCCAGTTGGATCGTTGATAAAATCCCAACCTCCAAAAAAGTCTAACTTGCCTATATTATATATAGTTCTTAATTCTACTCTATTGGTTAAAGCGCCAGCAGCGCCGTCTGGTTTGTTATTAAAGTCAAAAAATCCTCCAACATTAGGATTATAGTGGGTTAAGATCATAACCGCTAAGTTAGAATTTTCTCCTACTTTACCTCCATATCCAATATATGGAATAATTTCCTTATAGTTGTCGGATACTGCTACCTCAACAGAAGAAGATCCCCCACTTTCTGCTGGTGATAATGAGTAAGAAGCCCAAGCCCCAACAAAGAAACCGCCATTTGAAAATGTAACGCTGGGTTGAATACTAGGGTAATCCCCTAAAATAAGACCACGCCAAATAAATCTACTGGTAAGTGTAACATCAAAATTGACGTCCCAATTACTCTTCACCTTCTCATCTTGAAAAATATTTTCAGATACAGTTTCATCGACCGCATCTTTTATAGTAAGGTTTTCTTTGTTATTCATTGAAAGAGCCGAATCATTGATAACGACATTCTTTGATTCTGAGGATTGTGCCGAAAGTGTTAGCATCGTTGAAGCCACACCAAGAATCATTATACATTTTAAATTTTTCACAATATGGTATTTATGTTATTTGTATTTTTTTTTAAAAGACAGGGAAAAAAATACA
>Ga0209344_10004129_pt1 | contig 13605 bp, 9 predicted proteins | sample Cruoilmetagenom6_FD_187293 | JGI IMG/M metagenome (GOLD analysis project Ga0209344, IMG submission 187293) | Oil polluted marine microbial communities from Coal Oil Point, Santa Barbara, California, USA - Santa Barbara Oil Seep Sample 6 (SPAdes)... | ecosystem: Environmental > Aquatic > Marine >...
CCATAAAGCGCTTCACGTAATACCGTTTTTTTTCACCATCATAATGAATGGCAGAAATAGGTTTATTAGGAATCCATTTTTCTAACACAATCATATCTTCGTCGAAGTGGGTGCTGAGATTTGGACTAATGGTTTTTACGATCCCATTTTGTTTGATGATTAGCAGGCGATCTTCGGCGGTAAATTCGCCCAATAAATCCCCTCTGTTTTCAACATTTAAACGTTGTACGGTATCGTCAAACCAAATTTTACGCGGTTTGAGTGTAGAAATCCCTTCTTCTTTAAGTTCAATGCGTTTTACGGCATATTTCGTGACGGTATTTCCACGACTAGACCTTCCTTTAATGGCTAAATCGGCAAAATCGATATCCCATTTTAATTTTTTAATACTACCTACGGCGCGTAAGTGCACGGTAACTACTTCGGCCTCTCCGTTAGGGTTTGCTGTAAAATACAGTACTTTAGAGTTTTTGTTTCCTGCTGTTAAATCGTATTCTTTGTCGCGCGTGATGGATGTAACCGAAAAGCGTTTCATATAGGTAGGTCCCGATTTACCATCGCGATAAATTAGGTTGTAAACGGTGCGTTTATCTTTCTTCTTAAAGACGGCAACGTGAATAATGTTTTTTCCTACAAAGGTTTTGCTGTCAAGTTTAGTCACAATCATATGACCGTCTTCTCTAAACACAATGATATCGTCTAGGTCAGAACAGTCGGCCACAAATTCATCTCTTCGCAATGAGGTTCCAACAAAGCCTTCTTCTCTATTTACATAGAGTTTGGCATTTTTCATCGCTACTTTTGAGGCGATAATATCTTCAAAGACACGAATTTCGGTTTTACGGTCTTTCCCTTTACCATAGGTCTTTTTTAGGGTGGTAAAGTAATCGATAGCAAACTCAATTAAATTCGCAAGGTGGTGTTTGGTTTCAGCAATTTTATCTTCCAGTCCTTCAATAAATTGCTTGGCTTTATCAATATCGAATTTCGATATTTTTTTAATTCTAATCTCAGTTAATCGGGTAATATCTTCTTCGGTTATAGCCCGCTTTAAATGCTTGATATGTGGTTTTAATCCCTCGTCAATAGCACTGATTACACCTTTCCATGTCTCTTCTTCTTCAATGTCACGATATATCCTATTCTCAATGAAGATCCGTTCTAACGAGGCAAAATGCCATTGTTCTTCGAGTTCATTTAACTGAATTTCGAGTTCTTGCTTTAAGAGTTCAACGGTGTGATCTGTAGATTTGCGAAGCATTTCAGAAACGCCGCAAAAAATAGGTTTATTATCCTCAATGACGCAGCATAACGGTGAAATTGATTGTTCACAATTTGTAAAAGCAAAAAGAGCATCAATGGTTTTGTCGGGTGAAATACCGCTGGGTAGATGGATTAAAATTTCAACATTCGCTGCGGTATTATCTTCAATACGCTTTATTTTAATTTTTCCTTTGTCATTCGCCTTTAAGATGGAGTCAATTAAAGAGGAGGTTGTGGTTCCATAAGGTATTTCGGTAATAACCAAGGTGTTTTTGTCAAGTTGGCTAATTTTAGAGCGTACCCTTACTTTTCCACCTCTTTTTCCGTCATTATAGTTGGTTATATCTGCAATTCCCCCAGTTAAAAAGTCGGGAAAAAGCTTAAAACTCCGCCCTTTGAGGTGTTTAATTGAAGCGTCAATAAGTTCATTAAAATTGTGCGGTAGAATTTTAGTGGACAAACCTACAGCAATTCCTTCGGCGCCTTGCGCAAGGAGAAGAGGGAATTTTACAGGTAAATTAACAGGTTCTTTTCTTCGTCCGTCATACGACGATTGCCAGGTGGTTGTTTTGGGGTTAAAGATCACCGTCAAGGCAAATTTTGAGAGTCGAGCTTCAATATATCTCGATGCAGCCGCACGGTCACCGGTCAAAATATTTCCCCAGTTCCCCTGCATATCAATAAGCAGTTCTTTTTGTCCCAATTGCACCATGGCATCGGCAATACTCGCATCTCCATGTGGATGGTACTGCATGGTGTGTCCCACTAAATTGGCTACCTTATTGTACCTACCATCGTCTAGATCTTTCATAGACTGCATAATACGGCGTTGTACAGGTTTTAAACCGTCATCAATGGCTGGAACTGCCCGTTCTAAAATTACATAAGAGGCGTAATCAAGAAACCATTCCTTGTACATGCCTGTTACTTTGGTAATCGTTTCTTCGGATAAGTTTTGTTCGTTCTGTGCTTCGTTGCTTTCTTCCATGGTCATGCTTGAACTTGCTCTTCTTCGATTAAATCTAGTTCAATCTTTAAATTATTAATGATAAACTTTTGACGATCTGGTGTGTTTTTCCCCATATAAAAAGTGAGTAGCTGGTCAATAGACATCTCTTTATCCAGCATTACCGGGTCTAAACGGATGTTTTCTCCAATGAAATGAGCAAATTCATCTGGAGAAATTTCACCTAATCCTTTAAATCGAGTGATCTCTGCTTTCCCTCGAAGCGCTTTTATCGCTTCATTTTTTTCGGTTTCCGAATAGCAATAATGGGTATCTTTTTTATCACGAACTCTAAATAATGGCGTGTCTAAAATATACAAATGCCCCTCTTTGATGAGTTCTGGGAAAAATTGGAGGAAAAATGTAATTAAGAGTAGACGAATATGCATTCCATCAACATCAGCATCTGTAGCGATGACGATATTGTTATAGCGTAGATTTTCAATTCCATCTTCTATATTTAAGGCCGCTTGCAATAAATTGAATTCTTCATTTTCATATACAATTTTCTTGCTCATCCCAAATGAATTTAACGGCTTTCCACGGAGACTAAAAACCGCCTGTGTATTTACATTTCGGGATTTGGTTATGGACCCACTTGCAGAATCCCCTTCCGTAATAAACAGGGTGCTATCTAAGCGGTTGTCCTTTTTCATATCACCCAAATGCACTCTACAATCCCGTAATTTTTTATTGTGAAGATTGGCTTTTTTAGCACGCTCTCTTGCCAATTTACGAATCCCTGATAAGTCCTTTCGCTCGCGTTCTGCTTGTAGGATTTTACTGAGTATTTGTTCGGCCGTTTTCGGATTTTTATGCAGGTAATTGTCCAGTCGAGTTTTGATAAAATCGTTGACAAATGTGCGGACTGTAGGAAGATTTCCCCCCATTTCAGTAGAGCCTAATTTAGTTTTGGTTTGACTCTCAAAGACGGGTTCCATCACTTTAATAGAAATGGCAGAAACCACAGATTTTCGAATGTCAGAGGCATCGTAATTTTTTCCAAAAAATTCACGGACTGTTTTTACAATGGCTTCGCGAAAAGCATTTTGATGCGTTCCTCCTTGTGTGGTGTGCTGTCCGTTAACAAACGAATGAAAGGCTTCGCTGTATTGGGTTTTACTGTGTGTGAGGGCAATCTCAATATCATCCCCTTTAAGGTGAATGATAGGGTAGAGGCGATCTTCACTATTGATATTTTCTTCTAATAAATCTTTTAATCCGTGTTCTGAATAATACTTTTCTCCATTAAAAATAATGCTTAATCCCGGATTGAGATATACATAATTCTTAATCATCTTAATCACATATTCATTTCTGAATTTGTAATTCTGAAAAATGCTGTCGTCAGGAACAAAAGTGACTTTGGTTCCTTTTCGTAAGCTAGAGCTGGTAATTTTCTCATCTAAAATGAGGGCTCCTTGGTTAAATTCAGCAATTTTGGTTTGATCATCTCGTACAGATTGCACCTTGAAGTGAGAGGATAAAGCGTTTACCGCTTTGGTACCAACGCCGTTTAGTCCAACCGATTTTTTAAAGGCCCGAGAGTCATATTTCCCTCCCGTGTTCATTTTAGAGACTACATCTACCACTTTTCCTAGCGGAATTCCACGACCGTAATCACGCACTACTACGGTTTTGTCTTTTACCGTAATCTCAATGGTTTTGCCGGCTCCCATAACGTATTCATCAATGGCGTTATCAACCACCTCTTTGATTAAAATGTAAATTCCGTCATCCGGTGAAGAGCCATCTCCTAGTTTTCCAATATACATTCCTGGTCGTAAACGAATGTGTTGTTTCCAGTCGAGAGATTGTATGTTGTCTTCGGTGTAAGCTGTTTCTTTTGTCATGGAGAATTGCGAAAATTTGCAAGTAGCTAAAATAACACTTCACATGAATAAATGAAAAGGTATAGCAAGATTTTATTAACAGTTCCATTAAACAATAAAATGTGAATATTTCTTTACATTTGTAGGAAGAATTAACTAAAACTGAAACTTATCAAAAAACATATCCCCAATTTAATAACTTTACTCAACTTGTTTTGCGGAACAATAGCCGTAATGTTTGCTGTTGTTGAGCAGTATGAATATGCCGCATTATTTGTACTCTTAGGCATCTTTTTTGATTTTTTTGACGGCCTTGCCGCCCGAATGTTAAACGTTCAAAGCAAATTAGGTCTTGAACTTGACTCGCTGGCTGACATGGTAACCTCGTGTGTGGTTCCTGGAATTGTGATGTATCAATTGCTTGCAAACAGTGTGCAAACCACCTCATTTGCTCCTTCACTTTTTGAAAAAAGTACGGGTTTAGATCAGCATCAACCCGCGTTTGACCTAAGCGCTGAATTTCTTTTGCCTTTTTTGGGCATTGTACTTACCCTTGCCGGAGCATATCGCTTAGCGAATTTTAATTTAGACGAACGACAGTCGGATTCATTTATTGGACTACCCGTGCCTGCCATGGCTTTGTTTGTCTTATCGTTGCCTATGATTTTATTGCATTCAGAGCTGAAGATTGCCCATGATTTATTGCTCAATCCGTATGTGCTCCTAGGCCTTGTAGCCCTCTTTAGTTACTTGATGAATGCTGAGCTACCGCTATTTTCATTGAAATTTAAAAAGCATGGAAAAATGGATATTATTTTTCCAGTGGTACTGCTTATAATTTCGGTGATTTTAATCGTTGTATTGCAGTTGGTGGCCATTCCATTAATTATTTTGCTTTATGTTTTTCTTTCTATTGCGCAAAATTCCCTCGTGAAAAAATCCACAACCCCTTAATTTACAGGGATTAATACAAGGTTAGTTCGTGTAGGCATTAACAGATGTTACTCGCGTATATACTAAATGGGATTTTCCTCCGTTTATGTTAACAATCGCTAAACACATTTGTATGAAATCAACCCAAACTAAGCAGAAGTGTGTCTTTATTTACGTGACAATTTTCATGTTATTGACACTATTATTACTTCCAGCAATTTCTCGCGCTCAAACCACAGTTCCTTTTACCATCCGGTATGAGAACACCGGAATCAACGGTGAACTCACCATTATTGGAAACTCCATTATGGGGAATTCTAGTGATACTCCGTACAATGGTACCTTAAGGAATAATGATATCGATATGGTGTGGGTAGATATTGATGGAGATGACAACACCTTTAATTCGAGTAGTGCAAACTTTACAACCAATTCATGTAATAGGGTGGTTTATGCAGGACTTTACTGGGGAACCATATCGGCTCCGTCAGACCCTGACCCAAAGTTTATTAAGTTTAAGATCCCTGGAGGATCTTATCTCGATTTAGAAGCAGATGAAAATATTGATGATGACGTTTATTATAAGGATGTAACGTCAATTGTAACTGGCTTAACTAATCCAAATGGAAATTACTTTGTAGCCAATTTAAGTTCAACCCAAGGATACAATGCTTCAGCAGGTTGGTCACTTGTAATTGTGTATGAAGATCCTAATGAGTCTAGAAAGTATATTTCTACCTTTGATGGGTTCTCTGCAGTTCGTAATTTCCCAAATCAACAAGTAGATTTTAATTATTCTGGATTTACAACACCACCCTCTGGTCCCGTTGAAGGGAAAGTTGGGGTTGTTGCCATGGAAGGAGATTTGGGGTTATATGGTGATCAAATGCAATTGCGTGCAGACGCTAATATTGATCCACTTGATAGCGATGCCAACTTTACGCCACTATACGATGATGCCAACGATGTAAATAACTTCTTTAGTAGTAATATAACACACGATGGAGTAGTCGTTACCAATAGAAATTTGAATAGTTCGAATACCTTAGGGTGGGACCAAAAAATAGTAGATTTTACCAACTTAAATGCGGGTAATAGTTTAATTGGAAACGGTGAAACTGGTGCAACCGTACGGGTTCGTAACAATACCGGTGGAGATCATATCTACACCTTTTTAAATACGTTTTCAATTAATATTATAGAGCCTGTTTTGCAGGTAATCACCAGTGTTGAGGATACCGACTTAAATCCGATCACCAATATGTCACCAGTACCTTTAGGGGCAACGGTATGGTATAATATTAACTTCCAAAACATTGGAACTGACAATGCACAAAACACCTATATTGACAATACGCTACCAATTAACGTAACCTTAGACGAAGCTTCTATTGTGTTGCCTACTGGAGTGACCTATACCTATAACGCAGCTACGCGATTACTGCGCTTTTTTATAGATGATGCTTTAGTGGAACGCGATTTAGGTACGTCTTATAATATTCGTTATCAAGTAGTCGCGTCTGACAACTGTTTTGACTATACAGATGCCTGTACCAATTTACTAGAAAATGAAATCTCATCGTATTATGATGGGGAAACTTCAGGTCAAAATGTTTCAGGACAACCTGGATTGAATGGTATTAATGGTTGTGGACTAGGAAATGTAGGTTCTATGGATTTATTTGTAGATACCAGTTCGTGTCAGTTTGATAGTACAATGACCTATTGTAATAATAATTTAACAATTTCTGGTCATGATGGCTATAACCTATATGAGTGGGAAGACGAAAACGGGAATGACATTGGAAATACCCAAGAAATTACGGTTACTGGCCCTGGTGTATATACTGTAACACAAACCAAAACTGGTTGTACGGTAACAACAAGAGTAATTACTGTTTTAGGTCTTGATGTAACGGTTACCCCTGCAGATGCACTTTGTAAGGACAGCGAAAACGGAACCATCAAAGTGGATATAAATGATACGGCACAACCTTATACCTATGTGCTTTCTAAAGGTGGATCTACGGTAAGTACAGTTGGACCAACAACGGCCGAGAGTCATACCTTCACAGGTTTAGATATTGGTACCTATAGCGTACGCGTTACCAATGATGATGGTTGTTTTGATGTGCAGGAAGTTACTATTGGAGAACCAACGTTATTACAAGCAACCAATACGGTACTCGATAATATTATGCCGTGTAATGGAAATCGGTTAAGTGGACGAATTGAAGTGAATGCTACAGGAGGAACGCCAGACTATTTATACAGTATCAATAATGGTGCAACCTACCAGTCAGACAATGTGTTTGAAGTAACGGAAGAAGGAGATCATGTGATTACGATTAAGGATGCAAATAACTGTACCACAACAACCACAGCAACGATTGATTTTGATGAGGAGATCACGTATAACACCACAAAAACAGATGTAACTTGTTATCAAGGTTCAGACGGTAAGATTGGAATTGAGCTCACGAGTAATACCGCAGGAAATACCATTACCTATAGTATTGATGGTGGAGCTACGTTTCAAAACTCACCTAATTTCAGCGGACTAAGTGTGGGAGATTACGAAGTGATAATTAAAAAAGTAAAAGGAGTAAATACCTGTGAAACTAGTGTGCCGGTAAGCTTAGTGCAAACCATTCACCTTGGCTTTACTGCAGCAGCAAACTTTTCTTGTGAAGGTTCGTTTAATCAAATTGTAGCCAGTGTTGATCCGGCCTACAGCAATGATGTAACGTATACCTTAGATGGTACAACAACAAGTACCACAGGATTGTTTGAAGATGTAGCCGATGGAGAACACACGGTAACAGTAGTGAACAACAGTACGGGCTGTTCAGCAGAACCTGTAACGGTTACCGTTGATGCCTATACTCCCGTGACATTTTCTATTTACAATTCGGGAATTAATGAATATACTGTAAATGCTACCGGTGGTGAGCCAGGCTATGAGTATGCCATGAATGACGAAACCGCCTTAGGAGAAAACAATGTATTTACCATTCACAGTTCAGGCTTATTCACCTTTTATGTTAAGGATACAAAAGGATGTATCGTAGAGCAGCAAATTGAACTAGAGTTTATTGATATTGAAATCCCTAATTTCTTTACGCCTGATGGCGATGGAACCAATGATACATGGTATCCAAGAAACATTGAGATATATCCAAATATTACCGTGACTATTTTTGATAGGTATCAGCGATTAATCGCCAAATTCAATGGTAATCAAGCGTCTTGGAATGGTGAGTACAATAATAAGTTATTACCATCTGGAGACTATTGGTACTATGTTCAGCTTAATGAAGCGAACGACAAACGAACATTTAAAGGCAATTTCACGCTGTACAGATAATCTTAAATCAACCTAACTAAAAATGAAAAACTATATATATATCTTGTTGTGTTTCTGCGTGTTTTCTGTGAAAGCCCAGGAATTAAAACTAACGCCATACTCACAGTACTTAGTTGAAAATCCTTTTGTGATTTCACCGGCCTTTGCTGGAGTAGATGATGAAGTGTATAAGCTGAGAATAAGTGGCGTGGCACAATGGCTAGGATTGTCAAATGCACCGAGTACACAAACCATTTCTTTTGATACACGATTAGACGAAAACTCTGGAGTGGGTATTATTATGTACAATGACAAAAATGGTCATACCTCTCAAATTGGAGGCCAATTAACCTATGCATATCACTTAGATTTAAATTATGATAAGTATGAATATTTATCGTTTGGACTATCGTATAAATTTAATCAGTTTAAAATTTCAACAGATGATTTTGACGATGGAAGTGGTAACGGACACAATGACCCAAATGTAGGCGCAGGGCAGAAAGTAATTAACCACAACTTTGAAGTGGGTGCCTTATATCGTCTTGATCGGTATTATGTAGCGATTAATGCTTCAAATATCTTAAATAAAAAAATCAGTGTGTTTGAAGGAGAAGAGCCGTCAAAATTAAGAAACTACTACCTCTATACAGGGTATACCTTTTTAAGTAGAAGTGAGGAGTATGAATATGAGCCGTCGGTATACTTTAAGTACTATGAAGGAGATGGTCGTTCTGCAACTGATATTAATTTTAAAGCCAGAATGTTAGTCGAAGACGGATATTTTTGGGCTGGAATTAATTCACGGTTTATCAATGATCAAAGTTTTGAACCCGTATCGATTTCTCCATTAATTGGGATGAATAAAAAGAAATTCTATGTGGGATACGGATTTCAATTAAATATAAATGAAGCTAAAACGTTTAATAATAGCGGTACACACCTAATTACCTTAGGGTATAATTTCGATAATGGGAAGTACAATACAAGCTGGAGCAATAATAACTAAAAAGATGACTGACATGAAAACCATACGAATTCTAGTGTTGATTGGATTTATCTCAATTTTCGGGATGCAATTTACGCAGGCACAACAAACTAAAAATGCACAAATTGAGCAAAAGCTTAGTACGGACGAAACGCCGGCAAAGGTAAAGGAAGTGCTCAAAAAATATTCAAGATATACCATCTCTAAAGAAGCTACAGTGCAAAAGAAGAGTGGTAATAAAAAGGTGTACACCTTTAAAATTGTAAAGGGAAACTGGACCAAGTACTTGTTGATTGATCAAAAAGGAAAAGTGCTAGGGGTGCGTTCAGACGAATCCTAATCCTACCTAAGACAATAAAAAAAGCCATCGTGAGATGGCTTTTTTTATTTCATTATTTTTTTAGCTTTTTTCAGCTCAAAAGATTCACCCAGATACACTTTACGTACCATTTCATCTGCCGCAAGTTCTTCTGGCGTTCCTTCTTTTAATATTTTACCTTCAAACATTAAATAGGTTTTGTCTGTAATGGCTAAGGTTTCTTGCACATTATGATCGGTTATCAGGATGCCAATATTGCGATCTTTAAGGTGTGATACAATGCTTTGAATGTCTTCAACGGCAATAGGATCTACACCGGCAAAAGGTTCGTCGAGTAAGATGAATTTTGGGTCTGAAGCTAATGCTCGCGCGATCTCTGTACGTCTCCGTTCGCCCCCAGAGAGTAAATCCCCTCTGTTTTTTCGCACGTGACCTAAGCTAAACTCATCGATGAGCGATTCTAGTTTTAGTTTTTGATCTTTTTTTGATAAATCGGTAAATTGTAACACGGAGAGGATGTTATCTTCTACAGATAGTTTTCTAAATACAGAGGCTTCTTGTGCTAGATATCCCACGCCTTTTTGTGCACGCTTGTACATCGAGTCTTTTGTGATGTTCTCCTCGTCTAAATAGATATTCCCTTCATTCGGCTTTATCATGCCAACAATCATATAAAAAGAGGTGGTTTTCCCAGCTCCATTTGGCCCTAATAAGCCAATAATCTCGCCTTGAGCAACTTCTAAAGAAATTCCCTTTACTACTTTTCTGCTTCCGTAGATTTTCTGTATGTTCTCTGCTCTTAATATCATCTAACAATTTTTGTATTGGTCATGTAGCCCTTGTCCCTTTCGTATCATGGGTATTATCTTATCGAGACGACGCTGTTTGGTAGTCTCCTTTTTAGCCTCAGAAATATACGCACAAAAACTACGCTTATTCGTTAAAGATAATTGGTCAAAAGTGGCCGCTATTTGTTCTTCGTTCAATCGTTTTGTTAATTCAGCAGGCACCACTAAGGCTTTTTTCTGGGGCTTTATACGCCGTCCTGCTTGCTCATTAGCGATTGCTTCAAGAATATAAGCCCTAAGTAAATCTTCCTCTAAGGGATCAGTTGCTAAAAAACGCCATTGTCGTTGCGCAATGGTTTTACCTTCTTGGGCATTCATTAATTTTTTTTGCTTGTCTTTTAACAGTGCGCCCTGATAAAACCACAGGGAACAATGGTTTTTAAATGCAGCCATCCCGGCTACATTTTTTCCTTGGTACACATAAGTAGGGATGCCCCATTTTATGGTTTCCTCAAGGCAGGTGTCAAGAAAAAGTCTACGCATTCCTTGCAACAATTCAGCAAATTGATGGTGCTTTTCAATATATGCATCTATGGTGTTCATCAGGTAAATGTACTTAAACTTTTTTTGGCAGTTCAGATTTTTTCTTTTCCTTTTTCACCACCATTTTAGAAATATAAATACTGATTTCATAGAGAATCATCATCGGTATGGTCACAATAATTTGGCTAATTACATCAGGTGGTGTAATTAAGGCGGCTAAGATGAGTACAAAAACCAAGGCAAATTTTCTGTATTTTTTTAAATAGGCAGGGGTGACAAGGCCAAGTTTGGTCAGGAAATAGATGATAATAGGAATTTCAAAGAGTAGGCCTGCAGATAAAACCCCAGCGCGTAGTAATGCGATATACGAGTTTAAGTCAATATTATTCTCTACTTGGTCTGCAACCCGGTATCCTCCAAAAAAGTTTACCGATAACGGCGTAATAACAAAATAGCCAAATATGATTCCAATAAAGAATAAAAAGGAGGAGATAATAATAAAACTCTTCGCGTTTTTTTGTTCCTTTTTATAGAGTCCAGGTTTTATAAATTTCCATATTTCGTAGATAATATACGGAAAAGCAACTATGAAGCCAACGGTGATAGAGGTCCAAATATGGGCCGAAAACTGACCTGCCATGGTTCTACTTTGAACAATAAACGGAATGTCAGTAATACACATGCCTTCAAAGCCAAATTTCTTTGAAATATCACATAAAAATCGATAGGTATAAAAATTGGGGTCTTTGGGTAACAGAATAATTTTATTAAAGATAAAGCCTTTCATTACAAAGGCTATAGCACTTCCAATAAATACCGCTACCGCAGATCGAACGAGGGTCCAACGCAAGACCTCGAGATGATCTAAGAAAGACATTTCATTGACTTCTGTTTGTTTTGGTTTTGCTTTTGCCATTGTTTTATTTAGAATATACCTTCTTTGATTAAATCGTGCAGGTGAACGATCCCTTTATAATGCGTGTCATCCATCACAATGATCTGCGTAATGTTATTTTTTTCCATGGCATCTAAGGCATCTACAGCCATACTGTTGCTCGCTATGGTTTTGGGGCTGGTTCCCATGATGTCTACGGCGCGTAAGGCAGTAAAATCTGGCGAATTTTTAAGCATTCGTCTAATATCACCATCGGTAATAATTCCGATTACGGTTTGCTGGTCAACCACCGCTGTTGCGCCTAATCGTTTTTCTGTAATTTCGAGCAAAACATCTGCAATTGACGCATTTTTTGACACCTGTGGGAGCTGATTTTTCTCTAATAAATCATCTACGCGTAGGTATAACCGCTTCCCAAGCGCTCCCCCCGGATGATATTTAGCAAAATCTTTGCTATCAAAGGCTCTGAGGTTTAATAAACACACTGCCAAAGCATCGCCCATCACTAATTGTGCAGTGGTACTCGTAGTCGGAGCGAGGTTGTTGGGGCAGGCCTCTTGTTCTACAAACGTATTTAAGACAAAGTCGGCTTGTTTCCCTAAATAAGATTCCCGATTCCCAGTAATGGCAATTATTTTATTGCTAGCATCTTTAATAAGAGGAATGAGGACTTTTATTTCTGGCGTGTTTCCACTTTTAGAAATACAAATGACTACATCGTCCTGTTGTACGATCCCTAAATCACCATGAATGGCGTCTGCAGCATGCATAAAAATGGCAGGGGTACCGGTAGAGTTAAATGTGGCTACGATTTTTGTAGCAATATTGGCGCTTTTCCCAATGCCTGTAACGATTACACGGCCCTTTGTTTCGTAGATAAATTTAACAGCATTTTCGAATTCGATGTCCAAAAAATTTATTAAATTCGCTATCGCTGTACTTTCGATTGATATCGTTTCTTTAGCAATATCAAGTATATGTTTTGTAACGTTCAAAATGAATATAAAATAAAGTAGTATCTTTAGTTGCAAATGTATCTAAAATATAGACAAATTATAAATCAAAGTGACAAAATTAAACTTGCACGAAGCATTAAAGAAATATTTCGGCTTCAATAAATTCAAAGGATTACAAGAAGTAGTGATAAAAAGCATCCTTGATAAAAAGGATACTTTTGTAATCATGCCTACTGGAGGTGGTAAATCATTGTGTTATCAATTACCCGCTTTAGTACAAGAAGGAACTGCTATTGTGATCTCACCGTTGATCGCCTTAATGAAGAATCAGGTAGATGCCCTCCGCGGGATCTCTACCAATGATGGAATCGCCCATGTGTTAAACTCGTCTTTAAATAAAGGGGAAATTAGCCAAGTGATGACGGATATAGAGAATGGTATAACCAAATTATTATACGTTGCGCCGGAATCTCTCACCAAAGAAGAGTATATCAGTTTCTTAAAAACACAGAAGATTTCATTTGTGGCCATTGATGAAGCGCATTGTATTTCAGAATGGGGACATGATTTTAGACCGGAATATAGAAATCTTCGCAGCATCATTGAACGGATAGACAGTGTTCCTATTATAGGACTAACCGCAACAGCCACGCCAAAAGTTCAAGAAGACATCTTAAAAAACCTCGGAATCTCTGGGGCAAATACGTTTAAAGCCTCGTTTAATCGCCCAAATCTA
>Ga0209344_10004130_pt1 | contig 13605 bp, 11 predicted proteins | sample Cruoilmetagenom6_FD_187293 | JGI IMG/M metagenome (GOLD analysis project Ga0209344, IMG submission 187293) | Oil polluted marine microbial communities from Coal Oil Point, Santa Barbara, California, USA - Santa Barbara Oil Seep Sample 6 (SPAdes)... | ecosystem: Environmental > Aquatic > Marine...
GAAGAGCACCCCGACTTTGTGACGGTGCGCCGGGCGACCGCCGCCATGTTCAAGGCGGTCAAGAAAGAGCGCCGCCTTGAGAAACGTGCCGCCATCGCTGACGCCGACCGCGAAGTGATTGCAGCGACCGCGACAGGCGCGGCTGACCGCATTGATGACGAGACCCGCGGCATCCCCATCTCCACCAATACGACGACGCCGACCGCCGGCGAACTGATCAAGGCGCGCCCCTGCTACATCTGTAAGCAGCCGTATACGACCGTCGATGCGTTTTACCATCAGCTCTGCCCGAGCTGTGCGGCCTTCAACCACGCCAAGCGTGACGCCCGCACCGATCTCACGGGCAAGCGTGCACTGCTCACCGGTGGCCGCGCCAAAATCGGTATGTACATCGCGTTGCGTTTGCTGCGGGATGGCGCGCACACGACCATCACGACGCGCTTTCCTCGGGATGCCGTTCGTCGCTTCTCGAGCTTGCCCGACTCGGCAGATTGGCTGCACCGCCTTCGCGTGGTCGGAATCGACCTGCGCGACCCCGCTCAAGTAATCGGCCTGGCCGAGTCTGTCGCTGAGCAAGGCCCACTCGACATCCTGATCAATAATGCGACGCAGACTGTGCGTCGCTCCCCCGGGGCGTACCAGCCGCTCGTCGATGGTGAGCTTGCTCCCCTGCCCGACGGCCCGCTGCCCGAACTCGTGACCTTCGGGCACACGAATGACCCGCACCCGCAGGCCCTCGCGCAGTCGGTATCGGCGCATCCGATCTTGGCCGCCGCGGCTACGCGTGCCGAAGAGCTGACCGAGCAAGCCATGACCGCCGGCTCGAGCTCACTGGAGCGCCTGGCTGCCGGAACCGCGATTGACGCCGGTGGACTCGTGCCTGACCTCGACTCGATCAACTCGTGGACGCAGCACGTCGATCAGGTCGACCCGCTCGAAATGCTCGAAGTTCAGCTCGCGAACACTACAGCACCGTTCGTGCTGATCTCCAAGCTGCGCCCCGCGATGGCAGCCTCCGCATCCCGTCGCAAATACATTGTGAATGTGTCGGCGATGGAGGGCGTATTCGGTCGCGGTTACAAGGGCCCCGGGCATCCCCACACCAACATGGCCAAAGCCGCCGTGAACATGCTCACCCGCACGAGTGCCCGCGAGATGTTCGAGAGCGACGGCATCCTGATGACGAGCGTCGATACCGGCTGGATCACGGATGAGCGCCCTCACCCCACCAAGGTGCGGCTGGCAGAAGAGGGCTTTCACGCGCCGCTCGACCTCGTCGACGGTGCAGCCCGTGTCTATGACCCCATCGTGCGTGGCGAGGATGGCGAAGATCTGTTCGGCATCTTCCTCAAGGACTACGACAAGAGTTCGTGGTAACCCCGATGACTACGCCCGCAGAGTTTTTGAAAGCCACCACGAGTGGAACCCGTGTCGTGGTGCGCCACCTCATCGAGGATGGCCGCGCGACAGACTCCCTCGGCTACTTTCACCTCGCCGATGACACCCACTGCGTAGTGGCAACCAAACGTGGGCTCGAGACCATCGAGCTCGCCAAAGTGATCGCGGCTAAAGAAGTGCCGCCACCACCGGCCCCGCGCCCCCGCGCTACTTCTTCGGAGTAGCTTTCGCGGGTGCCTTTTTGGGCGCGGCCGCTTTCGCGGGTGCCTTCTTGGCCGGGGCAGCCTTCGCGGGCTCCGCCTTCTTGGCCGGTGCACTCTTTCTCGCCGGTGCCGCTTTCTTCGCCGGCGCCGCCTTCGTCGCGGCAACAGGCTTCGCGGCCTGTGCTGCGCCAGCTCCCGCCAATTTTGCGGGGGTGATCTTGCCGGGGTTGAACGTCTGGGCGGGGTCAGCCGAGTCGAACAATCCCTGCATCACCTTGACGCCTTCAGCCGAAATGTCCTGTGCGAGCCAGGGCGAGTGCTCGACACCGACACCGTGGTGATGCGAAATGGTGCCGTCATTGTCGACGAACGACTGCTGAATCGCACGTTTGACGGTGTCGTATTCGCCCATGGGATCGTCACCGAAGGTGAACGCGAAAGTGAAGTAGAGACAAGCACCGGAGTGGTAGGAGTGGGACATGTGCGACATGATCCACCCCTTCGTGCCGAGCGAATCGTAGGCATCCTGCGCAGCTTTGTGGGCAGCCTTGTGAAGTTTCACGACAGACGACCACGGCGTCGCCGTCTCCGACACGTCACCGGCCGCGCCCATGTCGAGTAGGAAGTCACGCAAGTAAGGGGTATCAAACTTCTTCTGGTCGTAGAGAATGCCCGGCCCTTTGCCGACTCCCATGCCGCCATGCTTCGCGACAATTTTGTCGACGAGACTCTTTTGACGCTTCGCGTGCGAAGTCTCTCCCTCGAAACCAATGAACGAGAGGCAGATATCGTCGAGGTTCCAGCCCTTGGCCGTCATAATCTTCGGCAGAGCAGTTTCGGCGGTGAACTTGCTGAAACCCGTGCGGGTCTTGCTCGTGGCGAGCGAAAAGCCCGTTTCTTTGGCGTCAGAAATACGAGTGATCGATGGGGTGGCATCTGACTCGGCGATCGCCTGCATCGTGGCGATACCGGTCTCCCAGTTGGGGAAGAAATAGGCATAGACATCGCGCTTCTCAGGGATGCGGTGCACCTGCACAGTTACTTCGGTGATGACGCCGAGGCGACCTTCACTGCCCAAAATCATCTCGCGAACGCTTGGCCCGCTCGACGTGCTCGGCAGCGGACGCAGCACCAGCATGCCTCCGGGACGGACAACGCGGAGTCCGCGCGTGATGTCGGCGATGTCACCGTACTTGTCAGATTGCATACCCGAGGAACGAGTAGCAACCCAGCCACCCACCGTCGAGTGCGTGAAGCTGTCGGGGAAGTGACCAATCGTCCACCCCTGCGCGTTGAGTTGCTCTTCGAGGTCAGGGCCTTGGGCTCCGGCCTGAATGCGAGCAAGCCCTGCCGCTTCGTCCACCGCGATGACTTTGCGCAAACGTCCGAGGTCAAGCGATATAACGACTCGCTTCTCGGCGGGCATCGGCTCAAGACTGCCCGCGATGTTGCTGCCGCCGCCGAACGGAATGATGACGGCGTTCGCGGCGACCGCAGCATCCACGATCGCTTGCACTTCAGCTTCATCTGCCGGGTAGATCACGACGTCAGGGCTGCGCTTGATGGCGTTGCTGCGGATACGCACGAGGTCGCGCAGACCCTTGCCGTAGGTGTGAATAACGCGAACCATGTCATCGCGAGTGACAAACTCCTCGCCGACAATCGTCGCCAACTTCTTGACGAACGCGGCAGTCGCTTTGCTCTTCGGAACGTTGAGGTCGTCAAACGATGGCTCGCCGGCACGCGTCGCGGTGCCCAAGTCGAGACCGACGGCATACTGAACGAACGGTGCGAAGCCAGGCTTGTCCTCGTGGTGGAATCCCACGCCTTCGTTGCCCCAACCCCACCATTTCATGTGCTTTACAGCGGTCATTTCGTTCCCTTCGGCAGTGCAGCGGGCATTGGTTGAACGGTTTCGTGCAGTGCGCGAACAGCATCGGCGAGTCGCACAGAAAACTCTTCAGGCGTTTCCGAGCCCGAGCGGTACATTAATTCGCCACACACTACCGTGACGGGGAGGCGACCTCGCTTGGGCCAGTTGTAGCCACGCGGCATAGCAGCCGATGCGCCCACTAGAGCGATAGGCAAACAGGGCGCAGAAGTGTTGATCGACAGAGCGGCAGCACCTGGCTTGAAACGGGTGAGAGCGCCTTCACGCGTGCGACCGCCTTCAGGAAAAATCAGCAGAGGAACTCCGCGAGTAAGCAGAGCCCGTGAGGCACCGGAGCGTTTACCTTCAGCGTTGCGCTCAATCGCAAACGCGTTAAAGAACAGCGCGGTGAGTCCTTTGCGCCACCAGACTTCGAAGAAATAGTCCGCTGCTGCGCCGGCCGCGAGATACCGTGCCCGAGTGCGAGGCAAAGCTCCGATAATGAGGGGAGCATCCAAGTGGCTTGAATGATTGGCTACCGCGATGAACGGCCCATCAAACTTCTCGATGTTGTGCATGCCAACCACACGCACCCGCACAAGGGACCACACGAGAGGCTTCAGTAAACCGCGTTGCGCGACGAATCGCACACACGCCATCAGCGGCGAAGTGAATCGGTCAAAACCTCGGGTCATGTCGTAGTCGCATCTTTCACACCAAGAGATTCGGAGCCCTCATCACTTCGGCTTGAAGAAATCTTGGCAGATATCCAACGAATAGTTCTTCTCGGCAAATGGCGAGCAAACCATCCGATGGCTCGGTAACGAACAGTAGGTATGGAAACGACTTTGCCGCGTGCTGAATCTCGCAACGCACCCCGCACCAGGGTCGCAGCGTCCATCCACAAAAAATTAGGGATGGATGATGTGCGGATGCCGGCACGCTCGTGGAACTCTGTGACGACCCAGCCCGGCATGAGTGCAGTGACCGTCACGCCCGTATTGCGCAGCTCAACTGCCAGCCCTTGGCTATACGAGGCGACCCAAGCTTTGATTGCGGAATACGAACCCATCGTGACCAAGCCAGCAATGCTGGCGACGTTGATGATGCGTCCGCTGCCACGCTGGCGCATGGTTCGACCGGCGGCTCCCGCAAGGATGAACACTGCACGACACATGACGTCAAAAGCATGTTCGTGCACGGAGATCGCAGCAGGGTCGGTCAGTCGAGCATGCACACCGAAGCCAGCATTGTTGACGAAAAGGTCAATGGGCTCTGTGCTGCTGCTGAGTCGCTCGGCAACACGATCAACATCTTCACGCTTCGCTAGATCCGCGCTCAGCGTCTCGACAGAGATTCCGCAATCGGCACGCAACCGCGCCGCTGTCTCCGCAAGCCGAGTTTCGTTGCGGGCGACCAGCACAAGATCAGTTCCAGCCGCGGCGAGTTGCTGGGCGAATTCGGCACCGATGCCAGAAGTGCCACCGGTTATTAGCGCTATTGCCATGTCTCCAAGACTAGGGCACGCCCCCACGCCGAATTGTGACTCACGCCCCGAGTCGCAACTAGAATCGATGAAAGTCGCTGCCCCCACACAGCCTCGAGCGGAGGAGAGTCATGCCGAGAAGTCTTGAGGTCGCCCTCGACGATATGTCCATCCCTGCCCCTGATTTCGATGTGCGCAAGTATGCGAACGACGCTCAAGCCAGCTACCGCGACACCCTCAACCTTGAGGCGTACGACGAGCGGCGATTGAGCGACGACACGGTGCGCATTCTTCGCTACCTGCAGGTTGTGGAGCGCGGCACCATGACGCACTTGCGCAGCGTTCTCGTCACCGCGACTCACAAAGACTCGCGAGTCACCGCATTCCTGATTACCTGGGCGTTCGAAAAGTATTGGATTGCTGACGCCCTCGACCAGATCATCCGTGCCCACGATGGGGCGGACGCTGATCGCGCGCCGTTCAATACGCCTGTCGAGAGGACGATTCGAGAATCGATCGTCGCTAATATCGTCGGCCTCCCCATGATTGCAGTCCATACAAGTCTGGGCACGGTTGATGAGTGGCTCATGCAGGCGGCGTACCGCAAAGTGATCGCGCTAGATGCCCACCCACAGTTGACCGAAACACTCAACCGCGTTCTGGCAACCAAAGCACGTCAGCTCGAGTTCTTCGAAGCGCAAGCGCGGCATCGTCTCGCTGAGTCAACTCGCGCGCAAAAAGTGACGCGCAAACGCCTCGCCAACACTCCATGGCCGATCGGCGCCAAAGCCGAGCCCCGCGCCAACACTAGTTTCTTCTTCACGCATCTATTTGGAAGCGACCCTTCGGCACTCGCCGACGTGGACGCCCTAATTGACACGCTCGCTGGACAGCGCAACCTCAACCTCATGAAAAGGGCCGCCACCGCATGACGACCATTCGCAGTCTTACCAACGAGCACGTCTTCCTCACCGGAGCGACCGGCTTCGTCGGGCAAGCCATTCTTGAGCGACTCCTCTCGAGCCACCCCGAGACACGAATCTCGATCTTGGTGCGCGGCAAAGGTTCGACCACCGGCGAGGGCCGCCTCACCAACCTCATGCGCAAACCCGTCTTCTCAACGTGGATGGAGTCCATCGGCAAAGAGGAAGCGCTCGCTCAAGTCGCGAAACGTGTCACCGTGATTGAAGGGAGCCTGACGGATGTCGGCACCCTTCCCGACGACATCGATGTCGTCATCCACGGCGCCTCAACCGTCTCGTTCGACCCGCCCATCGACGAAGCTTTCGATACCAATGTGGGCGGAGCAACCGGCATCTACACCGCGCTACTCGAGAGCAAGTCACGACCGCACGTCGTGCATGTGTCGACGGCCTACGTCGGTGGGATTCGCAAAGGCATCGTGCCCGAGGCTTCGCTTGTGCACAACGTCGATTGGCGAGCTGAGTACGAGGCGGCTCGCACCGCTCGCACCCGAGTGGAGTTTGAATCCCGGCAACCCGAAGCGCTGCGAGCGCAATTGACCGCGGCCAAAGCACGTCACGGCAAGGCTGGCCCTCAGGCTGTCGCGCAATTTACTGAAGCGGCACGTGCCGAGTGGGTTCATGATCGACTCGTCGACTATGGGCGTATGCGTGCCGAGAGTCTCGGGTGGACTGACGTCTACACGCTCACCAAGGCCTTCGCCGAGCGCGTTGCCGAAGAGATGTGGGCTCAGGCGGGACACCGCCTCTCGGTCGTGCGCCCGTCGATTATTGAGAGTGCGCTTCGTCACCCTTTCCCGGGGTGGATCGATGGCTTCAAGGTCGCGGATCCGCTGATTTTGGCGTACGGGCGTGGCCAGTTGCCCGATTTCCCGGGCCTTCCTGACTCGATTCTCGATGTGATCCCGGTCGACTTCGTGGTGAACGCCACGCTTGCCGCCGCAGCGGCGAAAGCAGACCCCGCAGCTCCGAAGTATTACCACGTGAGTTCGGGCGCCAGCAATCCGCTGCCCTTTCACCGCATGTACGAAAACGTCAACGCGTACTTCACGGCGAACCCTCTTCCGGCTGAAGACGGCGAAATCAGCGTCCCGCTGTGGCGATTCCCTGGCGGACAACGCGTAGAAAAGGCCCTGCAAAAGCGGGAACGTCAAGCGGCGCGCGCCGAGCGCATGATCACCAAGATGCCAACGACACCTCGCACTCGCCGCTGGCTTGATGAGGTCAAGAGCGGGCAGCACCAGCTCGAGGTCCTTCGTGGCTTCACGAATCTGTATCGCGCGTATGTGCAGACGGAGATTATCTTCGACGACTCCAGCACTCGAGAACTGCTGGCGGCATTGCCGAAAAACACGCCCGAGAGCGCGCGTTTCGACGTCACCGACATCGAGTGGGAGAACTACTTTCAGCAGGTCCATTTCCCGGCGATCACGACCCTTACTCGCGCCTTTGCCAATCGTCCCGCCGCTAAAGCGCGCACAGCCAAGAAACTGCCTGAGCGCACAGATGTCGTGGCGGTGTTCGACCTCGAAGGCACCGTCGTGGATTCTAATCTGGTCAAGCAGTACCTTCTGCTGTGGGGCGGAACGGTGCCGCGATCAAAGGTCGTGCACGATCTCGCGAACTTCACGTTCTCTCTTCGCAAATACTTGCGTGCTGAGCGTCGCGACCGTGGCGAGTTCATTCGAACGTTCATGCGTCGCTATGAGGGCTTCAAGATCGCCGAGATTGAGCGGATGGTGCGCGGCAGCTTTGGCCGCGCCATGATGCGTCGCGTAATGCCTGATGCCTTGCGTCGCGTTCAAGAGCACCGCGACGCGGGCCACCGCACCATTTTGGTCACCGGCACCATCGATCTCATGGTGACCCCCTTCTTGCCGTACTTCGACGAGGTCGTTGCCGGTCGGATGCACGAACGCGAGGGAATTCTCACGGGGTTCCTGGCCGATCCGCCGCTCGTCGATGAGGCCCGCGCTGCCTGGCTCCGCCATTACGCCGACCAGAACGGGTTCAACCTCACGCAGTCCTATGGCTACGGCGATAGTCATGCTGACCTTGTCTGGCTACAGCTTCTGGGCAACCCGAGTGCGGTAAACCCCGATGTGAACTTGTACAAGCACGCTCAAGAGAAGCGCTGGAATGTGCTCGATTGGAAGCGTCGCTCCCCCAACTCCCGCATCCCGCGCCCTCGTGCAGCGGCTGGTGCGAACAAGGAAGGAGAAGAACAGAACTCGACGCCGTCGAGCTAGTTCTCACACCTCATGGCATTTGATATTGATCGTTACACCTCCACCTCGAAGAAGGTTCAGTGGGGCGACCTGGACTTTACCGAGTTCGAGCGCAACCCCTTGCCTGACTCGACGCTTCGCAGTCTCCGATACATGGCGGACGTTGAATACCACACGGTCTGTTACCTGCGAGATCTCCTCGTCACCCCTTCTCACAAGGAGGTCGACGTTAGCGCGTTCATGACAATGTGGAACCGCGAAGAGTTTTGGCACGGCGAGGCGCTCTCTAAAGTGCTCGGCGCCCACGAAGTCACGCTGGATTACGACGAGCTCAAGGCGACACGTCTGAAGCTGGGCTGGAAGGACCGCCTCGACCCCATCAAGCAATCATTGCTAGGCAATGTGATTGGCAAGGACTTCATTGCCGTGCACATGATCTGGGGTGCCGCGAATGAGTGGTCAGCTGTGGCTGCCTACAACCGGCTTGCCGACATGGAAAAGCATCCGGTGCTTTCTGAGTTGCTTCGCCGCATCGCCAAGCAAGAGGCTCGTCACGTGGCCTTCTATGCCACGCAAGCGCGCGAACGCTTGGCGAAGAGCAAGAAAGCCCAGGTGCTCGCACGATTCGCGCTGAAGGGTGCTTGGGGTCCGGTTGGTTCCAGCATCATGCCTGCTGAAGAAGTCACTCACGTTATGGGGCATCTCTTCGCCGGAGAAGAGGGATTGCGCGAAATTCGCAAGCTCGATGAGCACATTTCCCGCATGCCAGGGCTCGAAGGCCTCACGATTGTCGAGACCTCCATGAAAAAGTATGGGGTTGCGGCTTAACAGGCGTAGGCTTCTCGACGGACTATTGGCCACAAACGAATTGGTAAGTTGGAACTGTGGGCGTAAGAATCGAACGAATTGACCTTCCCGGTTTTGGTGTGCGTAATGACGTGATCACTAACTCGGGATGCCGTGTCAGCGTAGTTTCGCTGCGTTCAGGCGAACGCGATCTCGCGTTCTTCAATGCCGATGATCCTGATTCGAATGCTGCATCGATTTCGTTGAGCGACGATGAGGCTGCCGCTATTGCGGAGGTGCTGGGATCGTCGCTTACGCTCAGCCGCTTGTCGGTTCTCGGCGAAAAAGCTGAAGGGTTGTACACGGAGGAGATCTCTCTTCCGCGCGGCTCGGGATTTATCGGTCGCCCCATGGGCGACATGAAGGCTCGCACTCTCACGAGCGCGTCGATCGTAGCGATCGCGCGTGGCAACGACGTTGTTGCATCCCCCGGTCCCGAGGTTGTGTACGAGGCAGGCGACGTTATTGTTGCCGTCGGCACACGCGAGGGTCTGGATGCACTCGGCAAGCTCATTAATAACGGCCCCAGCTAAGGCTCGCGTATGCACGAGACGACGCAGCTGCTCATCGAAGTCGGCGCGCTCTTGCTCGTTCTTAGCGTGCTGGGCAGGTTTGCCGCACGTTTCGGATTCTCGGCGATTCCGCTCTACCTGCTGGCCGGGTTGGCCGTTGGCGAGGGAGGGTTTTTTCCGCTCCAGGCCAGTGAAGAGTTCTTCGAGGTCGGGTCACAAATTGGTGTGATCCTGTTGCTCGCCATGCTCGGTCTTGAGTATTCCGCCGAGGAACTCGTCTCGAACCTGAAGACGTCACGAATCTCTGGAATTTTGGATGGCGTCTTCAACGCTGTGCCCGGAGCGGCTTTTGCCCTCTTGCTCGGCTGGGAACCCGCGGCGGTGGTAGCGCTCGCTGGTGTGACGTGGGTTTCCTCCTCGGGAGTGATCGCCAAGGTCGTGCGCGACTTGGGCCGGCTCGGTAACCGTGAGACCCCCGTCATCCTCTCCATTTTGGTGATGGAAGACCTCGCGATGGCGTTTTACCTGCCCGTACTTTCTGCGCTCGTGATCGGTGCCGGCCTCATGCAGGGTGCAATCACTGTTGCCGTTGCCGTCGCTGTGGTTGTCGTTATTCTCTACGTCGCGTTGCGGCATGGAAAGCTGCTCTCGCGCCTGCTACCCGACAAGAACGCGGAAGCTCTGCTGTTGGGAGTTGTCGGCCTGACGATGCTCGTCGCGGGACTTGCCGAAGCGGTGAGTGTCTCGGCAGCGGTCGGCGCGTTCCTCGTCGGGATCGCTATTTCCGGGCCCGTCGCTCATCAGTCGGCGCAACTCATCACTCCCCTGCGTGACCTCTTTGCTGCCGTGTTCTTCGTATTCTTCGGGATCTCTACCGCTCCCGCTGACATCATTCCGGTATTGATTCCCGCCTTCGCTCTCGCTGTCATCACTATCGGCACGAAGGTGTTCTCTGGCTATACCGCGGCAAAGCGAGCCGGAATCGCCGTCGCAGGTCGCTGGCGCACTGGTCTCGCTCTGACTCCGCGAGGCGAGTTCTCCATAGTGATCGCTGGCTTGGCCGTCGGAGCCGGTATCGAGCCGATGCTCGCGCCGCTCGCCACCGCCTACGTCTTGATGACCATTGTGGCGGGGCCGCTGCTGGCTCGCGTTCCCGATACTCAGTGGTTCAAAGCAAAGGTTCGTCAGGGCGCAGCCACCCCGCCTACGACACCGGTCGCGACAGCGTAAGAGCTGACCTACTTGCCATCCAGATCAGCGAACTTCTCGGCCATCGTGGGGTTGCCGCGCGTGAGCTTCTTGATCGTCACATCTTGAGCTTTGTCATTGGCGAGTCGGAGGTTGCGGTTCGTGCCGAGAAGCGCCTCTTTGGTTTTCTGCAGGTGATCGATAGATTTATCGATTTCGTCGACTGCTGTCTGGAAACGACGTGAAGCCAGGTCGTAGTTTTTGGCAAACCCCGCCTTGAACGAGTCGAGTTGTTCTTCGAAGTTCGTGACATCGATGCTCTGGGCCTTCACCAGAGCCAGCTCGTTCTTGTAGGTGAGCGAGTTGAGCGCTGCGTTGCGGAGAACCGTGATGATGGGAATAAAGAATTGGGGACGCACGACGTACATCTTGGGATAGCGGTGGGAGACATCCACGATTCCGGAGTTGTACAGCTCGCTTTCGGGTTCGAGTAGAGACACGAGCACCGCGTATTCGCAGCCCTTCTCGTTGCGGTCTTTATCGAGCTCTTTCAAGAAGTCTTCATTGCGCTTCTTCGTGGCCGTCGTGTCAGCCTCATTTTTCATCTCGAACATGATTGACACAATTTCGGTGCCCGACTCATCCGCCTCTTTGAAGATATAGTCACCCTTACTGCCGCTTCGAGCGTCATTGTCTTTCTCGAAGTACGCGCGGGGGAAGGCTGTTGCCCGAATCTGGTTGAACGTGGTTTCACAGTGGATCTCGAGGGTCTCACCGATCATCTTGGTCGAGAGCCGCGCCTTCATGTCGCGCAGCCGTTCGATGGCATCATCGCGATCTTTGAGCTGGGTCTCGTACTTGTCTTTGAGTGACGTTTCGGCAAGCTGCTTCTCGAGTTCCACTCGCTCAAGCGTGCCCTTGAGCCCGTCGCGCTCTTTCTCAACCGCGCTCACGGCAGCGGAAAGAGCAATCTTCTGTTCTGACCCCGCGGCTTCAAGCTTCGCCTTGAGCGCCTGAATTTCGGCTTCTTTCTCAGCGGCCGCTTTCTGCAACTCATTTAGTCGCTTAGCTTCCGCAAGTTCGGCTGCGGCCTCTTGCTCCCGCTTAGCTTTCTCGAGGTCGTTTGCGAGAGCGTCCCGCTCCCCCTGCACTGCGCTCAACGCCTCTGAAACCGCAAGTTTCTGGTTGACGGCTCCCGCCTCGAGCTGCGCTTTCAGTTCCTGAATCGCAGCATCCTTCTTCGACGCCTCAGCTTGCAGCTCGCGCGCTACTTTCGCCTCGGCAAGCTCTATCTCAGCCTTCTTCGCTGACTCGGCCAGTTCAAGACGTTCGTGAAGAGCGCTCTCGAACTCGCTATCGCGCACTTGTTTCAGGATGTCGGCATACCCCGCCTCATCAATGGTGAATTCCTTGTGGCAATGAGGGCAAGTGATCTCGTGCATGCGCAGGATTTCCGTTCAGTTCGGGGTGTTTCTTCACACGTGGCGGTCTGCATTCATCGACGCAGGGCGCGGCATCGTCAGCCACATCGCTTCTGCTCAGGGTAGTGGTTTCGGCAACAGCAACAGAGTGCCCACACTGCGTCGTGCAGACAATTCTCCCCACCCACAAGTCAGCACCCGAGGCTCGAAGCGTCGATACCTCGAATTCGGGCAACGAAAAGCCCCGCAATCTTTACGATTGCGGGGCTAACTGGTGGATCCAAGGGGATTCGAACCCCTGACCCCCTGCATGCCATGCAGGTGCGCTACCGGGCTGCGCCATGGACCCATTTGTTTTATCTTCGTTACCGAAAATGCAACTTCTCAAGATTACTACACGTCAGGGGCATCCAAAACCATAAAAGCAATTCGCTGCGCAATCCACGGTGGCTGAGCAAAGAATCAGGGCGACAACAGCGCACAACGGTGTGGTCAGAATTCCGAAGAACGCCGACCACACCGTTCACTTGCGCTCACTACCGAGCGGCGCCCGTTAGCTAGGAAACGGGGATGACGAGTCCGTTGTAGAAGTCGTTGATGTACGCCTTCGTCTCGTCTGAGGTCAGCAACTCGTAGAGCTTGGTGACGCGCGGGTCGCTCTTGAGCTCGTCGCGCGTGACGAGAGTGTTGTAGTAGATGCTCGAGGTACCTTCGGTCACGAGCTGCAGGTCACCCGAAAGGCCAGCAGCACCCGCGTAGTTGAAGTTCACGATCGCCGCGTCCTGGTCATCAAGCGCCGACGGCAGGCTTGCTGCGTCGATCTCGATGAAGTTGTAGTCGTTCGGGTTGGCGGTGATGTCCGCCACGGTCGACGGGGCATCCGTGGTTTCAATGATTCCGGCATCCGCGAGGAGCAGCAGCGCGCGGCCCTCGTTGCTGGCGTCGTTCGGCAGAGCGATGTTGGCGCCCTTCGGAAGGGCAGCCAGCTCGTCTACGGTCTTCGAGTACAGCGCCAGCGGCGGCAGGTAGACCTGGCCGACGACGAAGAGGTTGTCCCCCGTGTTCTCGTTGTACAGATCGAGGAACGGCTCGTGCTGGAAGAGGTTGACGTCGAGGCTACCCTCGCTCAACGCGGGGTTCGGCGTGGTGTAGTCGGTGAACTCAACGATGTCGAGCTCGAGACCGGCAGCCTCAGCCTGACCGCTGTCGATGACAAACTGAACGATTTCGCCAGCCGGGGTTGCCGTAGCGCCGACAGTCAGCGAACCGAGTGTGCCATCGGTCGGTGCGGCCTCTTCGGCGGGAGCCGAGCATCCGGCCAGGGTAAGCGCGAGCACGCCAGCGGCGGCCACGGTGGAGAGGGAGAAGAACTTAGAGCGTGACATAACTATTCCTTTGGTGAAGGGTGAAACGAAGGGAGAAAGAGAACTACGTGAGGGTCAGCCGCCGACAAAGTCAGCGGTGAGACAT
>Ga0209344_10004131_pt1 | contig 13602 bp, 10 predicted proteins | sample Cruoilmetagenom6_FD_187293 | JGI IMG/M metagenome (GOLD analysis project Ga0209344, IMG submission 187293) | Oil polluted marine microbial communities from Coal Oil Point, Santa Barbara, California, USA - Santa Barbara Oil Seep Sample 6 (SPAdes)... | ecosystem: Environmental > Aquatic > Marine...
ATACTATATGATTAATGCAACAACCATCAATTCACATGACCTAAACACCGTACGTATCCCGAAGGGATACCATGTATATAACCAAATGATATACACCAGCTTTGGATATATAAACCCTTCGGGTTCAAACGAAAAACTACAAATAATCTACATATGCTATATGATTAATGCAACAACCATCAAATCAAATCACATGATCCGAACACCGTACGTATCCCGAAGGGATGCCATGTGTATAACCAAATGAGAGCTAACGAAAAAACGACCCTGAAGGGGTCGAATAATAACCAACAACTACATCCATATTAGTTTATTGAAACCATTCAAACAAATACCTATCATCAAATTCGATTTTTTGTTCTTTTAAAAAGCATTTATACTCATCTTTAAACAAAACTTTTCGATGATGCTCTTTTTGATTTTTTATATAGTTAATTACATTTTCTAAAGCCGAATGACTATACGAAAATGCACCATAACCTTTTTGCCAAGCAAAAACACCTTCTACAAACCTTTTTTCTAAAATGAATTTATTAGATGATTTTTTAATTTCCCTAACAAGATCAGACAAACAACAGGCCGGGCTCATTCCAATCAAAATATGAATATGATCTGGTATTCCATTTATCGCAAGTAATTTTTGACCCTTATTTTGTATAACTCCAGTAATGTACTTATATAATTCTTCCTCCCATTGTTTCTTAATTAAACATTGCCTGTATTTAACTGCAAAAACAATTTGAATATAAATCTGTGAATATGTGCCTGCCATCTTTTAAAGCCTTTTGGTTTGTGGTCACCCCCTTATAGAATAACACAAAAATAAAATTGCTCACCCACATTCGAAGGCACTGTGGTGATTCTTTCGGTTTTAACACATACGACCCCTTCAGGGTCGCTCTGCAATCATCATATCAATGCTATTCATATATGAACCCTTCAGGTTCAAACGAGAAAATACAAATAACCTATATATACTATATGATTAATGCAACAACCATCAATTCACATGACCTAAACACCGTACGTATCCCGAAGGGATACCATGTATATAACCAAATGATATACACCAGCTTTGGATATATAAACCCTTCGGGTTCAGACGGAAAACTACAAATAATCTATATATACTATATGATTAATGCAACAACCATCAAATCACATGACCTAAACATTGCGCGTATCCCGATGGGATGCCATGTGTATAACCAAATGATATACACCAGCTATGGATATATAAACCCTTCGGGTTCAGACGGAAAACTACAAATAACCTATATATGCTATATGATTAATGCAACAACCCAAATCACATAACCTAAACACCGTACGTATCCCGAAGGGATGCCATGAATATAACCAAATGATATACGCTAAATATGGATATATGAACCCTTCGGGTTCAGACGGATAACTACAAATAACCTATATATACCATATGATTAATGTAACAACCATCAAATCAAATCAAATCACATGACCTAAACACTGCGCGTATCCCGAAGGGATACCATGTCTGACCAAATGATATACGCTAAATATGAATATATGAACCCCTCGGGTTCAGACGGATAACTACAAATAACCTATATATACCATATGATTAATGCAACAACCATCAAATCACATGACCCGAACACTGCGCGTATCCCGAAGGGATACCATGAATATAACCAAATGATATACGCTAAATATGGATATATGAACCCTTCGGGTTCAGACGGAAAACTACAAATAACCTATATATACTATATGATTAATGCAACAACCATCAAATCACATGACATGAACACTGCGCGTATCCCGAAGGGATACCATGTCTGACCAAATGATAAACACCAGCTATGGATATATGAACCCTTCGGGTTCAGACGGAAAACTACAAATAACCTATATATGCTATATAATTAATGCAACAACCATCAAATCACATGACCTAAACACTGCGCGTATCCCGAAGGGATGCCATGTATATAACCAAATGATATACACCAGCTATGGATATATGAACCCTTCGGGTTCAGACGGATAACTACAAATAACCTATATATACCATATGATTAATGCAACAACCATCAAATCACATGACCCGAACACTGCGCGTATCCCGAAGGGATACCATGTATATAACCAAATGATATACGCTAAATATGGATATATGAACCCTTCGGGTTCAGACGGAAAACTACAAATAACCTATATATACTATATGATTAATGTAACAACCATCAAATCACATAACCTAAACACTGCGCGTATCCCGAAGGGATACCATGTATATAACCAAATGAGAGCTAACGAAAAAACGACCCTGAAGGGGTCGAATGTGTGTTTTTTTTGGAAAATCCATACCTTACAGTCATCACTGGGCTACTGCGATTTTAGATACACACAAGGTTTCCGGATTAACCTACCTACCCAAATAACTCACTCGAGATTAATTTTTAACCTCAAAAAAGTCAGAACCAAAAAATAAATCAGGTTCTAATTGAGCTTTAAGTAGTTCGGTAACCTCTCCTGAGGCTTTATCCACTTCGTATTCCACCTCTTGAAAATCACTGATCATCCAAACTTTAATCTTTGTCTTACTCGGTAAGATCAAATAGCGAGTCCCCTGTAAACTTTGGTAATAGGCTACCAAACTAGCCTCTGCTTTATTTACTGCATTTAGTGCAAAAAGCATTTCCTTCTTATCTTTTTCACTTGGCTTATAGTAGGTCAGTGCGTCGGGGGAGCTATAATCTTCGGGATTAGACCTACTGTCATACGACACCATTTCATTGGTTAAATCAACCAATACCTCATAATAGTATTCGGTTCCATAAGGAACGTAAATTATTGGATTTTCAAAGCTTACAAAAATTTCATCGGCACTAGCCATAACTTTAATTGCAGCAAAAGAAGCTGTATCAATCGGTGGGTCAACTAGGGTTAAAGCTTCTTTAATAAGCGCTTTTCTAGACAGGGTGTCAAATGCACCACCTGTTTGTGCGTTTCCATTAGCTCCCATAAGAACTCCTAGCATTAGGCATATTACCGCGCATTTATTAGAGACGTTAAAAATCAAAATACCAATTAAATAAGTCCGTTTTCAATCCAAAAGTAAACCAAGCATTACTATCATTTGCTCCAGTTGAAATAGCTTCAGGATTAATATTTCGATAATTAAACCCCGCAAACAACTGAAGATTTGTAGCGGGATTTACGACGTATCCTGCTTGTAAATCTGCAATAAAAATATTTGTCTTATTCCCTTGAAGTAATTCATTGCCATAATCACCAATTCTATCGGTATTAGACAAGTAAATATTACCTCCATAATTCATCCCATCGCGATCAAAACCTTTCGCACCAATCACCAGCTTAGCGCTGGCAAACCATCGGTCTTTTTTATACCGTGTAATCCCAATTATTTCGGAAAAATTACTCCCCCACAAATGCCCTAATGGCTGATTGTAATGCGCATAATTCAGCGTTGGATCTTTATGAGAAAAGGTATATGGTCGTGCAATATTTAACTCCCCTTGCAAAAATAAGTTTTCAATGTTAAAAGCGTTATAATACTTTGCACCGAGCTGAACGGCAAACTTATTCCCCCAATATCCATCTCCATCAAAAAACTTCCCTACCGTCAGCTCATCTAAAACAAATTGCGCATATGCCGATATGTTCTTAGTGAGTTTATACTTTCCGCTAAGACCAATCACCGCATTTCCACCGCCAGACCCTCGAGAAAACTCGACCGCACGATAGAAAATTATTGGATTAAAGTAGTTAATATCAAATCCATTATTTCCTTCATTATTTGTTATAGCCGCTTCAAATAAACCAATATTTAATCGTTTATTCACATTCCAACTTAAATGATGTAGGGCTACATATTTTCGAGCACTTAGACCATTATCACTAACCGAAGGTCTCACATCTTCTAACCACATCCATAAGTTGGTATATTTTACTTTCCAAAAGTCTGTACTGATTTTTAAGTAGGGATAGGGTGTTGACACATCCGAGAGCATCATAGATCGATATCCATCACCAACAAAATTCTTTCCATGGCCAAATTGAACATTAAAAAATTTGCTTGGTGTATATGAAAGGTAAGCTTCTGCCGCAGGATAATCAAAGCCTGTTTCTTTAAAGTCCTTTGCCTTACCTCGTCCTGGCACTAGCCCAAATGAACTGGCTCCTGAAGGACGATTAGCAATTGCAAATTCATTGACATAGGCTCCAAACCTACCTTGACTTTCAAAGATAGAGGCCGAAAAATTAAAGCCTTTACCTAAGCCACCTTGAATTTGTATAGCTCTTGTATTATTGTAAGTATAACTATTATCTGAATTATCTTTTCCAATTTGTAAATCCATTACGGGATCAATGGTAAACCAATAGTCTTTTTTTTCGACTTTAAAAAAATGTTCATTCCATAATTTCTTCCCTAGTTTAGTACTTTTAGTTTTGAATAGTGCTAATTTTTGCGCATCTAAATCGATATATTGTGAAGCTTCACTATATTGATACGGTTTAAATCCGGTATGGCTATTGTCATTTTGATCAAAATAAAAACTAAGCTCATCATAGGTACGGTGGGTAAAGGGAATATTTAATTCACTCTGATGCTCTGGGAAATAATTAGTTGCTACCGCGGTGGCGAGATCCTCTTCTTCGGCTTTGGCTGGTGGAATTAAGTCTAATTGCGTCTGGCTAATTGAAACCATAGGTGTTGAAGTTTCCTTGGTAATGTGCGGTGGAATCTCTTGCGAATTAAGGGGAATTTGAATGGGCATTCCAAATCGCATTTCCACGGCACGTCCATTATAGGTTGCGGGTTGCGCTTTAGGAAGGCTTGCAAACACGCGTTTCACCTCAGCCTCAAGTTCTTCATAAGCACTTCGCACATATAACACTTCAAAAACGCCCTCGGTATTCACTAAAAAAACGACATTAATAAGGCCCTGATAGCCATCGTTCTTTACGTTTTCCGGAAGCTTAAACGCGGCCAACACATCTTGGGTTACCGCCCTATTAAAACAAGATTCTAAGCTAATGGAAGTGTTTTCCTCACACCCCTTATACTTAGGATAAATATCAGCTTGTGCTACAGCTTGCAAGGAACAACACAAAAAGACGAGTCCAATAATTTTTTTCATCAAATTAATTTTGAATAGCACAAAAGTACAATTATATTTTTCGAACCTGGTTATTTTTTAATTCGTATTGCTCATGACTTTCTGGACAGCTAGCCAATCCATTCGCATCAAAATTCAAACGATGACCATACTCACTCACCCATCCAATTTGACGAGAAGGATTTCCAACCACCAAGGCATAGGCAGGAATTTCTTTGGTCACTACAGCTCCGGCTCCAATAAGGGCAAATTCACCAATTTGATTTCCGCAGACAATGGTTGCATTGGCACCAATACTTGCCCCTTTTTTCACAAGGGTTTCTTTATATTCATCTCTTCGAATCACGGCACTTCGAGGGTTAATCACATTGGTAAAGACCATGGAAGGACCTAAAAAAACATCATCTTCACAAATCACCCCGGTATAGATTGATACATTATTTTGCACTTTAACATTTTTACCAAGAACCACCTGTGGTGAAACCACAACGTTTTGACCAAAGCTACACCCTTCACCAATAGTACAATCAGACATAATATGGCTAAAATGCCATATTTTAGTCCCTTTTCCTATGCTACAATTAGCGTCAACTACTGCCGTTTCATGCGCAAAATAATCTTGTTCTTTCATAATTTACTTTAATTAAGAGCTGCATAATCACCTATAATGCTCAATGCGAAAGTAGTAAAATTTACGCAAAAAAAATCCCGCGAGAATGCGGGATTTCATTTACACTATGCTTATTGAATATCAAAAACAATAGGTAAGGTATATTTAACGGCCACTGGCCTTTTACGTTGCATACCAGGAATCATTTTAGGCAATTTCTCAACCACTCTACGGGCTTCACTTTCAAGGCGTTTATGTGGTGCTCTGATCTGTATATCATCTACGAGCCCCTCAGTATTAATGGTAAACATGGTTACAATACGTTGTCTTCCTTCTAAATTAAGTCCGTCAGCAGTGCCAGCCCTAAAGTTTTTATTAATGAACTTAGTCATTGCTTTTGAAAAGCATGCTTTTGATGCTTCTCGATCAAGATCTTCGCATCCTGGAAAAATTGGCGCATCTTCTAAAATAAAAAAAGGTACAGGTGCCAAATCCTCATCAGGATCTGAGGGACCATCATCATGTACTAAATCGGCAATAGTTGGCACAGGCTCATCGCTATCGATAGGCTCAAAAATATCCTCTGGGGTAGGTAGTGCGTCATCTACAGCCACAATTTGATCAATGGGCATTGCCTTTTGCTTAACTTGTTTGACTGGCGCCTTCTTTTGTTCTACAACAAAAGCATTTGGGACGGGAAATTCATATATAGGATCAATGTTCGTCTCATACACTTGGTGCATTGTAAGGTCTTTAGGACTTGCATATTCTAGGGTCACATAGACCATAAACATAGCCAGTACGAGTCCAAGTTGCATAAACAATCCGGAGCTGTTTTGGAATTTTTCGGAAAGGGGTTGATTTTTAGGTTTGTAATCTTTTGCGGGTTTCTTTGAAAAATTCATAATTATTTGGATTAAAAGTTATGAATTAACCACTTCAATAAAGATGCCAAACGTTACATGTAGTTTAATGAATTCAAAAAAAATTTAACACAACCCACTAATGCTCAGTTTAGTAGATGGGATATGAGCAAAAAAAAGACCGTCTTAACGAAGACGGTCTTTGCTATTTAAACTGGTGTAGACTACTCTACTTGTAAGGTAATTGGTAAGGTATATTTCACCCCTACTGCACGACCTCTTTGTTTTCCAGGAATCATTTTAGGTAGTAATTTTACTACTCTAATCGCTTCCGCTTCTAAACGTTTGTGTGGGCCTCTGGCAACCACATCAACGATATTTCCAGTTTTGTCAATTTTAAATTGTACGTGTACTCGTTTTTTCCCTGGATCTAATCCTAAATCTCCGGCTAAACTTGTGTTGTACTTTTTATTAACGTGTTTTCTGATTTCGTCTTGAAGACATTTTCTTTTCTCTGCCTTAGTTCCTTTACAACCAGGAAATACTGGTGCATCTTCAATAATAGCAAAGAGTACATCTTCTTCAACGTATTCTTCCTCAACCACCTCTTCAATCTCTTCAACCACAACTTCTTCAGTTTCATCGGTCTCTGTAGATTCAAGAACAGTTTCTTCAATTTCTTCCTCGTTATCAATCACCTCGATCACTTCTGGTGGTGGTGGTGGCGGTGGCGGTGGTGGTGGTGGCTCTGGTGGACGCTCGGTGATAGGAATATCCTCTTCCAAGTCCTCCATGATTGTTGTATCACCTAAGTCGGTGATCTCTCGGTCAAAAGTCTTATACTCAATACCGAGATAAATAATCAACAAAGCTAAAACCAAGCCCAGTTGCATAAACAACTTTGTAGAGCTTTCAAGGTTCGCTTTTGGATTCTTCTTTATTTCCATGTTACTATTGAATTAATTACTCTGCTAATTTAATAAATAAATTTTGTTATCCAAGTATTTCTACAAATACTAGTGCTTTTTATAGGTAAAAATTACAGCAAACCAAGCTAGACCTAGGCCCAAGGTATTGGCCACCATATCAAAAACGTCAAATTGCCTATTGGATGTAAACAACCCCTGACATACCTCAATTATTATGCCATAAGCCACTAATACAATGAAAAAAAGATATATTTTTTTTCCATTTAAGTGAGCATACAAAAACCATGTTATTCCCAAGGTAAAATAAGCCACCCAATGACCAATTTTATCTGAATTCTTCATGTCAATTGGATTTAACCCTTTGACTGAAACAAAACTTAAAAAGGCAACTGCACAAGTAATTAAGATGGATACATAGAGAATGTTATCCTCCAACCACTTCTTTATAGGCATCAGCATCTAGTAGGTTCTCTATTTGCGAAGCATCGCTAATGGTCACTTTTATCATCCAGCCTTCCCCGTAAGGATCCGTATTTACCAATTCAGGCGCATCTTCTAAGCCCTCATTAAACTCAATCACCTCTCCTGAAAGTGGCATAAACAAGTCTGAAACTGTCTTAACAGCCTCAACAGAACCAAATACCTCATCCACTTCAAGGGTATCATCAAGCGTATCTACATCTACATAAACGATGTCACCAAGTTCCCCTTGAGCAAAATCAGTAATTCCGATGGTAGCAACGTCTCCATCAATTTTTATCCACTCGTGTTCTTTGGTATATTTTAATTCAGCTGGAATATTCATAGTTATAAAATTTGTGCTGCGAATTTAGCAGATATAATTTTAATTTCCAATAGTATATCGTAAACTTATCCCTGCACTTGTAGATTTTCTTGGAAAGGTAGTTGAGATCAAGAACCGTGAAGCGCTACGATCAAAGTAGAATGATGCTTGAAGGTTTTTATTTAAGGCATAATCGGCTACAAACTTATACGACAACAGATGTTGACCACCCGTAACCTGATTATTTAACACATCAATGGAGCGGATAGTTGTTGAATTATTTCGAATACTAAAATCGGCCTTAAAGTTAATATCTCCTTTAAATTGCGTTGTTGAAGGCCCCGTTTTAATCTTGAGCTTCACATCCTTTAAGCGATACCCAATACCTATTTTATACTCTTTACCACGCACTTCAGTAATTGTATTATTATTTACATTGAGACTTAAAGTCTTATCTTGTTTCATTTCAGCCAGGAGTGAAAATGAATTTTTCAAACGCATATCTACTTTGACTAAAGGCCAAAATGCTTCTTCTAATTGCACTCCGTTAAATATTTTTTCAGGCTGGTAGTTTCCGTTAATATCGGTAACCGGACTTGTAGCATTATACAGTAAGTTATTGCTAAAACCAATCACAGAATAGGTAGATTGATAGGCATGCTCTACACTAAAACTTCTAAACCTATCTTTAAACCATTTGTAATTCATTAATCCTTTATAGGTTACTTTCCAATTCGGCAGTGGAACATTTCTAAACGCTCCTAATTTTGCTTTTCCTGCATCTTGTCCTGAATACGCAGCTAAAAATGCTGGAATAAGTACTTGTTGACTATTCTCTCCGTAACCGGTATTGTCTGTTTGGCCCGCTTGAGCAGCTAAACGAGAAGCAATGATTGCCCTATTTGCTTTGAATTTCTCAAAGGTTGCATCTCCATTTCCATCAAACGAATTAGCTAACATTAAATAACTCATACTAAAGTTTCCTATTTCACTTATCGGAAGGTCTTCTTGCAAGACTCCCCCAATCACATCTAATTGCTGAGATTTATTGCGTGTAAATATTTTTGTAGCTGAAACTTCAATATCAAAATCTTTAAAGGGTCTCACATCAGCAGACAGGTCAAGCTTATTGGTATGTGTATTGATGTAATTTTTACTAAAGTAGTCTTCACCTGCGGTTCGCGAAATCAACCAATTATTAGTGGCTGCTACACTTCTAATATCGCTTTGACTACCAAAGACGAACCCTAAGGTAGGTGCCGTAGATCCATTATAATTATCACGCCCTAAGAAACCAATTTCAGGGCGGTATCCTGGTAAAATTGTTCCATTATTCTCTGTATATGAAAAGCGAATTTTCTTAACCGAAGTTACAATATCAACTAAGCTTTGTGTAATTTTTTGCCCCGTACTTGTCAGTTTAGTATTAGTTGTATTTCTAGGCGTTACCGGACGTCTACCGTTAGCGGGCTGAACCGTTTTGGTCGATGTATCTTGCTTAGGAAGTTTTTTTGTTTTCTTTTTAGCGAGGTCTGTTAGCCCAGTTCGCTTATACAATTTCGTTAAATCTAAATCCCCACCAAGATTGTGCTGATTGCTATTCTGAATAGTATTTCCAATTTGATCCTTATAGGAATTAGCAGCAGACTGCCAATCAAAATCAGCCACATAACTATAATCTGCATTTACAAAATCGAACCAAGAAATTTTATTAATCGGAATGCGATAGCTGGCATCTAAGGTTTGGTGATAATGATCCGGTCTTCCAACCCTGAAAAAGTCTGTAAATAATGTGGCATCTTCTACGTCTTGGTCAAAGATAAAATTATTAGAAGCTCCTAGGGAAAAACGTAAGGATTTGGTTAAGTCATAACTCACTTTATAATCGTAATCAAATAAGAAACGACGTTGTTGCAATTCTGGTATTGGTGGTAATCCGGCCACCAAGGGTCTAGACAACTGCTCATTATAGCTTCGTATAATATTAGAATTAAGCGACAATGAAGACGGTAATAAATTAATATTAAACTCTTTGACAAATCTAAAGAGGCTGTTTTTGTTTAAAAATTCAGAATTTTTAAACGGGATAATCTCTAAAGGTTTAAAGGCATAGTTATAATTGGCCGAAGCACGTACATTTTGATCCAAATAGCGCTCCATATTATAATCACGATGATAGGTATCATTATATATATAGGACACGGATAGGTTCTCAACATCATAAAAACGTTGTTTTTTCTCCGTATTGGTCCGTTGTTTTCCAACATTAACCAAACTTACACTTCGTCTTTTTGTAAAATCTCGTGCGGCATCTGCATTAGCATCATCCTTTTCAAACAATACATCTTGATATTTTGGATCCCATTTTGGATCCGCAAATTCTTCGGCGAAACTAAAATTAAACGGAAGGTTAATTCCGGCTGATTTTGGAAGCAATTGTCCCAAGTTGACATTGGTAATAATATCGTATTGTTTTACATCTTCCTGACTCCGTTCGTTTACCGATTGACTTACCGAGCCAAACCCTTGCGAATTGGCCCTTCCAGAAACCGTTACATTAGCAAAATCGGCAATGTTTAAATCAGCATTTAACACGGCAGCCCATCCACCTTCATTATCAATATCAGTTACCCGCATTTCATTGAACCAAAGTTCGGCGTTGAGTTCGCGATTTGACATATTTTTAACGCCTACCATCAAGGTTTTAATATTCCCCAAATTCGGATTTCCTTTAATTCTCAAATCTGCAACTGGACTAGCTGTTACCGACGGGTACACTTCATTTAACGGCGCACCACTGTTAACCCGTTCTAATTTCAAACGACCAAAGGCTTTTAAATCGGCGTTGAGTTCATTCTCAGACGGCCAAATTTCTTCCGCAAAGGAAGCTCCTTCTGCGGTAATTTTTAAAGGTATTTCAAGTTGATAATAATTGTCATTGGTATCACTACCCAAGCGAATAATTGCCGTTAACTCATCATCTCCGACTGACGGTCTTCCTTTTATACTCTCGGCGTGTAAGAACATTTTCAGACGGTTAAACATTCTTAAATCGAATAATATATTTTTAAATACCGCTCTTGTTTCTCCAGGCTCAAGTTCGTTTACACGCACCAACAATGACTGTTCGTTTTGTTGCTGTAAGGTGGTAGTTCCTTGTAAGCGCTCGCGCTCTACTCCGGGAGGCAAGGTATACGGTACAGGAGTTTTAAATTCATTTTCCTGAATATTTACAACTCCTACTTCAAAATTCTGATTTTCTTCGGTACTGAGTTCCTCTTGTGGATCGTTATTGTCATTTAAAGTCTTTGTATATCTTCTCCAATCTCCTCGCACCAATTCAAGCTCTCCAAACCTCAGTACTACTGGGATTTTAAACTTAGCTAAAAACATTCGCATAAAGCGAATCGAGTTAAAATCAGAGATACTTCCAATGACCTCATCTGGGGTTGTTATGGGAATTCTAAACTGATACCAGGTCGTATTTTGAGTGCTTCCATTAGGTAAGGTAACTGCAATATTCTTTTCGTCAACAATATTATTTTCACCCACACGTAAATCGGCACTATTTAAGGAAACCTTATATTGAAAGTAACTTTCAACAGCACTCATGGTTTGATCTTTATTAATATCTTCTACATCAGGAAAAGAAGTGGCTGATGTTGGATAGCTTTCCGTAGAATTATTAATGGTTGGCGAATTTCCTTGGGTTTTATTATAATTTCTATACCGTGTTAAAATGGAAGCATTTTGTGCATCAAGATCACTTCCTCTAAAATAATTATAGTTATCGTTAGCTGGATCTGGCCCAAATTGACTTCCAAATCGAGCAATTTCTTCCTCATCAGACAATCCATCTAATCCTAAATCTTGTTTAGGTCGGTCTGCATCTTCTTCAGAAAATGCATAAATCAACGATTGGTTAACCGGGATATCTGACCAAGCGGTTGCATCTACATTTGCTCCAATATTAGGCTTGTAGATTTTCTCTTCATCTGTAGGCAACCCATTCTCAAACATCCTACGATCATCTTTTAAGATATCTTCAGAAACATTCCCTAAGTTAAAATACAATTCCCCTGTGAAATCAGACGGATTAAGGCTTGTTGGCCCACCTTCTTCTGGACGAATAGAATAATTCTCATAGGGGTCCATGAGCCAGAATTGAATATATTCAACGTTTGCCTGTTGAAAATCTGTTGTGTTTAATGCACGCATAATTCCACCCCATCGTTTTTCAGGATCATTAAAAGTTCCGTCGGGATTTAAATTGTCTTCATCAAAATTATACATCCCTCGTTCTTGTGGAAAATAAGCCAAATCAAGGGTATTTACGATATTTGACTGCGTTATATCTAACTGCAACTCAGGAAAAAGCTCTCGATAGGTCACCGCTCTAACCTCAGCTCTTGAGAGTTCATCGTCATCAATATTTTGCGGCTTTAAAGAATTACCATAAAACAATCTATCAATGGTATACCACGACAATTGAGATCGCTTCTTTCCAAATTTAAGCAAATCAGGATCGGCAGGACTTCCGGTGAACTGTAAATCAGGATCCGTTTGTTGCTGTGGTGTACTAGCCAAAAACCATTGACGTGGAGAACTAATATCTAGGGGGATTTGAGACCCCTCAAAATCGTCAATATACGACGCAATTTCGCCATTGACACCGCCATTCTTATTTTTTGCAGTTCCGGGCAGCATATAGGCGCCTTCTGCTCGAATAGAAAAAATGGAAGCTACATCTGTATCTATATTTGGCAATTTATTCACCCATTTCGTCAGTTTAGGCACCTCTTTTTGATAATTAAGGTTCAATCCGAGCATGGTGTTATTTACCGATTCTCCTCCAAACTGCGTTTTACCCAAGGGGCGTTCTCTTAAATTTACCAGGGTTCCCCCGATGGCAAAATCATCTGAAAAAACGTGTTGCACATCTAAGCCCATAAAGGTCCGCTGCTTCTGAATAAAACCATTATTGTTTTCTACAGAGACATTGATTGGTGCATTTGCCAGACTGGGATTAATAATCTGTACTGTACTTGAAATATAATCTACCACATAATCAGCCCCTTCTAACAATTCTCGTCCTCCAGAAGTAACTGTAACCGATCCCCGTTGAACATTAATGGCATTTAGCGGAATCCCTGTAGAACCAGCTTCCGACTTAAAGTATCCTTTAAGAATATATTTATCTTTTTGTTGAAAATCATTTTGCGCTTGTGACTTTGTGCGATCGTACAGCTCGTTAAACACATAAAGTTCATCTGCAGGATCCGTTAGA
>Ga0209344_10004132_pt1 | contig 13602 bp, 13 predicted proteins | sample Cruoilmetagenom6_FD_187293 | JGI IMG/M metagenome (GOLD analysis project Ga0209344, IMG submission 187293) | Oil polluted marine microbial communities from Coal Oil Point, Santa Barbara, California, USA - Santa Barbara Oil Seep Sample 6 (SPAdes)... | ecosystem: Environmental > Aquatic > Marine...
AATGGCTGCTTATGGATCGTGCTTCCAGTGCTTCTTACATTATTCAGTTTTGGCTTTTTTAAATTTGTTTTCGCGCTTTCATCGTGGATAACACTTGGAGCTGCAATCGTTTTCTCGCTTTTTATAAGTTTCAAGATCTTAGGAAAGCCAACAACCAACGCGATTTTTAAAACGTTAGCATCACTCGCCGTTTTCTTTTTTATCGTTGTTCTAGGGCTTTCTTTTTTAAACTCCCTGTTTTATGATGATGGTGATATCGCGCTTCCAACGGCTGAAGAAGGTGTTGTTATTGACAGCCGAATTGAACAAAATGACACATTGGTGGTGTATAAAAGCCATCGTATCTGGCGTGACAACTTCGGAAAAACATACACAGGCGATCTTGTGGTTCGCGATCGTGATTATCAGCGACTCAAAGACCTACAAAACAAATTTGCTCCCAAACGAGAATTGAGTTATTGGGGGCAATTATACTTAGACATGGATAAGACAAATACGCCAAGTCTAGACCTTGTAATGGAAACTTTTGAGCAAATTAATCGTAAGAAACAACTCAATGAGATGGAATTCGCAGATATGGTGGTGAGTTGTATTCAAGATATACCGTATTCTTTTGTATTTGAAGCTGCCTGTGAGCCACCAGAAACCTATGAGCTTTCCATTCGTCGTGTACTCGAAAAATGTCCCGACTGTTGTATTGGTGGCATCATGTATGGCGTTCAAAACCAAGTTTCATTTTTACAAAATTTAAAAGGTGATTGCGATACACGAACAGTGTTAATCTACAGTATTTTAAACTATTTTGGCTATGATGTAGCCATCTTAAACAGCAATGAATATCTCCATTCGATTATTGGCCTGAACATTCCCGGAACAGGTTCGTATAAATTATATAATGGTAAAAAGTATGTCGTTTGGGAGACCACTGCCTTAGGACATCCCTTCGGAAAACTACCGTATGCCATGACCGATCTAAACCACTGGAATGTGGTACTAACCAGTAAATAACACTTATGAACTCACAACTATTTACGCTCGCACTTGTAGAAATTATTCTAGCTCTCACCATCTCCGTTGTAATAATTTTTATATCCTATAAGATTCTGAAACAGCTATTTTTTAAGTCGTTTGACGTTGCAGGAAACAACATGGCTTTTACTGTTTTTACCTCTGGGATCGTGTTATCCATTGGTCTTATTTTAAGCGAGATCGTCCCGTCGATCACAAATATGATTCGTCTTTCTATGCGACAAGGAGATCGTATTGACATAGCGAGTATTGCGCAGTATTCTGGCCTGTATCTCTTTATTGGTTTTGTGATGGCGATCCTTATTAATGCCGCGGTGTTTTTCCTCTTTTCAATATTGACCAAAGGTACCAATGAGTTTAAGGAAATTCAAAAAAACAATCTCTCGGTTGCGATCTTGGTCGTAGTTATTTTACTAAGTATTACACTTATTGTAAAAGACAGCATTGCACTTTTAATTGGCTCCTTGATCCCGTATCCTGAAGTAACTAATTTTATGTAAATAAGTCGTAAGGTTTTTAATACTCCCCCGACTACAACCGTATAAATTATAAAATGAAATATACAATCGCTAGTATCGTATTGCTTTTTACGGTGACGCTCTTCGGACAGAACCATGTAAATCTAAAAAAAGGATTTGCCGTGGAAGGCTATGATGTTGTTGCATATTTTAGTAATAAAGCGGTCAAGGGAGATAAAAAATTTGAAGCCACATACAACGGAGTCAACTATGCTTTTTCTTCGGAAGGCAATAGAGCAACGTTTCAAAAAAATCCTGAGCGCTTTGTCCCGCAATACGGAGGTTACTGCGCGTATGCTGTTGGTATCAAAGGAAAGAAAGTAGGTATTAATCCGAAATCCTTTCAAATCATTGACGATAAATTATACTTATTCTATGACGGTTTTGGTGGAGACACCTTAGAAAAATGGAATAAAGAAGGTTCTGCAGCGCTGAAGAAAAAAGCAGATGCGAACTGGAAAAAAATTGTTGCGGAACAATAGTTCCGTATCATGTTTGGTTGGTTAGTTAATATTCCGCGACCCAAGGGTCGCGGAATATTTTTTTTACCTTATACCACTTTAATGATAAAGTAGTTTTTCTTTCCGCGTTGCAATAACACAAATTGCCCGTTGATCAAATCGCTTTGAGATATACCGTATCCTTCAGAAACTTTCTCCTTGTTTACTGATATCGAATTTTCTTTTAAAGCACGTCGTGCTTCTCCGTTTGATTTCAAGAAGCCAGTATCTTCGGCTAAAGCCGCAATAATATCGAGTCCATCGGAAATCTTTTCCGAAGCAATTTCAGCTTGTGTGACACCTTCAAAAACATCTAAAAATGTTTCAGAATCCAGTGATTTTAGATCTTCCGAAGTAGACCTTCCGAAGAGAATCTCAGAAGCTTTTACTGCTTTTTCATAAGCCTCTTCACTGTGAACCGTGGTTGTCACTTCTTGTGCAAGTCGTTTTTGTAACGCTCGTGCGTGCGGTGCTTCCTGATGCTCAGCAACCAATGCCTCGATGGTATTCTGATCTAAAAAAGTAAAGATCTTGATGTATTTTTCGGCATCTTCATCACTGGTATTCAACCAATATTGGTAGAACTTATATGGTGAAGTCCGTTTAGCATCCAGCCAAACATTTCCACCTTCACTTTTTCCAAATTTGCTACCATCACTTTTGGTGATGAGCGGGCAGGTAAGAGCATAACCCTTGCCACCACCTATACGACGAATCATCTCGGTACCTGTGGTAATATTTCCCCATTGGTCACTTCCACCCATTTGAAGGGTACAATCATAATTTTGAAAAAGATGAAGAAAGTCGTAACCCTGCACCAATTGGTAAGTAAATTCGGTAAACGACATCCCTTCGGTGTCTTCGCCAGCAATTCGGTTCTTTACCGAATCTTTGGCCATCATATAATTCACGGTGATATGTTTTCCAACATCTCTAATAAAGTCTAGAAACGAAAACTTCTTCATCCAATCATAGTTATTCACCAAGACCGCCTGATTTGCTGCGCCCGAGCTAAAGTCTAAAAATTGAGACAACTGATTGCGAACACAGGCTTGATTGTGGTTTAGTGTTTCCTCATCCAAAAGATTTCGCTCGCTTGATTTCCCAGAAGGATCACCGATCATCCCTGTCGCGCCACCCACAAGAGCATATGGTTTATGTCCGCAGCGTTGATAAAAACTCAACAACATAATTGGAACTAGGTTTCCAATATGCAGCGAATCTGCCGTAGGGTCAAAACCCACATAGGCCGAACGCATCGCTTCCATCAAGTGTTTTTCGGTGTCTGGCATGACATCATGCACCATTCCTCGCCATTTCAGTTCTTCTACGAAATTTTTCAAGCTCATTTTTTAAAGTTTTGGTAAAGATAAAGCGATGCTACTTAACATAAAAGAGTATTCTAAAAAAGAGTACTTTTGGCGTATGATTTTAGTCACTGGCGGTACAGGTTTGGTAGGTTCGCATTTGTTGTATTTTCTTCTGAAGGAAAACAAAAAGGTTCGAGCAATTCATAGAAAATCTAGCGATCTCAACGCTGTAAAAACTGTTTTTTCTTATTATTCAGACGATCCCGAAACCCTTTTCAATACTATTGAGTGGGTACTTGGTGACATCACCGATATTACTTCCCTAACCGATGCTTTTAGCGAAATCAAACAGGTTTATCATGCCGCCGCTTACATTAGCTTTAATCCAAAAAATTACTACAAACTTAAAAAGATCAATATTGAAGGCACCGCCAATGTTGTCAACCTTTGTTTGGCAAATGATATCGAAAAATTATGCCACGTGAGTTCAATTGCAACCTTAGGAAAAACCCTAGATGATTCTCTTATTTCTGAAGAGACCCATTGGGATCCCGAAGCAAATAACAGCGTTTATAGCATTACTAAATTTGGTGCCGAAATGGAGGTTTGGCGTGCCGCACAAGAAGGATTAAACGTCGTTATTGTTAATCCCGGTGTGATATTGGGCGAAGGATTCTGGAATAAAGGAAGTGGTGTCATTATAAAAAGAGCAGCTACCAAAAAACTATTTTATACTACCGGAAGTGCTGGTTTTGTTGACGTAATTGATGTAGTAAACATTATGATTCAGCTTATGCAAGCGCCCGTTCACAACAAACGTTACGTACTTGTAGGCGCAAATGTGTCCTATAAAGCGTTACAAATAAAGCTTGCAGAAAACTTCAGAAGAAAACCACCAAAACCTATTTCAAAAGGTCTTTTATCGTTTCTAGCGCGTCTCAATTGGTTGTCAGCCAAGCTTTTTGGAACCAAACGAACGCTTCTACAAAGCACGGTGAGATCATTATTTACTGAAAGTTCATATGATGCTTCAAAAGTGAAAACAACTCTTGACCACAATTTCATTGATTTTCAAGATACAATAACGCGGGTGGTAAGTGCCTACTCGTCTAAAGAGTCTAAGCCAGAGGCCTGAATCAAAGGATTTGAAAGCAAAGGCGTGCGATCTAAAGAATCGTTTTCCACCTGCTTAGGCTTCATCTTTTTGTCTTCTTTCGCAAGGCTATCGGCGAGCTTTTTATGATTGTCCAACGCTTTTTCCACACCTTCAAATAATTCAGTATATACATTCATATCTGAAATGTAGAACGCATTGCTTTTTACAAATTGCAAACTGTCAATCCCGTATTTTTTATAAATAATGGAATCGAGCTGCAACGCATTATCCCTAATTTCTTTGCTGTTTAGACTTCGAGCCGCATTGCTTAAGTAAGCGTCTGTAAGTACTTGAATCATGGTCTGTTTACTGATCAAGTTTTTAGGCTTTTCAGGTTTTTTTATATCTTCACAAGAAGATAACAATACGCATGATATGAGAATCAAAAGGTACTTCACGAGCGATTAAACGTTAGACGTTCGCCATTTCCGCCACTAAGATATTTTCCGTTTTCATAAACAATAACACCGTTCACAAGCGTATAACTGATACGCGAGCGAAAGGTAGTTCCTTCAAAAGGAGACCAGCCGCATTTATATGCAATATTATCTTTCGTTACTGTCCAAGGAGCTTGCGGATTGATGAGTACCAAATCGGCTTTATACCCTTTTCTGATGTATCCGCGTTCTGCAATATCAAATAAAATAGCAGGATTATGTGCGGTTTTCTGAACGATCTTTTCAACCGAAATTCGTCCTTTATGATACATTTCCATCAAGGCAACCATAGCGTGTTGCACCAACGGACCTCCTGAAGGCGCATTGGTATAGCCATTATTTTTTTCTTCGGAAGTATGTGGCGCATGATCTGTGGCAATCACATCGATACGATCATCATTAAGTGCCTTCCATAATCCGTCTCTATCTTTAGCTGTTTTTACCGCAGGATTCCATTTGATCTTCGAACCTTTTTTTGCATAGTCTTCATCCGTAAACCACAAGTGATGTATACAAACTTCGGCTGTGATCTTCTTTTCTGAAAGGGGTTTTTTATTTGAAAACAGATGTGTTTCCTTTTCCGTAGAAAGGTGAAAAACATGCAGACGAGCACCTGTTTTCTTAGCGAGCTCAATAGCTTTTGAGGAAGAAATATAACAGGCTTCTTCGCTGCGAATTTTAGGGTGCATATCCATAGGAATATCGTCCCCAAACTGATCTTTCGCCTTGTCCATATTCTCTCGAATTGTGGCCTCGTCTTCGCAGTGCGCTGAAATAAGTAAATTAGTTTTACTGAAGATGTTTTCCAAAGTATTTGGATCATCTACCAGCATATTTCCTGTGGAAGAGCCTAAAAACAATTTGAGTCCGGCGACTTTTTTAGGATCCACCTTCAAAATTTCGTCCAAATTGTCATTGGTTCCGCCAAACATAAACGAATAATTCGCCCAAGAAGTTTCTGCCGCAATAGCAAATTTATCTTCCAATAACGGAATGGTAGTCGCTTGTGGCGACGTATTTGGCATCTCAATAAAAGACGTAATCCCACCAGCCACAGCAGCTCGTGATTCTGTCTCTATTGTCGCTTTATGTGTGAGTCCCGGTTCACGGAAATGGACCTGGTCATCAATCATACCGGGCACCAAAAACTGACCATCAGCATCTATCACTACGGTATCAGCAGATTTTACACTGATACTACCACCAACTTCTGCAATGCGATCGCCTTGCACAAGTACATCTCCCTGCGTGATCTGTCCTTCGTTGACAATCTGCGCGTTTTTAAATATAATGTCTCGCATTAAATTTCGTTAAAGTCTTTTTTGCCAAACAGGCTCTTAAATTTCATTTTTATGACGCCAAAAATTGCTTCGGAAATAATTCCACTACTCATTTTTGATTCGCCTTTTGTACGATCGGTAAATACGACAGGTACTTCAATAATTCTAAAATTTGCTAGATACGCTTTAAATTTCATCTCTATTTGAAACGCATAGCCTACAAACTTAATTTTGTCTAGGTTGATCTTTTCCAAGACCGTTCTTCGATAACACATAAATCCAGCCGTGGTATCGTAAATATCCATTCCAGTCACAAACTGTACGTATTTTGAAGCCAACCATGAGAGTAAAACCCTACTCATTGGCCAATTTACAACATTCACACCTTTCACATAACGCGAACCAATTGCCACATCATAACCTCCTTTACTACAGGCGTTGTACAATCGGATTAAGTCGTTGGGATTATGAGAATAATCGGCGTCCATTTCAAACACAAATTCGTATTTCCGCTCTAAAGCCCATTTAAACCCAGCAATATATGCCGTTCCCAGCCCCATTTTACCCTTTCTCTTTACTATAAAAAGTCGATCTGAAAATTCTGCCATCAAGGAATCTACCAATTGGGCAGTGCCATCGGGCGAATTATCATCCACTACTAAGACATGAAAGTTTCGCTGCAATGCAAAAATATTGCGTAGCAATCGTTCTATATTTTCGCTTTCATTATATGTAGGTATAACCACTAGGGCATTAGACATACACCTATTTTTGGGACAAATGTACCTCTTTTTGTTGTAATAACCGACAAGATATTGCGGTCACAGGAAGTTTCTATACAGACAATTTTCAATTACCTTTGCCCAAAAAAGTAATCGTGCAATACACGCTTCGAAATCTCGAATCTTTAGACTGGATCACGCTTTGCTTGGTTAGCTGTGTTGTAATATTCACCGTAGCAAAATATGTCTACCCTAGGCGTTTTCAGGAATTTATGCAACTACCCATTACCAATAAATATTTTTTGGTTCAGGGACGGAATGATGAGATTCAGCACCCTTTCAATGTATTATTATTTGTCACTCAGGTAATTCTTGTTTCATTATTTATTTACGAGATCCTATCTGTATTAAAGCCAGAATTAGGGGCTTCAAATAAGTGGCTTTTTATTCAAATTTGTACAGGATATAGCGTTTTCGTCTTTATTAAATTCTGTATTGAAAAGATTATTGGCGCCATTTTCTCCATGGATCGGCTGGTAAATAGTTATTTATACGAAAAGCTCACCTATAGAAATCTACTGGGAATATTACTTTTTTTAGCGAATATTTTACTTTTTTACGTCATTGAGCCTACGCCAACACTACTCTTGATTATAACTATGATCGTTTTAACAGGAAATGGTATTGCATTGTTTTACAGCTACAAAACCCATGGAAATATAATTTTGAAGCATTTCCTTTATTTTATTTTGTATCTTTGCGCACTTGAAATTTCACCTTACATTATCCTCTATAAAGTAGCACTTACTTAGAAGATATAATTAATATCGCAAGCTTATGAAAGTGAAAACTATTTTAGTTTCGCAACCAGAACCAACGGTTGAGAACTCCCCCTATTTCGATTTAATTGAAAGACAAAAAGTCAAAATAGATTTCATTCCATTTATTCACGTTGAAGGAGTATCTGGAAAGGACGTGCGTTCTCAAAAAGTAGATCTTGGTCAGTACACGGCTATCATCTTAAACAGTCGTAATTCAGTAGATCACTTTTTTAGAATTGCTGAAGAGCTTCGTTTTAAAGTTCCAGATACGATGAAATATTTCTGCCAAAGTGAGGCAGTAGCGTATTACCTTCAGAAGTATGTAGTTTATCGTAAACGTAAAATTTATGTGGGTAAACGAACTTTTACTGAACTTTCTCCGCTTATCAAAAAATATAAAAACGAGAAATTTTTAATGCCTTCTTCAGATAAACTGAAACCAGAAGTTCCTAACGTGCTGAATGAATTAAAAGTAGATTGGAAACAGGCTACTTTTTACAAAACTGTGGTAAGCGATTTGTCAGATCTTCGCAATGTTTACTATGACATTTTGGTTTTCTTTAGTCCGAGTGGAATCATTTCATTGCTAGAGAACTTTCCAGATTTTAAACAAAATGACACGCGCATTGCTGTCTTCGGAAATACAACGGTAAAAGCCGCTGCCGAAAATGGTCTTCGTGTAGATATTCAGGCACCAACACCTGAAACACCATCAATGACCATGGCACTCGAGAAATATATTAAAGAAGTAAACAAAAAGTAATTACTACTATTTTTAAAATAAAAAAGGCTTCACAATGTGAAGCCTTTTTTATTTTGTATCATTTCCTATCAGCCCATTAATGGGGCGCCATTCATGATCTCATCGTTCGCGAATTCTTCAAACTTCTTAAAGTTCTCTTTAAAACTTGAAGCTAACTTATTTGCTGTTTTATAATATCCTTCGTCGTTGTTCCATGTAGATCTCGGACTCAAAACCTCTGTAGGTACATTAGGACACGTTCTAGGCTGCTGTAAACCAAATACCGAATGTGTATGGTAATTACCCGTATTGGCAGCTTCCAACGATCCATTCATCGCTGCTGTGATCATAGCGCGCGTGTATTTTAATTTCATACGCGATCCTATTCCGTAAGGGCCACCAGTCCAACCTGTGTTGACCAACCAAACGTTTACTCCCGTTTCCTTCATTTTGGCACTTAGCATTTCAGCATACTTCGTAGGATGTAATGGCATAAAAGGCGCTCCAAAACAAGCTGAAAAGCTTGGTAATGGTTCGTCAATACCTGCTTCAGTTCCCGCAACTTTTGCCGTATATCCACTAATAAAGTGATACGCCGCCTGCCCGGGCGTCAATTTTGAAATAGGAGGCAGTACACCAAAGGCATCTGCTGTTAGGAAAAATATATTCTTTGGATTCTTACCTATGGAAGGCACTTGAATATTGTCAATATGATAAATTGGATAACTAACTCGGGTGTTTTGTGTGATAGAAACATCGGTAAAATCAACTTCTCCTTTGTCATTCATCACCACGTTTTCTAAAATAGCACCTGGTTTGATCGCCTTATAAATATCGGGTTCGTTTTCTTCGGAAAGATTGATCACTTTCGCATAACAACCACCTTCAAAATTAAAAACCGTGTTCTCAGCGGTCCAACCATGTTCATCATCACCAATTAATCTACGGTTAGGATCTGCCGAAAGCGTCGTTTTCCCAGTACCCGAAAGTCCGAAGAAAATCGCCGTTTCACCATCTTCACCTACATTGGCAGAACAGTGCATAGGCATCGTATTCTTATATACAGGTAATATAAAATTAAGCGCAGAGAAAATTCCTTTTTTGATCTCACCAGTGTAACCAGTTCCTCCAATAAGTGCAATTTTCTTAGTAAAATCTAAAATCGCGAAATTATGCTGACGCGTTCCGTCACGTTCAGGATCGGCCATAAATCCAGGAGCATTCACAATGATCCACTCTGGATCAAAACCAACAAGCTCCGCCTCGGTAGGTCTTAAAAACATATTATAAGCAAACATGTTTGACCAAGGATATTCGGTTACAACGCGAATGTTCAGTCGATATGCATCATCAGCACAGGCATAACTGTCCCGTACATATACTTCTTTTTCAGAAAGATATTCCGTCACCCTATTATAAAGAGCATCAAATTTTTCCGATGAAAAAGGAATATTGATATTTCCCCACCATACTTTGTCACGGGTTACATCATCTTCTACAATAAATCTGTCTTTTGGGGATCGTCCTGTAAATTCTCCAGTGTTAACAGCCAAAGCTCCGCTGCTAGCTTCTTTACCCTGTCCTTTTTGCAGCGTGATGTTGTGTAATTCTTCGGAAGAAAGTTGGTAATGTACTTTGGCATTTTCGATTCCATATTGTTCTAATGAAATCGTTTTCGTAGTTTGGTGTTTGTCAACCATAACTTGTTTTAATTGTTGTGGGTACAAAAATAAGAAATATGCAACACAATTAATCGTTAAAAAAACATAATTATCCCTACTTCATTGTTAATAAGCCATAGGCCAATCGACCCCACCCCAAAATAAACAGCAATCCCCCAATAGGCGTGATTGGACCAAGAAATGAGACATCAAAAGGAAGTATGGTTTTTAAGGCTAAAAAATAAATAGAGCCGGAAAAAAAGATAATTCCGAAGTAAAAAAACCGAACCACCCAGCGTTTTGTTTTCTTCGGAATCCCCGCTGCCAATCCAATGACCAATAACGCAATTACATGATACATTTGATACCGCACACCTGTTTCAAATGTGCTCAACGCCTCAGCATTGACCAACGCTTTTAAACTATGTGCCCCAAAGGCCCCAAAAGCAATTGTTACTGCTGCCAAAACCGATGCGACGATTACTATTTTTTTGCCAAATTTATCCATAATTCGTGTTACAATTAGTACTTTGGTGGACTGAAAAATCACCCAAACAAAGGTATCAAAAAACACTTGCATGAGAAACATTTTAATCATTGGGGCAGGACGTTCTGCCACGAGCTTAATTAAATATTTATTAGACAAATCGGAAGCCGAAGAACTTTTTATTACCATTGGTGACCTCAATATAGAGCACGCACAAAAATTTACGGCAGATCATCCTAACGGTCGCGGTATCTTACTCGACGTTTTTAATGAATCTCAGCGAAAAGAAGCGGTTGAAATGGCCGATTTGGTGATCTCCATGCTTCCTGCACGTTATCATATAGAAGTTGCACACGATTGTATTGAGTTTGGAAAACATATGGTCACTGCCTCTTATATTAGTGACCAAATGCAGCTTTTAGATTCAAAAGCCAAGGCCAAAGGATTAATTTTTATGAACGAAATTGGTCTTGATCCAGGTATCGATCATATGAGCGCCATGCAAATAATTGACCGCGTACGTGATAATGGAGGAAAAATGCTTTTGTTTGAATCCTTTACTGGCGGACTCATAGCTCCCGAGAGTGATAACAACCTATGGAACTACAAATTCACTTGGAATCCTAGAAATGTTGTGCTCGCCGGACAAGGAGGCGCTGCCGAATTTATTCAGGAAGGAAAATATAAATATATTCCGTATCACCGCCTATTTAGACGCACCGAGTTTATCGACGTGGCGGGTTACGGAAAATTTGAGGTCTACGCCAATCGCAATTCCCTCAAATACCAATCGGTTTATGGTTTAGAGAATATTCTAACCCTTTACCGCGGAACCATTAGACGTGTTGGATTTAGTAAAGCTTGGAATATGTTTGTACAATTAGGCATGACCGATGACACTTACTATATTCCAGATTCTGAAACCCTTACATATCGTGACTTTGTAAATTCATTTTTACCGTATTCTCCAACCGATTCCGTAGAACTTAAACTTCGACATAACTTGAAAATTGATCAAGATGACGTCATGTGGGAAAAATTGCTGGATCTAGACATCTTTAATGATCAAAAGGTCATTGGCATAAAGGAGGCAACACCAGCGCAAGCTCTTCAGAAGATACTAGAAGACAAATGGACTCTGGCCAAAGACGATAAAGATATGATCGTAATGTATCACAAATTTGGTTATGAGTTAAACGGGAAAAAGCACCAAATTGATAGCCATATGGTTGCTATGGGTGACGACCAAACCTATACTGCCATGGCAAAAACAGTTGGATTACCCGTAGCCATTGCTGCTTTAAAGATTTTAAACGAAGAGATCACAACGCCAGGGGTTCAATTACCTATTGCGAAGGAAGTCTACGAGCCTATTTTAAAAGAATTGGAAGATCTGGGCATTATTTTTAAAGAAACCGAAGTCCCTTATTTAGGGTATAATCCAGCGAATGTAGCCGGATAATAAAACTTCCCTAAACAAAAAATGCTTCCAGTAACGGAAGCATTTTTTGTTTTTATCAAGGCTAAACTAGCGTCTTCCCATAAACATCATAATGAAGTACATTAAGGTTGCTAGTGATCCGAGCGCTGCTACAACATAAGTACGCGCTGCCCATTTTAAAGCATCTTTCGCTCCCGCGTGTTCCTCTTGGGTTACCATATTCTTTTGTTCTAACCAAACTAAGGCACGTTTACTGGCATCAAATTCTACAGGTAAAGTGATAAATGCAAAAACAGTAGTCATTGCAAAAAGCCCAATTCCTATTAAAAATACCCAGTTTCCTAAGGCCATTCCTGCGAAAGAAAGTCCGAGACCCGCCATAATCACAAAATTAGACAACTTACTAGAAATCCCTACCGCTGGCACAATAGCCGAGCGCATTTTTAACCAACTATACGCTGTAGCGTGTTGAACTGCATGGCCGCATTCATGAGCCGCGACTGCCGCTGCTGCTGCATTTCGTTGTTGGTAAACGCCTTCACTTAAATTGACTGTTTTATTTGCCGGATTGTAATGATCAGTCAACATCCCAGGTGTTGAGATCACCTGAACATCGGTAATTCCATTATCAGCAAGCATCTTTTCTGCGATCTCTCTTCCGCTCATGCCATTTTGCAAATGCACTTTTGAATACTCCTTAAATTTTCGTTTTAGCGTGTTGCTAACAAGCCAGCTCACTAAAAAGATGGCTCCAGCCATTATATAATATCCTATCATAATAATTTCCTGCTTCGCAGGGATGTTTAATTGTTAATTACTGTATTAAATATAGCAAAAAGCGTGCAACTTTTTATTGCTTCGGAAATTGTCTAAAAACAGCCCTCCTACCCTACAATATTCACGATCTTTCCTGGCACAATAATAACTTTCTTAGGCGTTCGCCCTTCTAAATAATAGATCGTTTTTTCATGTGCCATAACGGCAGTTTCCATTTCCTCTTTGCTCATATCTAGTGGCAATTCAAGCATAAAACGCATCTTTCCGTTAAACGAAATTGGATATTCCTTGCTGCTTTCAACCAAATGAGATGCATCAAATTGTGGAAATGGAGCCGTTGCAATACTCTGCTCATGACCCATTTTGCTCCATAACTCTTCCGCGATATGCGGAGCATAAGGCGAAATTAACACAGCCATCGCCTCCAAGATCTCTCTCGAATTGCACTTCTGCGCAGTTAATTCATTCACAGCGATCATAAAGGTAGAAACTGAAGTATTAAAACTGAAATTCTCAATATCATCGGCCACTTTTTTGATCGTTTTATGTAAGATCTTTAAACTTTCTTTCGTTGGTTTTTCTTCGGAAATAGTAAAGGCTTCCTCAGCACCCGAATGATACAAACGCCATAGTTTTTTCAGAAATGAATGAACACCACTCAATCCGGAGGTGCTCCACGGTTTGGCTTGCTCTAACGGACCTAAAAACATCTCGTACATTC
>Ga0209344_10004133_pt1 | contig 13593 bp, 14 predicted proteins | sample Cruoilmetagenom6_FD_187293 | JGI IMG/M metagenome (GOLD analysis project Ga0209344, IMG submission 187293) | Oil polluted marine microbial communities from Coal Oil Point, Santa Barbara, California, USA - Santa Barbara Oil Seep Sample 6 (SPAdes)... | ecosystem: Environmental > Aquatic > Marine...
CTACATGGAATTCCAGCGATTCAAACACCATCCGATGGTTGCCGACCTGCTCAAAGGCGGCAAGCGCATAGCGTATGGCGCACGCGCGATTTCCGAGGGTGGATATCAGTCGATGCCAAAAATGGTGGCACCGGGTGTCGCAATGTTGGGCTGCTCTGTTGGCATGGTCAACGTGCCGCGCATCAAAGGCAATCACAACGCTATGCTGTCAGGCATGGCCGCAGCGGAGGCTGCATATGCCGCTATCCAAGACGGTCGTAGCTCGGATGAGTTGAGCGATTACGAAACTGAAGTTCGCTTAGGTGCGATTGGCAAGGACCTGAAGAAAGTGCGCAACGTTAAGCCGTTGTGGTCAAAGTACGGCCTTCTGGCCAGCCTGACCTTGGGCGGCATGGACATGTGGACCAATACACTTGGCTTTTCCCTTTTAGGCACACTCAAGCACGGCAAGAACGATGCCGATGCGACCGAGCCTGCGGATAAGCACAAGAAGATCGATTATCCCAAGCCTGATGGCAAACTCAGCTTTGACCGCCTGACAAATGTAAGCTTCTCGATGACAAACCACGAAGAGAGTCAACCCGCACACTTGCAGTTGACCGACGCCAACATTCCAATCGGCACAAACTTGGCGAAATTCGATGAACCTGCGCAACGCTATTGCCCGGCAGGTGTTTACGAAGTTGTGCGCGAAGAGGGCAAAGATCCCAAATTCGTCATCAACTTCCAGAACTGTGTGCATTGCAAAACCTGTGACATCAAAGACCCCAGCCAAAACATCACTTGGGTCACTCCCCAGGGTGGCGACGGGCCAAATTACCCGAACATGTAAACATCCTATGAAATCTTGGTGATGCGGGGCGGCTATTGGCCGCCCCGCATTGCGTTGGACGCCCCCGCGGTTTAGGTTCACCTTTCAGAATGACAGGCAGAGGCAAAATCCGCGTGAAAATCAGATCCATTTCCTTAGCTGTAATGCTGGCCGTTTTTCAGTCAGCCCCTGTTTCGGTCACCGCCGAAGAATCGTCCGGCGCATATCTTGCTGCACGACAAGCACGGTACAGCAGCGACTATGCTGTTGCTGCTGAATATCTTGTCCGAGCATTGGCCAAAGACCCATCGAACGCGGAAATATTGGAACATACGATTGCGGCGTATATTTCGCTTGGCCGGATCGACAGCGCGACGCCGTTTGCCCACCGAATGGAAGAAAACAATCAACAAAGCCAAGCCGCGCAAATGGTGCTGCTTGCCGCGGAAACAAAAGCCGCAGACTATGACGCCATCCTAAAACGCGTTTCAGAAGGTCGCGGGATAAGCCCGCTTGCCGATGGTTTGATTTCCGCCTGGGCGACGTTGGGCCAAGGCGACATGAGCGCGGCGCTATTGTTGTTTGACAAAGTTGCAAAAGAACGCGGTTTGCGTGGTTTTGCAATTTACCACAAGGCGTTAGCGCTTGCCTCGGTTGGAGATTTTGAATCCGCAGACAAAATTTATTCGGGCGAATCTGACGGTCCAATGCAAACCACGCGACGTGGGACCATAGCTTGGGTTGAAGTTCTCAGCCAATTGGAACGCAACGAAGATGCAATCAAGGTTATCACCGATACTTTTGGGTCTGATCTTGATCCGCAAATGTCAGGATTGCGTGACAGTCTGGCCCGTGGTGAACGTTTGCCGTTCAGCCGCATCCCAAGTGCACAAGAAGGCATCGCCGAAGTGTTCTTTTCATTGGGCCGTGCATTATTGTCAGAGACCGGTGAAGATTATGTTCTGCTTTATTCGCGTATTGCCGAGAACCTAAGCGATAGTCACATTGACGCACGTATCATGTCCGCCGAATTGCTCGAGAAACTAGAGCGCTACGATCTGGCGACGGAAGCCTATAAAAGCGTTCCTCGTGATCACCCGATGTTTCATGTCGCCGAATTAGGTCGCTCCGAAGCATTGCGCAAATCCGAAAAAACTGATGCCGCGATTGAGGTTCTGGAGCAACTAAGTGGCTCACATCCAGAGCTGGCAATCGTACATGCAACGGCTGGTGACATGTACCGTCAGCTTGAACAGTTTGACAAAGCTTCTGCTGCCTATGACGAGGCCATACGGCTCTATGCCAAAAATGAAAACAACCAATGGTTCGTGTTCTACGCGCGCGCAATCAGTCTTGAACGTCAGGATAAATGGGACCTTGCAGAGGCCGATTTTCGCAAAGCTCTCGAACTCAGTCCCGAGCAACCCGAAATCTTAAACTATCTCGGGTATTCGTTGGTCGAAAAACAAATCAAACTGGACGAAGCTCTGAATATGATCGAACGGGCCGTGGCAGCACAGCCAAACAGCGGGTTTATTGTCGATAGCCTGGGGTGGGTTCTGTACCGGCTTGGGCGTTATTCGGATGCCATTGGCCATATGGAACGCGCTGCCGAACTGATGCCGGTTGATCCTGTTGTGAATGATCATCTCGGCGACGTTTTGTGGTCGGTGGGTCGCTTCACCGAGGCCGAATTCCAATGGAAACGCGCATTGTCATTTGTCGATGAAAACAGCACATCGCAAGACGTGCAACCTGATCGCATCCGCCGCAAAATCGAGGTGGGATTGGATCAAGTATTAGAAGAAGAAGGTTCCGAACCTCTTGAAATGGCCAACGAAGATGGGTGAAACGTTTGCACCGGCCAAAATCAACCTAACACTGCATGTCACTGGCCAACGTGAAGACGGTTATCACTTATTGGATTCTTTGGTGATGTTTGCCGATGTCGGAGACCGTATCAGCGCAAGCGTATCTGAGGAGCTTGACCTTGTGATCGAAGGTCCAATGGCCGCAGGTGTACCAACCGGCGCGGATAACATCATAACACATGCCGCTAATTTGATGGGCGCGACCGCGCAAATCCGGTTGGAAAAAAACCTGCCACTTGCGGCGGGAATCGGTGGGGGGTCTGCAGATGCGGCCGCGACACTGAAAGCTCTGAGCCAACTTACCGGCACCCCTTTGCCGTCGTATGGTCAATCGGTATCTTTGGGTGCCGATGTTCCGGTTTGCCTTTCGGGTGCTCGTGCGGCCCGGATGCGGGGTATCGGCGATGTTGTCGAACCCGTGGCCGGCTTGCCGACTTTGCATGCCGTTTTGGTGAACCCTAAAATTCCGGTCTTGACCGTCGAAGTCTTCAAAAGAATGAAAGACAAAAACAACACCCCCATGCCTGAACAATTACCTGTGGCGGCTTCAGCTGGGGAATTTATCGAATGGTTGTCTGAAATGCGCAACGATCTGGAACAGGCCGCGATCGAAGCAGAGCCGGTCATTGCACAAGTTTTCAACACGCTGGAGGTTACCCCAGGTTGCTTGTTGGCACGAATGTCTGGTTCTGGCGGGACGTGTTTTGGATTGTATGGCGATGCAGAAACTGCCGCATCTGCCGCCGGACGATTACAGGAGAGCTTTCCAAGCTGGTGGGTAACTGCAACGCAACTCAACGCGCCTGCATAAAAATTTGTTGGTTCGTCAGTTAACCCGCGCCACCACGTAATCGGCAAGGTCAGACAACAAGTCACGCACAGGGTGAACAGGCAAGGTTTCCAACGCGGTTTTCGCATTGTTCGCCCATCCAAGAGCGTCCCGGCGCGTTGCTTCCAGTGCGCCATGATTGTTCAACAGCGTGATTGCGTGGTCTAGATCACCTTCGCGCTGAGCACCCTTTTCGATCGTCCGCGTCCAAAAAGAACGTTCTTCCAAATCCGCGGCGGCAACGGCTTTGATAATGGGTAAGGTTAGCTTGCGTTCGCGGAAATCATCCCCGATATTTTTGCCAATCGCAGAAGCATCCCCTTGAAAATCCAACAGATCATCAACAATCTGGAACGCAATTCCCAGGGCGTCACCATAGTCAAACAAGGCTTGGGTGTGGGCATCAGGTGCGCCTGAAATAACACCGCCGACTTCGGTCGCAGCAGAAAACAAGGCGGCTGTTTTACCGCGCACAACCTGTAAATAAATATCTTCGGTGGTTGCCAGATCGCAGGCCACGGTCAATTGCAACACTTCGCCTTCGGCAATTGTCGCGGAGGCATTTGCAAGGATGTCCAGAACCCGCAAACTTCCGGTTTCGACCATCAATTGGAATGCGCGCGAAAACAGATAATCCCCGACCAGAACACTCGATTTATTATCCCACAAAAGATTTGCAGTCGCCCTGCCCCGGCGTTGCGCACTTTCATCAACTACGTCGTCGTGCAACAGCGTTGCTGTGTGAATGAACTCTACGGTTGCGGCTAGTTTTTCGTCATTGTCACCAATGTAGCCGCATAAATCTGCTGCCGCCAACGTCAGCATTGGGCGCAATCGTTTGCCACCGGCTTCAACCAAATGGGCCGTGACCTCTGGAATTCGTGGCGCATGGCGCGACGCCATCCGTGCGCGGATCAGTGTGTTGACGGCTGATAGTTTTTCTTCAAAGCGAATCGCCATCTGTTCATGCGGCTTAGTTGCAGCGTGGTCCAATCCCATCACACTCCTGTCACACGGCTCGACAAGTACGGCCAGTGTCCTTAAGTCATCCCTATGAAACAGTTATTGCGCACCACCAATCCGGCGACAATTGCCTTTGCTCAGGCCCTGCTTCAGGGCGAGGGTATAGACTGCTTTGAAATGGACGTAAATATGAGCGTTTTAGAAGGTGGCATAGGGATTTTCCCCCGACGCCTGATGGTGCGTGAAGACGATCATATCCGTGCGATGCGCGCCATGCGTGACAACGGGATCGAGGTCGATGTCTGACGACACTCACACCACCGACGCGTTTCTGGGTGGGCGTTTATCTATTACCCAGCCCAGATACGGGTATCGCGCGGGCGTTGATCCGGTTCTTCTGGCCGCCAGCGTTCCGGCCACCCCAGGCCAATCTGTACTAGAATTGGGCTGTGGGGTCGGCACGGCCGCATTGTGCCTTGCAATGCGTGTTCCGGACCTCGCTCTCGCTGGTTTGGAACTACAGGAATCTTATGCAGAACTGGCCCGGAAAAACGCGTCTCAAAATAACGTTGCAATGGAAGTTTTGACCGGTGATCTGGCTAATATGCCGCCCAGTTTAAAATCCAGACGCTTTGATCACGTCATTGCAAACCCGCCCTATTTTGACCGTTCGTCGGGATTGCCTGCTACAGACATTGGACGCGAAACCGCGCTTGGTGAAGAAACACCTTTGACTGAATGGGTGCGCGCCGCTGCCAAACGCACAACGCCGGGGGGATATGTGTCTTTCATTCATCGCGCCGACCGCTTGCCAGATCTTTTGGGGGCCGCCCTACATCATCTGGGCAGTCTGGAACTGCAGCCACTGATTCCCCGTACTGGAAAACCTGCTCGTTTGGTTATCTTGCGCGGGCGAAAGGGAGGCCGGGCAGCATTTAAATTACATGATGGTTGGGTTTTGCACACGGGTCACAAACACAAAGAGGATCGAGAAAACTACACGACCTCAACCTCTTGTATCCTACGTGATGGCGCAGATCTCAATTTCGGAATCTGAAATAGGAATAATTCTCGGCATTTTTTTGCGCAATATGCTGCGCATGCAGCGTGACAGACTAAAAAAAATGTGATCGACTTGACTTGTTGAAATGAAATGGACGAGAGGAGACCGCCTATGAGCTTGGGTTCGCATGTTGAGGAATTGAAAAAGAAACACAACACACTCTCAACGCAAGTCGAAGAGGCGCAGCGCGCACCGGGGTCCAGTGACCTTGAAATCGCATCACTTAAAAAACAGAAACTAAAGCTCAAGGAAGAAATCGAAAGGCTCTCTGTCAACGCCTGACACCACGCGCCTTAAACTGGCGCAATGTCTTGCGCGTCAATCAGTGTGAACGCGTCCGCGTGACGCGCTACGTCTGATGTTTGTTCAAACAACCAATCTCGAAAGGCCCTGATATGGGGCCTTTCTTCTGTGCCTGCGATGCAAAGGATGCGAAAATGCGCATTTGTTTTCAAAGCGACAGGAAACGGCGCCGCCAATCGCCCCTCATCTATCAATTTGCTCGCAAATGAAATCCTTCCAAGGATTGCACCCGCTCCCGATAAAGCGGCATTAACTGCATGATCTGAATGCGAAAACCTTGGCCCAGTCCAATCCCTTACCGGCAACCCCGCCGCGCGAAACCACGTCGGCCAATCAATTTTTGGGTTAAGGAAACGAATATCATCCTGATGGATAAGAGGTATCTCGGACATGTCTTCAATTGAACGACATCGTTCCGCCAATTCCGGCGACATCATGGGCGCTGCCCACTCATCCAGAAACGGTGTGACGTGAAGTTCCGGAGGATCAGGTCCATATCCAAAGCGAATGGCTACGTCCACTTCGCTACGTGTGAGATCAACTAACCCCAATCCCGCACTAAGCCGCAATTCAATATCGGGATATGCCTCGGCAAAACTGTACAATCTTGGAGCCAGCCAAACCGAGGTAAATGCCGGACCCGCTGTAACCGTCAACGACGCATGATCGTTTACCCGTCTGGTCGCACGCCACGCTGTTGTTAATACTTCGAAGCCATCCCGCGCACCCGGTGCCAATGTACGCCCGGCCTCGGTCAGTTCGACCGCCCGGTTGAGCCGAATGAACAATGGCGCACCCAAGTGTTCCTCAAGTGATTTGATTTGAAACGACAGAGCGGCCGGCGTGACGTTCAATTCTGCGGCCGCCTGCTGAAACGACATGTGCCGTGCGGCCGCATCAAATGCCCTGAGGGCGGTCAAAGGGGGAAGTCTGTCGCTCATCTTCAGTTAAATATCACTTAACTGAATTCAAAGAAAGTCTCGTTTGTTTGCTTATTTTAAATGATCCATATTGAAGACAGACAAGAAATTCAAATCTAGGGAGGGAAGCAAGTGATTGAAGTAGCATCAGACATCCGGACCCAGGACGCATACAGGGCAGCCCACGAAGCCCGCGCCGCCGCCGTCAGAGATTTCTGGTCATGGATCAAAGGCGGAAAAACTTCCCAGTGATCGTTGCAAGCGCTCTGAGAAGTGCAAAGGGCCGGCCCAATATGGACCGGCCCTTTGTTTTCAGAAAAATGTCAGATTAAACGAAGAACTGCCCGCCGTTCGCCGAAATAGTAGATCCGTTGACGAAACCGGCATCATCGGACGCAAGGAATTTCACGCAACGCGCGATTTCCTCGGGCTCGCCAAGACGGCCCGCCGGAATTTGACCAATGATCGATTCACGAACTTTTTCTGGAACCGCCATAACCATCTCGGTCGCGATGTAACCGGGGCAGATTGCGTTGGCTGTAATACCTGCACGCGCGCCTTCTTGTGCCAGAGATTTGACAATGCCCAAATCGCCGGCTTTGGTCGCAGCATAGTTCACCTGAGCGAATTGACCTTTTTGACCATTGATCGAGCTGATCACAATAACGCGGCCGAATTTGCGTTCGCGCATGCCGGACCACACCGGATGAACAGTGTTGAACACACCCGTCAGGTTGGTATCGATGACCTGGTTCCATTGTTCGGGCGTCATTTTGTGGAATGGCGCGTCGCGCGTGATGCCAGCGTTTGCAACAACCACATCAATTGGACCAATTTCGGCCTCTACTTTCGCGATGCCCGCAGCGCTATCTTCATAGTTCGCGACATCCCATTTGTATGTCTTGATGCCAGTTTCCGCAGAAAACGAAGCCGCAGCTTCGTCATTGCCAGCATATGTGGCGGCGACATTGTAACCCGCCGCCTGAAGTTCTTTTGAGATTGCTGCGCCGATACCGCGCGATCCGCCGGTGACAAGTGCTGTTCGAGCCATTTAAGGTCTCCTGATTTAAGAGGAAAAGAAAATTTATTCTGGTAACTCTATTACTATTTCAACACACCATTCGCAATATTATTGCGCGGCCATTTCGCCGCAGTGCAGCGGCTTTTTGCCTCACCAATACGAATTTGGGTATTATACGAAACAAAAGGGCACCGGTTTTGGTGCCCTTTCTTCATTCGATTCGCACGGTGATTAGTCACGTTCCACGCAAAGTGCTACGCCCATACCGCCACCGATACAAAGTGTGGCAAGACCCTTCTTGGCATCACGGCGTTTCATTTCGAAAAGCAGCGTGTTCAGAACACGACATCCCGAAGCACCGATGGGGTGACCAATCGCAATCGCGCCGCCATTAACGTTCACGATCGCAGGATCCCAACCCATGTCTTTATTCACAGCACAGGCTTGCGCGGCGAATGCTTCGTTCGCTTCAACCAGGTCAAGATCACCAACCGACCAGCCGGCCTTGTCCAAGGCCTTGCGGCTTGCATAGATCGGGCCAACGCCCATTACCGACGGATCAAGCCCGGCTGTTGCATATGACGCGATACGTGCCAAAGGCTCGATGCCGCGCTTTTCAGCTTCTGCGGCGCTCATCAACAGCGCGGCAGCCGCACCATCGTTCAGACCCGACGCGTTTGCCGCAGTCACGGTACCGTCCTTGGTGAATGCCGGACGCATTTTTTGCATGGCTTCGATTGTTGCGCCGTGGCGGATGTATTCATCTTTGTCGACAACGATGTCACCCTTGCGTGTTTTCACAGTAAAGGCAGCTATCTCATCGGCGAAATTCCCAGCGTTTTGAGCGGCTTCTGCTTTGTTTTGGCTTGCGACAGCGAATTCATCCTGCATATCGCGGCTGATCTGCCATTGCTCTGCAACGTTTTCAGCGGTTTGGCCCATGTGATAGTTATTGAAGGCATCCCAAAGGCCGTCGCGGATCATCGAATCGATGTATTTCATGTCGCCCATTTTTTGGCCGGCACGCAAGTGTGCCACATGGGGGCTAAGCGTCATGTTTTCCTGACCACCTGCAGCAACGATGTTCGCGTCACCCAGTTGGATGTGTTGCGCAGCAAGCGCCACGGTGCGAAGGCCGGACCCACAAACCTGGTTGATGCTCCACGCGGCGCTTTCCAAAGGAAGGCCTGCGTTAACATGCGCCTGACGCGCCGGGTTTTGCCCCTGCCCCGCGGTCAACACCTGACCTAGAATTGTTTCCGAAACTTCAGATTTGTCGATACCCGCGCGTTCAACAACTGCCTCAAGCACTGCCGCGCCCAAATCATGCGCGGGTGTGTTTGCAAAAGAGCCAAGAAAGGAACCGACAGCGGTACGGGCTGCGGATGCAATTACTACGTTGGTCATATGTGTCCTCCACCAAAATTTATTGTGGCGAAGGCACGTCCGGGCGCAGTAATTCCTGTCACCCTTGTTCCCCCACCGTTCGGTGGCTTCTTATCCCAATCGCTGCGATGCGGCAACCGACGGGTTGTCACACGTTATGCAGATGCCTTTTGACCATTCACGTTCAGCCAACCAGGCCTCACTGTGGGTGCGCCAAAATAGTACCCTTGCAAACAATCAATGCCTATTTCCGCAAGATACGCAGCGTCTTCGGCTTTTTCGACACTTTCTGCGACGGTAAACATGTCAAACTGCCGCCCAATAGATGCAAGGGCACCAGTTAAAACCTGATTGTCTGGATCTTGCGCAATGCCACGTACAAATTGCCCGTCGATCTTGAGGATATCAAAGAAAAACTCTTTGAGGTATCGAAACGACGTAAATCCCGCCCCGAAATCATCAAGCGCAAAACTGATGCCTTTTGTCTGCAATTCTTCCATAAATCCAATTACAAGTTCGGGCACCATCATTGCCGAACTTTCGGTGATTTCAAGGATCAGACGTTCCGCTATCGTGGAGTCCAGGCCAAGCCCACGCCGGAGGGTTCTTGTCCAACGGGAATATCCGATAGATCGCGCTGACATATTGATCGATAATCGTAGATCGGGATGGGCACTTAGCGTTTTCAAACCTTTTTCCAACGCCAGACAATCAACCAATCGGCCCGTTTCGGTTGTTTCTATCGCTTCGATAAATTCACGCGCCGGAATAATCCGGCCGGTTTCGTCTAGGACACGTATCAGCCCTTCGTAAAAGGCAACGCGTGTAGGTTCGCTAGCGGACACAACCGGTTGATATGCAAGCATGATCTGTTTGTGTGAAACGGCAAGCTTGACCATATCAATCACAGACCGGTCTCGCATGGACACGGCATATGACAGTGGGTCTTGGTGCCCCGCTGATACATCAGCCCACTTCCCCTTGCGCTGACCGCTCATGAACACCTCCGACTTGTTTCTCAGGCAGGGTGACTCTTGAGCGCTAATGAACCATTAAAGATTCAATTTGAATAGTAGCGCGCATTTCGGAGAACTGAGACGATGGAACGATGTGGTTGGGTCGGAACCGAAGAAATTTACAAAACATACCACGACACGGAATGGGGTGTTCCTGAATACGATAGCCGCGCATTATGGGAAAAACTTATTCTGGATGGATTTCAGGCTGGTTTAAGCTGGATCACCATCCTGAAGAAACGCGACAATTTTCGTGCTGCGTTCGAAGGGTTTGACCCAAATGTCATTGCCACATGGGGCGAAAACGATGTGGTTCGCCTGCTGGGTGATGCCGGAATCATTCGTCACCGCGGAAAAATTGAGGCCACAATCAAAAATGCGCGCGCATGGCAAGTTATCGAAGCCGAACAGGGTTTCGATACCTATTTGTGGGATTTCGTTGGCGGATCCCCCTTGCAAAACCAATGGGAAACATTGGCGGATATCCCGGCGCACACCCCCCTGTCTCAGGAGATTTCAAAAGATTTAAAGAAAAGAGGATTCAAATTTTGCGGACCCACAATTGTTTACGCCTTTATGCAAGCATGCGGGTTAATTAACGACCATCTCATTCAATGCCCGTGTCATGAGACTGTAAAGGGGTTCGTGCGCCAGTAATATCCGCACAGTTGTACGGTAACCATTTCTCGGCATAAGCTGCAGTCATGGAATTGAAGGATTGTATCCCGCACGACAAATCTGACACCCTTGCGATTTTCAATGCGAAGGCGGTCGGATTTCCAGTGCTTAATCCGATCCTGCCGGACCTGTTGGTCTGGTTGCAGGATGTGAATTGGCCCGTCGCAGAAGAAATGGCCAATATCCTGAGCAAAGCAGGTCCAGAGATCATATCCCACATCAGCGACATACTTCACTCCGATGATCCGGAATGGAAAGATGGCCTGTTGACGTTACTGGCCCCACACCTAAAACCAGAAATCTGGACCGGAATTCGTCGAGATGTCCGCCGTCTTGCACGCAGGCCAACCGCCTTTGACAAAGAAAACGGTATCGATGCGGTAGCACTAAATTTGTTGGCATGCCGCGAGGCATAGTATTCCCGGTTTTGACTGTCTTCTTCCCCGCACAGTTTGGACACAATTCCGCCACATTCGCCAGTCTTGTGTTTAGAAACTTGCGACCCCCAACATATGGGCAACGTTAGCGTAAGAATGTGATAAAGACTTTTTAAATGAATACTTTATTCAAAAACTGCCCTGTGCTAGCTTCAGGATAATAAATTACAAGCCAGTCGGGAAAACCGGCGGCACGAGGCAGAAGAAGAGTAGCTCCATGAAGGCGCGCAACCGCTTGCCAATCCGGCTTGGATTGGTGGTATTGGCAACGATCTGGATGTTTGTGATCGTCCCGCTAAGCGCGGCGGCTGCACCGTATGCTGCGTTGGTAATGGATGCGCGATCCGGCAAAGTTTTGCATTCTCGAAATGCCGACACCCGTCTTCACCCCGCGTCACTAACCAAAATGATGACGCTATACATCGCGTTCGAGGCAATCGAAAACGGTGAAATCAGTCTGGACGAGATGGTAACCATATCACGTCATGCCGCAAGCGAACCGCCCAGCAAACTTGGGCTTAAAGCTGGTAAAAGGATTAAGCTTCGCTATCTGATCCGCGCTGCAGCCGTGAAATCCGCAAATGACGCAGCCACAGCCATCGGCGAGGCTATTGAAGGGTCAGAAGCCAAGTTCGCGCGCAGAATGAACCGGACGGCAAAGTCATTGGGCATGACCCGCACAACGTTCAAGAACGCACATGGATTGACAGAAACCGGACACCTGTCCACCGCCCGTGACATGACTGCATTGGGTCGGCATCTGTTTTACGACTATCCGGAGTATTATAATCTATTTTCTCGATTGGAAGCCAACGCTGGTGTCGGCACCGTAAAGCATACCAATCGCAAACTTCTTAAGGCATATCGTGGTGCGGACGGGATCAAAACCGGATACACTCGTGCGGCAGGCTTCAACCTTGTCGCAAGCGCTGAGCGGGGAAACGAACGTGTCATAGCAACCGTTTTTGGTGGCCGCTCAACAACAACCCGAAACGCAAAAGTAGCTGAGTTGTTGGACCTGGGCTTTCGCAGAGCACCTTCACGCGTTGCCCTGAACCGCCCTTCCAAACCTGCATATCGCGGAAAAATTGGCACAACGGGAACACCAGGAGGTTCGGCAAAAACCGTGCGCCTCGTGGCTGCCGCAGCAGTCAAAAAGAGCCTGAGACCAAATGCGCGTCCGGCGCCAGAAAAACCATCCGTAACGGAACCTGAGACCGAAACAGTTGTTCTGGCCGCTAAGGATGAAATTGAAAAAGCTTTGTTGGTTGCGCAAGCCGCTGAAATTGAAACTACAGACAAAACAGAAATACTTGTGGCAGCCCTACCCGCGACAAACCCGGTTGCACGACCTGAGACGTCTGAAGCAGTGGTCGAAGCATCCACCGCGAATCCGGTGCAGGAAGTTGTAACGCGCCTGTCTACATCCGGTGGCCGCAATTGGGGCATCAACGTTGGTCGGTTCCCAAGTCGTTACAAGGCGCGCAAGGTGTTGTTGAAAACCGCATTAAGCGAGATGACAACGCTCGACGGGTCTTTGCGCAAGGTTGTCCAGCGTTCCGGCGGGTTTGATGCAAACTTCATGGGGTTAAACCGCGAAACCGCTGATCTTGCCTGTCGCCGCCTGCAGGCGAAAAAGTTCACGTGCTTCATGATCAACCCCGGTTAAGACAGAACTAAGAATATGTCAGCCGGGCTTTTACGGTTTCGGCTGATCATCCCAATCGTCCGACAAAATCCGCTGACTGTCGCCTTCGGGGTCATCATATTGGTTGGACTTGACGGTGTAGACAAAAGCCACCAAGCCAGCGACGCCAAGGCACAATGAAATCGGTATAAGGTAGACGAGAATGTTCATTTTCTCAGACCTAACCGCAATGCATTCAATGACACAGTGATTGAACTTGTCGACATCGCAAGCGCGGCAATCAATGGCGTGGCAAACCCCGCCACTGCCAATGGAACCGCGATAACGTTGTACAATGTCGCAATTTGAAAGTTTTCACGTATCCGACTGGTGGCTGCACGCGCAGTGTCACAGGCCTCTGAGATTGGGGCCAGATCAGTTCCCAACAAAACAATATCCGATGCGACACGCGCCGCATCCAAAGCAGACGCCGGGGATATTGAAACATGCGCCGCCGATAGCGCCGCCGTGTCATTTAATCCGTCCCCCACCATCAGAACAAAAGCGCCATTCTTTGACAGGTCTTGAATGCGGGCAGCCTTATCCGCAGGTAAGGCCTCCGCTATCCAATTCTTTATACCCAAATTCGCGGCCATGACTTCGGTCGC
>Ga0209344_10004135_pt1 | contig 13592 bp, 9 predicted proteins | sample Cruoilmetagenom6_FD_187293 | JGI IMG/M metagenome (GOLD analysis project Ga0209344, IMG submission 187293) | Oil polluted marine microbial communities from Coal Oil Point, Santa Barbara, California, USA - Santa Barbara Oil Seep Sample 6 (SPAdes)... | ecosystem: Environmental > Aquatic > Marine >...
CGATCTCGACACCCTCGAACTGGCGGAGAAGACCGGTCTCGGTGGCGCCCTGGTTCCGGCGGGAAACGCCTCCGCCGATCGTTTCATCCTCCGTGGCAGTCGTCTCCGCGCCGTCCCCACCTCGCCCAGAGCCTTCGCCACGTCCAGCCTCCTCCCGCTCTCGGGTCGGCTGCGGGTCTTTGGCGAGCCCTTTGCCCGACGTCGACCCGATGGCGACGAAACTGTCTTCGATTTCGCTCGCCGGCGCATCGGTCGGCACGCTGCCGAGATCCTGGTCGATTCCATGGTCACGGGTGTCTTTGCCGGTGACTCGACGAAGCTCTCCCTGGCAGCAACATTCCCGAAGATGCACGCCATGGAGTCCGAACACGGTTCGCTGACCCGAGCTCTCATCGCAAAGATGCGCGAGGCCCGTCAATCGGGTCGAACGAGCTCCGGGCCGTCGGGTCCGGGCGGGACGCTCCACACCTTTGCCGAAGGCATGGAACAGCTTCCGCGGCAGCTCGAACACCGATCAGGCGATCGTCTCCGACTCTCGACGAAGATCCATCGCCTCACCCGCGACGGCGGCGTCTTCGTCCTGGAAAGCGACGGCGGGAAGATCCGCGCGGACCACGTTCTCCTGACGCTCCCCGCGGCAGCTGCGGCCTCACTGCTAGGAGCCATCGCCCCCGATGCCGGCACTCCTCTGCGGACGACACCGACCGTTCCCATCGCCGTGGTGATGGCCTCCTACGACGAGACCGACGCTTTCGGCAAAGCGATGGACGGATTTGGATTTCTCGTCCCAAAGGCCGAACAGGCGGGGATTCTCGGAACGCTCTTCTGTCACTCGATCTTTCCCGGTCAGGCGCCCGAGGGTTCGCTCTTCCTGAGAACCATGCTCGGCGGCGCCCGCGAGCCTCTCCAGGCGAGTCTCGACGACGACGGTCTCGTATCAGCGGTCCGCGCCGCGCACGAGAAGATCTTCAGCCGCGATCCCGATCCGAGTCGGGTATGGATCGCCCGGTGGGAGGAAGGGATCTCCCAGTACACGGTCGGTCACCTCGATCGGGTGGCTGCGGCCGAAACTGCGGCCCGCGCCGCCGGCATCGAACTCGCCGGTTCCCCCTACCGCGGCGTCTCGGTCAACGACTGCATCAAGCAGGCCCGTCACGCCGCGCGAAGGCTCGCGCAGCGCACCGAGCATTAGTTTTGAGTTTTTAATTCTCAGTTTTTAATTTCATCGCAAGACACTCGGAGCACCGTCGCAGCGAATTTGCGTTGCGATGCAATTCAAAATTAAGAATTGAGAATTAAGAATTGATGAGTTGTCTAGGTCGCGCCGATGACAATCGCCGCTACACCGAGCCAGACCACGACGGTGATCAACAGCGGACGATCAGTCACCAGCACCCGGGTCGGGCTTCCGCCGAGTTCGCTGCTGTGCAGCAGATAGAGATAGCGGAAGAGTCCGTAGAGGACGATGGGCACGGTGATCATCAGGCCCTCTGAACCCACCTTGGCAACAGTGTCGGGCGCCACCGTGTAGAGGGTGTACGCGAGGACCGTGGCGCCGAGCACTACGCTGATCACCTGATCGACCAGACCGAGCGTGTAGTGCCCGAGAACCTCACGGTGGGTCCCGGCAGCTTCACCGAGCAACGCGAGTTCCGACCGGCGTTTGCCCAGGGCAAGATAAAGCGCAAGAAGATATGCACAGAGCAACAGCCACCGGGAGACGGGAACATCGATGGCGACGGCGCCGCCGACCACCCGAAGCACAAAACCGGCCGCGAGGACGAGTACATCGACAAAGACCACCCGCTTGAGCACGGCCGAGTAGAGGATCACGAGCCCGATATAGGCGCCCAGCACGGCGGGGAACCACCCACCGAGAAACCAGGCCGCGGACATCGCCGCCGCGACCAGGAAGGCAGCGGCCACGAGGGCGGTCCCGATCGAGATCTCGCCCGATGCGATGGGCCTGTTGCATTTGTTCGGGTGCCGGCGATCGACGTTGCGATCCAGTACGTCGTTCACCAGATAGACCGCCGAGGATGCGGCGCAGAATGCCGCCACTGCAATGGCGCTGCGCGCCCAGACCGAGGTGTCGTCCAACATCCCGGAAAAAACCAGAGGTGCAAGCACGAATCCGTTCTTGAGCCACTGTTCGGGTCGCATGCTGCGGATGAGCGCTGTGGTCTTCTGGGTCACCCGTCGATTCTACAGTGATCCAGGAATGTCTTCGTGTCTTCGTGGTTGCGATGTTCGATGTACGATGTGTGACGGCTTGCGATGCAATTCAAAATTTAAAATTTAAAATTTACAGCGTCAGGGCGTCACGCGCCCCGACGGCTCCCTCGGCGTCCACTCGGGCGGCTGCACGGTGACCAAGGTGGAAGACGTTCCACCGCCGAGATCATCAGGCAGACGCAGCGTCAACACCGCCCCCGACACCAGGGAAAGACCAGAAACCGGCACTACAACGTTGTCAGAACCGGAGAGGATGGTCACCGACCCGGGCGCCATCACTCCTCCAGGGTGGGACGAACTCACCGTGAGCGTGGCATCCGCGGAGACCACGTCCGAGAGCGCCACGTGAAGATCGACCGTCTCACCGTGGGGAACCTGCAGGTGCTCTTCCTCGATCTCGATGAGGGTGCCGAGGCACTGGGCTCGCAACATCGTCCTCTCACCCCCGACGGCGAGCCACGAACCGCCAGTCCAGCGGATTCTCTGCAGCGCCTCGCCCGGCGGTGAGAATCGAGTCCACTGGACTCCATCGCTGCTTCCGAGGACCAGGGCCGGCATTGAACCATCCGGCTCATCGGTCCTCCCCACCGCGACATAACGGTCGTTGCCCCAGGTCACGTCACGGAGGGGAGCATCGACACCCGAGCGTCGCTGCACCCACGCCGTCCCATCCGTACTGGCCAGAATGACGCCATCGTCTCCGACGGCGATCCAGCCGTGGGGTCCGGCTACCGCCCCCTTGAGACCAACGTCGGTGGCCGCGATCGCGCCCTCCCAGTTCAGGGCATCGGTGGATCGAAGGATGGTTCCGCCCTGACCGAGCGCCAGAAAGATCTCGCCGTCCCAAACCACGCGGTCCAGATCCTCGGTCACATAGAGAAATGGTTTGAGCCAGGTGAAGCCGTTTTCGCTCACATAGAGCGCGCCTCTCTGGCCGACCACGACCTCCCACCCGATTCCGGATGCGGCTGAATAGAGGACCGTTCCCTCCGGAGAATTCTCGGTGGTCCACTCCTGACCGTCTTCACTCCGTCCGATCCACCCATCACCGACCGCCAGGAAACCGGTACCCGAAGATGTCACCCCGCGGAATCGACCACCCGGTAGGGTGTTGATCTGCCAAACCGTCCCATCGGCCGATGAGGCGGTGGTTCCACCGGATGTCCGTTTGAGGTGTCCATCGCAGAGACCGACCCCCCCGACCGCCAACCAGCGATCCTCGCTCGCGGCAAGATCGGCGAAACCGTCTGCACAGGCGATGGAGGTGCAACTGCCGTTGCGGCAATCCCAGGTGGATCCATTGGAACTGGTGATCACGTCACCATAGGCGCCGACCGCCACCCAGCGCGAACCATAGCGCGCCAGACCCGGGAATCCTCCGAGTTCGGTCTCCCACGGATTTCGAAAAGTCTTCCCGCCGTCGACGCTGACGGTCAGCGAGACGGTCGGGTCGAGGTATGGCGTCGGACAGCCGGAGATTCCGCTCGCCATGGCCCATCCAGGTCCGGCTGCCAGGCCCAACCAATCATTGAATGGGTGGCAACCAACGAGTTCCATGACCAGCGTCCATTTTTCACCCGGCTCGGCGGACCAGAGTTCGCTGCCACCGCTCCAGATCAGCCGGCTCCCCGTCCAGGCGAGATCGATCCGGTCAAGATCGAAGAGATCATTCCCGGTCTTCTTCGCTCGGGAGTCATCGAACAACCCTCTCGATGTCTCCACCCTGCCCTGGTAGTCCCAAACAAAGCCGCCCGTGCTGAACCAGATCTCGGTCCCGACGGCGACATAGAACCCTTCGTCGGTGCCGGCGATACTGTCAGGAGTCCCGGCCCACGGTACCTCGACCAGAACCCAGTCGGTGCCATAGCTACTCGTTAGAATATTGCCGTCAAGCCCGGCGCCGACCGCAATGAACCGCGAGGCGCTGAACTCCACGTCCAGCAGGATCATCCCCGGGTACTCATACACCGTCTCCCAGTCGAACCCCACCGAGCTTCTTACAATGGCGTCCTCACCCACGGCGACAAAGAACCCGGCGCCCCAATCGACACCAAAGAGATCGCCGGTCACTCCACTTTCGATGAGATCCCAGGAGTAGCCATCGGTGCTGCGGATGATGGTTCCCGCGGCGCCGACACCGACAAAGGTGTTGATTTCGTGCTTCAGACGGTAGATATCGGTTCTCGGCGGTGTCGGGTTGACCCACTCCCAGCCGCAAGTCTGGGCGCGAGCGCCACCAACCGCGGTCATGACAATCAAGAGGCTCATCAGAGCCCGGGTGCTCGTGAGCACGACGCTACCTCCAAACCGATCCACGGATACCGATGACACGGTCAAAAACCCTGTGGAGACCATCATCACTCTACACCCGAATCAACCGGTCTCGGGTGAGCGTGGTCACCCACGTTCGACCTCGCCGCCGTCAGCCGGTTGCGGTCCTTCCTTCCAGAAGAGGTGGCCAGCCGCGCCAACACCGCAGAAGCCCTGGCGGCCGAGTTCCTCGCGCAGCAACGGGTCTTTGTCGCCGACTTTCCCGACGCACCAGCGAGGTGGTCCGTCGAGATCAAGGGAGAAGCGGTCTACAACACCGCGTCCGTGGTCACCATCGACATCACCGAGTTCGCCTACACCGGGGGCGCCCATCCCAACACTCGACGACGCCTGGTCTCATTCGACATGGACAGCGGGCAACTGCTCGGGGTGGACGATCTGATCACTCCACCGCAGTCGGATGGTCGGTCGGCACCAACGGGGGTGGGCAAATCCCGTAGTGATGGACCTCCAACCGATCCCGGCTGACGCTGAGGAACGGGCCGTCGGAATCCACTCGATCCCGGTAGACATCGAGCCAGCCCAGATTTTCAATCTCGGTCACGTTGCCCGGATCGGTCACATCGAACGAGTGGTGCTGATTGACCGGTGGAAACCAGAGATCCACGACCCCGTGAAGGACACTCGAGCCCATGGCCACCCACCGTGACGGCGGCAGGTCCTCCGCCACCGACTGGAACGGGTGGGTCGGATCCGAAATATCGACCAGGATCGTGTAGTTGTACGGGCCCTCGATGCCGTCGCTGGCTTGAAGGAGGATCGCCACTCTCGATCCCTCAGCGTCGAGACTCACCGCAAAGTCGGCGGGCGCGGGAAGGTCGAACCTCGCCACGGGCACCGATGCGGACGGATCGCCGATGTCGTAGACATCCACCCATCCCGTATCGCCCTGGCGGACCGCCGCCACGAGGATGTCTTCGGAGGGCACCGCGAAGTTCACAAGCCGGCCGTCGGTGGTGACGTCACCGACCTGGGTCGCCAGACCGCCCGGGGCGATCTCGTAGATCAGGATGTCGTCCGAGTCGGCGAGGCTGAAGAAAAGCCGGTTCCCCTCCATCCTCAGGTGGGGTTCCATGGTGTCGGTCTCCACCGAGAGAATCGCCCCGAACCGCGTCCCCACGACCGGCGTCGTCGGATCGGAGACATCGATCACCTCGAGGGTGTTGAATTCGATCTCCTCGTCATACATCGCGGCCGCTACATAATCCTCGTCCCCGGCAAGGGCCCAGATCGCGGCGTCGGGTGCGTAGGAGCCCATCTCGACAAGATCGCCGTTTTGTCTTCGCTCGAGCACCTCGAGAGTGTTGCGATCCGGGTCCTCCGGCGCCGCGAGACTCGTCACATCCACCACGTGGACCAGTGGTCCGGCAAACGCGATCGCTCCTGCCTCGCGCTGGGGCAGCACAACATCGAGGATCTCCGGATTGGTCAACCATTGAAGATCGATGACCCGCAGACCCGCCTTGAAGGCAGCCGCCACCACATGGTCCCCGTTGGGTGCAGGACCTGCCATCAGCGGGCCATCAACGCGGCCCAGAAGATTGGGATTTCTTGGCGTGAAACAATTGATCACCCCATAGCCGCCGCAGACGCCGGACGAGGTGCAGCTCGAACCCACCGCGTGGAGCATGGTCCCATCGAACTCGAGTTCCGGGACGCCGAGCTCGAGACCCTGGATCAACGCCAGGTACTCCGGGTCGTCCGGAACGCTGATGTCGATCAGGGTCACCCGCCCCTCGGAATCGGAGATCGCCAGAAGATCCTCGTTCGCGGCGAGATCGTTGACCCTGCCGGAGATGATCAGGTCGAGGGCGTCCAACTCGTGGGCCACGAAGGGTGCCGACGGTTCGCTGATATCGATGAACCAGATCGTGCCCCAATAGGTGGCCGCGACCGCGGTGTGGTCTCCCAGCGCCAAGGTGTCGATCACACCGTCGAGCTGCAAAGAGCCCAGAAGGGGTGGTTTGATGGACGGATCGGACACATCGAGAAACATGAGATTGGAGTCGCTGTCGGGGATGGACCAGTCGCCACGGCCGCCGACCACCGCGAGGTCGCCCTGGAGGTCGATCCAGTGGAGGTTCCAGTACGAATCCTCGGGCACGAAACTCCACTCGATCGTGGCGGCGCACGGATCGGTGGCGTCGATCACTTTCAATTCGTTGGTGAAATCGATGGCATAGACCCGATCATCCTTGCCCTCGAGACCTGCGGCATACCCATCGAGCCGGACGTCGTGAATCACCTTCGGATCCGCGGGATCGGTGAGATCCGCAACCCGCAGCGTAAAACCGCCGAAGAAGGCGTGTCCGTTGACCACAACCGATGTCTGCGCAGGTCCGTCGCCGCCCCAATACCTGCTCTGTCGGATGCAGCGATCACTCGCCGCGCCAAGCCCGGGAGCGATCACAAGCAAAACCATCAGGACTGGCAACAAACGCCTCATGATCACCTCCGGCCGATCCTCTGCTTCTCACAATCTCTGTCATCGGCTGTGGACTCAAGATAGACGAGTGATTCGGTCTTGCCAAGGTCGTCGTACACTTTGGGAGTGAAGATTCTCCGGTGTTCAGCAGTCATCAGTCTCTGTTTCCCCCTCCTCGCCTGCTACGAGGAACCGGTGCGGGACCACCTTCACATCGTCTTCTCACCGGGGCCGGCCCTTGTGATCACCGCGGTGCGCGACATCGCATCACCATCTTCGGCCAGCGACAATCCCGCCGTCGAGAACCGAATGGACGACGCCCGCTCGGATCTCGAAAGCGGCTGGGACCGGTGGAGCCGGAGCTTTGCCGAGATCGGCGCCCTCGCCGAGCGCAGCACGATCGTGCGTCATCACGGGAGCGCGAGCCGCGGGGTCCACAGCGCTCTCGTGGATTCTTTCCGACCCGTGGAACGGCTTCTCGGCAACGAAGGACTGGGCGCGTATTTTGACGACGACGGCAGGATCCGTGAGTTTCAGCTCCACCCGACCGGTGGTGGGCACGCCAGCAGGCAGCAGCGCGAAACTCTCGAGGACGATCTCGCCGGGTGGGTGGAGGCTGTGGCCGATTATCTCGAGGCCGCAACCGCCCTCTACGCCTATCTCGACCAGGCGCCGGATCGTGCGGCGCTCTGTTTCGGCTACATCTTCGACGAAGACCAGGAGACCCTGGGACCACTGAGCACCAACGAGGGAGAGCTCGTCAGCGGGGTCGTCGAAACCATGGAACGGGTCGCTGACGCACTGCTCATCGACACAGGTCGGGCCTACTCGCTCAATGAACTCTCTCGATTGGTCCACGACACCTTCCAGGGACGGCTGACCGTGACCGTCGATGGTCCGATCCTCGAAATCGAGGGCTTTGTCGACCACGAGTCCTTTGTCGAACGACCCGCGGTCGATCTGTGGCGAGCCCTCGAGGTCCTTGCGGGTCGGTGGCTCAGGCCCGATATCGTCACCTCATTGGTGACGCCCGGTCCGGATGCGATCCAACCCGATCCCGATCCCCAGTCTTTCGCGAGCCTGCAACGGAGTTGGGCGCCGCCGCCTGATGCTCTGACCGTGGAGTCGGAGATCCGAAACCAGCTCCAACCCGAAGAGGTCTACATCGTCCGTTGGCAGACCCCCCCAGCGCCCAAAGACGAAGACGAGGTCTACGAACTGGCTCTCGAGCAACTGGCCACCGCCGAACAGAACCTCCCCGAGGTTGATCCTGTGACAGCCCCGTCCGAAACCAAGGGAGCCCCATGACCGACTCCAACATCTATCCGCCCAAACCACACATTGCCGAAAACGCCCACATCGATTCCATGGACGAGTACCAACGGCTCTACCGGCTCTCCCTCGATGATCCGCAGACCTTCTGGGGCAAACAGGCCGAGCGGATCGACTGGTTCCACCCCTACAACGAGGTCTTCGACCACGACTACGACAATGTCGACTTCGGCTGGTATCTCGGCGGCCGGCTCAACGCCTGCTACAACTGCGTCGACCGCCACCTCGCCACTCGCGGAGACCAGGACGCCATCATCTGGGCCAAGGACGAACCTGGCGAGTACGAACACATCTCATATCGCAAGCTCAAACACGAGGTCAGTCGGGTGGCCAATGTCCTGCGCTACCATGGGGTACGCCGCGGCGACCGGATCTGCCTCTACATGCCCATGATCCCGGAACTGGCCTACACCATGCTCGCCTGCGCCCGGATCGGCGCGATCCACTCCATCATCTTTGGCGGCTTTTCGGCCGAATCAATCCGCGACCGGATCCTCGATGCCGGAGCCAAGGTTGTCGTGACCGCCAACGAGGGTCTGCGAGGCGGCCGGCGTCTGCGTCTGAAAGAGACTGTCGACCGGGCGGTGGACGGTCTCGACGTTGTGGAAACCGTGCTTGTCGCCCGCCGCACGGACAAGGACGTGGCCATGAAAACGGGGCGCGATCACTGGCTCGATGTGGAATGCCGAAAACAGAGATCCACCTGCACCTTCGAGTGGATGGGATCAGAAGACCCGCTCTTCATCCTCTACACATCGGGCTCAACCGGCAAACCCAAAGGCGTCCTCCACACCACCGGCGGATACATGGTCTATGCGGCCATGACCCACGAACTCGTCTTCGACTACCATCCCGGAGACATCTATTTCTGCGCCGCCGACATCGGTTGGATCACCGGCCACAGCTACATCATCTATGGCCCGTTGGCCAACGGCGCCACGACGGTCATGTTCGAGTCGCTCCCAACCTACCCGGAGCCCGATCGCTACTGGCAGGTCGTCGACGATCTCGGGGTCAACATCTTCTACACCGCGCCGACCGCGTTGCGCGCCATCGTCTGTTCGGGGAACGATTGGGTCAAAAAGCACTCTCGCGAGAGCCTGCGGGTCCTCGGCACCGTCGGCGAACCCATCAACCCCGACACCTGGCGCTGGTACCACGATGTCGTCGGAAACGGCCGTTGCGCCATCGTCGACACCTGGTGGCAGACCGAGACCGGGGGGATCCTCATGACTCCCCTACCGGGTGTCACCCCCTTGAAACCCGGATCGGCCACCCTCCCCTTCTTTGGGATCAAACCCGTTGTGGTGGATGACGAGGGCACCCCCAGAGAGGGTGACGAGGTCGCCGGCAATCTCTGTCTCGAGCGCACCTGGCCGGGCCAGGCGCGAACCGTGTGGGGCGACCACGAACGCTTCCACGAAACCTACTTCACCCGCTTCCCGGGACTCTACTTCACCGGGGACGGCTGCCGTCGCGACTCAGACGGCTACTATTGGATCACCGGCCGCGTCGATGACGTCATCAATGTCGCCGGCCACCGCCTTGGAACCGCCGAGATCGAGAGCGCGCTTGTCGAGCACGAGACCGTGGCCGAGGCTGCCGTGGTCGGTTACCCGCACGAGATCAAGGGTCAGGGGATCTTTGCCTATGTCTTCCTCAACTTCGATGTCGAGGTCAACCGGCCGAAGGAACTCCTCGGAGCGCTCAAGGAGCAGGTTCGGCAGGTGATCGGCCCCATCGCGACCCCCGATCAGATCCTCATCGTCCCGGGTCTGCCCAAGACTCGCTCGGGCAAGATCATGCGAAGAATCCTGCGAAACATCGCCGCCGGTGAGTACGAGGAAATGGGCAACGTCACCACCCTGGCCGACCCGGCGGTGGTGGAAACCCTGGTCACCGCCCACAAGGAGATGGTAGGAGGCAGTTGACAGTCCTCAGTCGACAGTCGACTCTCTAGAGCTTCCCCAACCGGACGGTCATACCGAAGAGCCCGAGGATACTCCGCCGGTCCTCAACGATGGGGCTGTCATAGATCTCGTTGTCGAGCCGCTGGACCTCGAGATACGCGACGAACCGGATCCGGTGACTCACAAAGAGGTAACCGAGAAACGAGGTGCGGAAGTTGACCGCCGAATGACCGCTGAACGGCGGGCGACCGGGCAGCGCCTCCTCCGGGGTGACGCCGTAGTAGTAGTTGATGAAATCCATCCACCGTCAGTGTCCTACACCCTCCTAGTCTGCAACGACCCGCTTCGCCGATCCGGCACGGACCTCTGCGTACACTCCACCCGCCACTGAGGACCACACCGAGGTGTCACCCGATTCGAAGCCGTCGCGGAAGAGCGGCGGCACGGCATCGCCGCCCCAGGCGGTGATCGCGACGTCATCGAGGTACCAGCCTCGATCGACCTCGCTGCCGTCGGTGCCCAGGGTCCAGCGGATCACGACCGACTGGCCCGCGTAGGGGCTGAGATCGACGACGACCTCGTGCCAGCCCGCGCTGCCGGTGAATCCCGGAGTGTCGCCAAAGGCGGTGATGGTCTGATCGTTGTAGTTGGGAGACGGCGTGACCCGAATGAACGAACCGCCATTTGCCGAGACCTTGATGTTTCCGCCGTCATAGCCCGACTCGATGGCATACCACTGGCTGAACCGCATCTCGGCGTTCGCACCGGCGGGGATTGCCACCGACGGGGTCTCGAGGGTCCACTGGACGTTGCTTGAATAGTTGCCACTGAGGGCGGTGCCCCAGACCTTCGTTCCGGACGCGGCACCTGAGACCGCATCGGTTCCCCATGCCCAGCCGGCCGAGGGGCTGAAGTTGCCGTCCCACGCCTCGAAGTCGGTGTTGTACAGGGTCACCACGACGGTCAATGCAAAGTCGTGGGTGGTGCTGCCCGGGCCCACCGGAAGATCGGTCACCACAACCCCGTAGCCCGGGGCCTCGACCTGGAAGGTGTAGGTGCCCTCCCAAACATCGGCAATGGTGTAGGCGCCGCTCGGACCCGTCGTTGCCGGGTTCAGGGACGTCCCGACCAGGGTGACGGTTGCACCCGGGACGGCCGCGGCGGTGGCGGCATCCGTGACGATCCCGTTCACTGTGTGCCGAGGCAGCGGAGTGAGGGCGAAGTCCTGAACTGTGGCCTCGGTGCCGTCGACGACCGTGACGCTGTTCGCGGTCATGGGCTCGTACCCGGGGGCGCTGACCTCGAGATCGTACGACCCGGCCTCGATCATCCGGTGATAGTCGCCGATATCTGGATCTGTGGTCACCCAACTGCGCTGGGCCTCGATGTCGTGGCCGACCACCCGGATTTCGGCCGCCACCGGCTGATCCGAAACGGCATCGGTGACGACGCCCCGGATACCGGTGAGCGCGAGATCGAAGTAGCCGAGGAAGGACTCGCGGTTCCAGTCGAAGTGATCATCGAGCAGACTGCCGTCGAGGGACTTGGCACCGGCGAGTTCGACGGTGACCTCGCGACAGCCGTGATACCAGTTCATGAAGTCTTGCCGGTTTCCGTGGGTGACGTACCAGTTTGCGCCGTTGGTCACCCCGGGGTAGTCGAAGCCCGCGCCGTTGTCGACGAAGTAGCTTCCCGGACTCGCGCTCTGGGCTGCGCTCGCCCACGCGATTCCGGCATCGATCCACCACTGGTCATCCGGCGTACGAACCGTCCAGGTGTCCCACGGATAGTTGAAAAGCTCGGCTCCGGCGTGACAGTTGGCGGCCAGATCGATGTTCTCAGCGGTGGCAAAATCGATCATGACCTGGACCTCGGTGGGCCACCCCGATGCGGTGGGGTCTTCTGGAACACTTGGATCAGGAAAACTCCGATTGGGGTCGGCGTACCCCGAGGCGGGAAGCCCGCGGCTCGCGCCCGCCACCGTGTGGTCCCCACCATCGAATGTCCCGTCGGGGTTGGACAGCGGGTTGATCCAGAGGACCGTCTCGTCCACCAACCGGGTGATCCCCGAGTCGGTGCCGTAGTTCGTGAGGATGTGGTGGATGAGCTGAACCGTCGTCCCGTAGCACACGAGTTCGTCGCCGTGCATGGTTCCCGTGTAGAGGATCTCGGGCTCGTCCTCCTCGGTCGCGAGCAGGCTCGGTGCGTCAGAAATCTTAAGCGCCCAAAGCTCGTGGTCACCCTGCCCGGACACTCCCAGATTGACCAGCTCGGCGATGTCCGGATAGGTCGTCGCGTAGTAATTCAAAAGGGTCTCGTACTGCGACCAGGTCGGGTAGCAGGTCCAGGGGAAGGGCGGTTCGAAAGGTTCGGGGCACATATTGAGCGCCTCGATGTCCTTGGGTTCCGGCGGAACAACCTCGACGAAGTAACCGAGCTTCTCGACCCTCTCGATCTCTTTGCTGGTACCCCACCCGAAGAGCACGTTGTCTCGGGTCTTCGAGTCGAGATCGATGATGCGCCCAACCGCCTCGACCTCACTCCTGTCGCCGACCTCAACGCGGATCAGGATGGGTCTCTCCGCGGCAGTCACTGAAACCGTCAACAACATTGCAAAAAGAACGAGCGCAGCGACGAGGGAACGCATCGAGCCTCCAGACCCGGGGGATTATACGCCTGCCCGGTGCCGAGCGCGTGTGGGAAGGCGATGGGAGGGGATGCCAGGCACACAACTTTGTTCGCGACGAACAAAGCTGGAGCCAGGCACCCATCCCGCGTTCTCTCAAGCACGCGCGGAATTGGCCTCCACCGGGGCGTGCCGGAATCGAATCTGAACCTGCGGGCATATGGCGTCCATCGGGGCGTGCCGTCCTTGACGTTTTTCCAGAGGGAATGTTCAGGCAGCCACCCGCATTCCGAAAAACGTCAAGGGGGGCAACCCTCGCGGCAATGCGTTTCGGTGCAGCTGTTCCAGAGACGAAGCAGGCCGCCGGCGCACCATTGGCGTGGTCGCGGTTCTTCAATCATCCTTCGCGCGACCACGCCGATGGTGCGACGCTGGGACGCCGAAGGCGGACCAGAAGGCCGGGGCTCCGGGAAGCCTCGGCGACGGCCTACATCTCCCACATCCCGGCGCCTCCCGCTGTCTCTCGGATACCCGATTCAAACCGCTGCGAAACTGACGGTGGGGTCAACCCCACCCTACGGCAGGCGGACGCCCGACCCCACGACCTCACGACCTCACGACCTCACCCTCCCCTGTGACCCCGTCTCGATTTGAGTTACCATGACGCCGGAAGCGCATCCTCCAGGAGGAACCATGGCCTCATCCGATTCCACATTCAGCGAGTATTCGACCC
>Ga0209344_10004136_pt1 | contig 13592 bp, 13 predicted proteins | sample Cruoilmetagenom6_FD_187293 | JGI IMG/M metagenome (GOLD analysis project Ga0209344, IMG submission 187293) | Oil polluted marine microbial communities from Coal Oil Point, Santa Barbara, California, USA - Santa Barbara Oil Seep Sample 6 (SPAdes)... | ecosystem: Environmental > Aquatic > Marine...
CGAGGAACATCTTGCTGCGAGATATGACGGATTATGGTGTTGTCGTCCTTTGCGACCCGAGAATAAAGGGCAAGCGCTACGGCAAGATGTTCCTCGACTGCCTCTCGCCCATGCCGTCGACATCGGCATTGAATGAGGTGTCGAGCTTTCTGGCCGCACATAAACGGGCAGTCGCGTGAAGCTGCTGGCCATTGATACCTCATCGGTCGCGTGCACGATTGCTGTATCGGCTGACGACGTACTCATCGAGCGCCATGCTGAACAACCGCGTGAACACACTCGCCTGCTAATGCCGATGATTCGGGAAGCAATGCAGGAGTCGGGATTAGCGCTGACCGATCTTGACGCGATTGTCTTAGGGAACGGTCCGGGATCCTTTATTGGCATGCGCATTGCCGCATCTGTGTCGCAGGGTCTGGCCCACGGGGCCGGGCTGGACATCATTCCTGTGTCGTCTCTAGCGGCCGTTGCGGCGGAGGTTTTTGATACGTCGGATACCGAGCTAGTTGCCGTAGCGCAGGACGCACATATGAGCGAGGTCTATCTCGGACTGTTTGCGCGCGGAGCTGCCAATATTCCCCAGCCGATCGGTAGTGAGTACCTGCAAGGCCAATGTGTCATAGAGGGGTTTTCGAGCGGTGATCAGGCATTCACGGTCGCCGGGCGGGGCTGGGAGCGCTATCCGGAACTGGCCGTCATTAACGCTCAGTGGATTGGCGAGCAGTCAGCGGTGCTTTACCCGAGGGCAGCCTGGCTGCTGGCATTGGCGGATTCCGCTACCGCCATCGATCCGAAGGATATTCAACCCGCCTATCTGCGACAAAAAGTCGCGGAAAGACCGACCGGCAGAAAATCGTAACAGTCCTGTAATATAAGACTGTTCAAATGCGTGGCTGCATCGATCCAACTAAGCTGCTGAGACCGCATGACCACACGTAAGATACTGATTGTTGAAGATGAACAGGCGATTCGGGAAATGATCGTCTTTCATCTTTCGCGTGCAGGCTATGAAGTATTGGAAGCGGAAGATTGCCGAACCGCCAGAGAATTGCTCGCCAATGAACAACCGGACCTTGCCCTGGTCGACTGGATGCTTCCCGATATGAGCGGGCTTGAGCTCACGCGAATGCTCAAACGTGATAAGGACTACGAAGATCTGTCCATTGTGATGCTGACCGCCCGTGCTGCAGAGCGCGACAAGGTGTCGGGACTGGATGGCGGCGCGGACGACTATATTACGAAGCCTTTTGCGCCGCGCGAACTGATCGCTCGAATTCAGGCGGTCTTGCGTCGCAGCAAGAGTTCGTCTGATGAGACGCTCGCCGCCGGCGTGCTCGTGCTGGACTCGGCCGGTCATCGAGTCTCGGCGAGTGGCGTTGGCGTGAAGCTCGGCCCTACAGAGTACCGTTTGCTCGAGTTTTTGATGACCCACCCTGATCGAGTCTACAGTCGTTCACAACTACTGGATCGAGTTTGGGGAGCCAACGTTTATGTCGAAGAGCGAACGGTTGACGTTCATGTCAGGCGACTGAGAAAGGCGCTCTCTGACACGACTGCCGATAAGTACATTCAAACGGTGCGCGGTGCCGGATACCGCTTTTCGATAAAGACGAGCTAGGAAGCGATGTCAGAAACGGCAAAAAAATACATTGTTAGCGTAGTGTTGCTTCTCTCAGCCGGTGCGCTCATAGGCTGGTTTTACGACCAAACCGTGTGGGGCCTGTTTGCTGCAACGCTACTGGCGCTAGCCTGGCAAATTCGTCAGTTGCTCAATTTCGATCGCGCGCTCAGGACCGATAACTTCGACAGTTTTCGGTTGGGCGAAGGTATCTGGCAGCAAATTTCTTCGCGCGTGCGCTTCGAGAGAGATCGCGGCACGCGGCGCAAGCATAGCTATCGGCAACTGTTACGCGAGGTCAGCAAATCAACAGATGCTTTGCCTGACGGTGCAGTCATTTTGGATGCGGAAAACGACATTGTGAGTTCCAATCGAGCTGCCAAGGCACTTACTGGCCTGAAGCGCAAGAAGGACAACGGGCGGCGCATTGATAATATTCTGCGTGACCCAAAACTGACTGCTCTGCTGGAAAGCGAAGAAAATGGCATGACTGTGGAGATCCCGTCCCCGGTCACAGATGGCCGATGGATAAACTGTCGTGTTGTGCCGTATGGGGCTGAGCAAAAATTGCTGATCATGCGCGACGTAACTGAGCGCATTCTCCTGAGCAAAATGCGCCGTGATTTCGTTGCCAATGCGTCGCACGAGTTGCGTTCGCCGCTGACGGTGATCAACGGTTATCTCGATACACTAGCAGAGAGCGGTGACTTGACTGCGGAATGGGAGAGGCCTGTTGCCCAAATGCGTGGGCAGTCTCTGCGCATGATGCAGATTCTCGGCGAGATGCTGGAATTATCGCGGCTGGAAAGTTCAGGCTCTGCTCCTCGCGAGACTTCGGTTGATGTTGCGTCACTGCTGCACTCCATCCGTGACGATTTCGAACGACCAGCTATTTCGGCAGAGATCATCGTCGACATTGAATCGACATCGGTATTGTTGGGTAACTCCGGAGAGATCGAGTCCGTGATAGTCAACTTGCTCTCTAACGCGCTGCGTTATACATCGGTCGAGGGTACCGTAACCCTGACTTGGCGGACGACGCCGAAAGGCGCGGAATTGATAGTTGCCGACACGGGCGACGGTATCGATGCCGAGCATATCCCTCGTCTGACCGAACGGTTCTTTCGTGTTGATCGCGGTCGCAGCCGTGGCGAAGGCGGTATAGGGCTGGGTCTGGCCATCGTCAAACACGTCCTTGCACGCCACGACGCCGAACTTGAGATCAACAGCGAGCCAGGGCAAGGCAGCCAGTTTCACTGCATTTTCCCCACCGATCGAGTGGCCGTCGAAGCTTAAGGTCTGCTTGAATACGATGATCCAAGCTACTGTCACAAAAGCGACACACAGAGACGGTAAAGTGCGACAAATCTACTATCTACAACGAGCTAAGAAACAATGAATCGAATCTTTTTTCTTGCGGTGCTTGTATCCATCGTTCTTATCCCCACCGCGAACGCAGACGTCAGCGACGCAGAATTTGCGGAGTTGCGGGAACAACTGGCAGCAGTTTCGGCTCGCCTTGAAGAACTGGCAACTGAGAATGCCGAATTGCGTGCTGAGCAAAATCAGACCGATGCCGTTATCAGCGAAGTCCAGACCACGGTTGCCGAGATTCCGGCAGTATCATCAGGCTGGTCTGACCGTATTAAGCTCGACGGTGATTTTCGTTATCGGTATGAGAGCATAGATACTGAGGGTAGTAGCACTCGCAACCGGAGCAGAATTCGTGCCCGTACCAATATCAAGGCGCAGGTAGCTGACAATACTGAGGTTGGATTCGGCCTTGCAACTGGCGGTGATGATCCTGTGTCAACTAATCAGACACTCGGTGGTGGCGGTTCGTCCAAACCAATAGCGTTGAACCTGGCCTACGTCAACTGGGAGGCGTCCGAGGGCTTGAATCTACTCGCGGGCAAGTTCAAGAATCCGCTCAAGAAAGTGGGCGGCTCTGGGCTGGCCTGGGATGGTGACTGGACGCCTGAAGGGCTCGCCGTGACATTCGAGCATGATTGGTTCTTCATGAATGCGCTGGGCACCTACCTCGAAGGTGACAGCAAGAAGAGCAATGACAATTTCAGCTGGGGTGGCCAGTTGGGTGCGAAGGCTACAGTCGGTGACGTGAAGCTGAGTGGCGGAATCGGTTACTACTCTATTCCTGCGAAGGGCCAGACTACGAATTACGGCGACCCAACAGACCCAGGCGATTTCTTCGGCAACACGGCTGTTGAAGCTGGTGGTGCCGCCTGTGGTACGACGCCGGATACAACATGTGTCTTCCTATACGACTACAAGCTTGCCCAGGCATTTGCCGAAGCGTCATTCGACATTGGTGACTGGCCGGCTCTTGTCTACGTGGACTACATAAAGAACAGCGACCCGTCAGAAAGTAACACTGGCTGGATACTGGGAACCAAGATTGGTCAGACCAAAAATCGCGGTGATATGCAATTTTCTTACTTCTATGCGGACAAAGAGGCCGACTCCATGCTTGGCATGCTTACGGACTCTGATTTCGGCGGCGGTGGGACCGACAGCAAGGGGCACTGGTTGCAGTTCAACTATGGTGTGAACAAATCGTGGGCCGTTGGTGCGCAGTACTTTATCAATGAGATCGATCTCGCTTCTGGAAGCAAGCGCGACTTCAACCGGCTGATGATCGACATGCAATGGAAATGGAAGTAGGCTCGATTGAAATGGAATCAGCTGACCTGACAGATCACATATCCAAACGCTTCAATAAGGATATTGAAGACCTTAGAAGCTCCGTATTGTCGATGGGCGGACTAGTCGAATCACAGCTGCAAAAGGCGATTACTGCCTTGGTTAGTGGCGATAGTGAGCTGGGATTGAAGGTCGCCAATGACGACTACAAAGTAAACAACCTTGAGGTCAGTATCGATGAAGAATGTGGCCGGATTCTCGCTATGCGGGCGCCGGCGGCCGGCGACCTCCGGCTGATCGTTGCGGTGATAAAGACCATCACAGATCTCGAGCGAATTGGAGATGAGGCCGAGAAGATCGGCTTCCTCGCGTCGCGGCTTGCGGCGATGGACCGGCCATCTGACTCATATCGGGAGCTGAAAACGCTCGGAACGCATGTCTTGCACATGGTGCGCGATGCGATGAATGCTTTTGCCCGACTCGATGTTGATGAAGCATTTGAGGTCGTTCGGGAAGATGAACGTGTCGACGAGGAATACGAGGCTATTCAGCGGCAGTGCATAACGTTCATGATGGAAGACCCACGCACAATCAAGCGAGTAATGAACGTAACCTGGGCGGCACGCTCTCTGGAGCGAATCGGGGACCACGCCAAGAACATCTGCGAGTACGTGATCTATATGGTGCAGGGAAGGGATGTGCGGCATACTCGCCTCACAGACAATACCGACCTAACTTCCGATTAAGAGAACAATGACACTACCCAACAAACGCATCCTGAATTTGCTTGGAGCCATCGCCTGTGCCGGCATGATGGGATTTGCGCTGTACGCACAGCACGTTCTGGGCCTCGATCCCTGTCCGCTCTGTGTTCTACAGCGTATCGCCGTCATATCGATCGGTCTGGTTTTTCTGCTCGCAGCAATGCATGTGCCGGGCGTAATTGGCGGTCGTATTTACTCGGGCTTGATCGGCATTTCTGCTGCTTTTGGCATCGGAGTAGCTGGCTGGCATATCCGGCTGCAGAACCTGCCGCCAGATGAAGTTCCTTCCTGCGGTCCCGGGCTGGAGTACATGGTCGATAATTTTCCCTTGAAAGACGCTCTTAGCATGATTTTCAAGGGTTCGGGCGAGTGTGCGGATGTCGTTTGGCGCCTGCTGGGACTATCGATGCCGACATGGGTTGTCATTGGCGTCGCCGGTCTTGCCGTTTACGGAATTTGGAATAACTTACGGCGTTAACTAGAGCAGCAATTCGATAATGCGGCGATACATGCCCGTTAGCTGAATAACGTCGTCGACTTTCACGTGTTCGTTGATCTTGTGGATCGAGGCATTGACCGGGCCCAATTCAACAACATCAGCGCCTGCCGGTGAGATGAATCGGCCATCTGAAGTTCCACCGCCTGTTGAAAGTTCCGGTGCTTGACCGGTACTTTCCGATACCGATTGTGTAATAGCGTCGATTAGTTTCCCGGGCTTCGTAAGGAAAGGTTCGCCCGATAAGTGCCACTTCAACTCGTAGTCTATATCGTGAGCATCGAATACCTCATGGACTCGTTTCTTGAGTGATTCGTGAACCCACTCAGTCGAATAGCGAAAATTAAATCGGGCAGATAACTCGGCTGGAGTGACGTTCGGCGCGCCGATGCCGCTTTGAATATCGACGACCTGAAAGCTCGTCGGCGGGAAATACTCATTACCTTGGTCCCATTCTATTTCGTGCAATTCAGCCAGCGCAGGTGCAAATCGCCGAATTGGATTGTCGGCCAATAGTGGGTAGGCCACATGACCTTGCACGCCATTCACCGTCAACATGCCGCTCAGGGAGCCGCGTCGACCGACGCGCACCAGATCGCCCAGCGCTTTTTCGCTTGAAGGCTCACCGATAACACACCAATCGATCGATTCGCCGCGGGCCGCCAAGGTCTCCATAACTTTCAGGGTGCCTTCACGAGCGCGACCCTCTTCATCGCTCGTAATGAGTAACGCAAGGCTGCCTTTGTGATCTTCGGAGTCGGCTAGAAACTGCTCAATGGCAACCATCATCGAAGCGAGGCCGCTTTTCATATCTGCGCTGCCCCTGCCGTAGATCAGGCCGTCCTTAAAGGTCGGAACAAAAGGGTCGCTTTCCCATTCCGCAAGATCGCCCGGAGGAACGACATCTGTATGTCCTGCGAAACACAGGAGCGGAGACTCAGTGCCGCGCCTCGCCCACAGGTTGGTGACATCACCGTAAACCAAGGTTTCACAGCTGAATCCACAGGATTCGAGGCGTGAGATCAGTACAGACTGGCATCCAGCGTCTTCGGGTGTGACCGACTGCCGCTGAATCAAATCGCACAGTAGCTCGATCTCGGGGGCTTTTTCTGTATCGCTCATTCGTCTCTTCAATTCGCTTAGCTGATTCCGTTTAACTGCAATAATTCGGTAACAATGCACCGCTATCCTAAGGGCCGTATCTTAATCAATTAAGAGGTTTTAGAAAGTGAGTCTTTCAAGTAACATCAAAATCGTTATCACGGTGATTAGTCTGAGCTTGTCCACAGCCGCTTTTGCACAGGCAGGTCGCGACTATGTCTACGTTGTAGGTTCCTCCACAGTTTATCCGTTTGCTACCGTTGTCGCTGAAAGATTTGGCCGCGGCAGCGATTTCAAAACGCCGAAAATCGAATCCACAGGATCTGGTGGTGGTCTCAAGCTATTCTGCGATGGTGTCGGTATCGACTATCCTGATGTTGCTAACTCTTCACGAGCGATCAAAGAGTCGGAAGTCCTCAGTTGCGAAGAGAATGGCGTGTCGGAAATCGTCGAAGTGAAGATTGGCTATGACGGTATCGTCTTCGCCAACGCGTTGGAGTCAAGCTCAATGGTGCTCAGTCGCCGGGATATTTATATGGCGCTGGCGAAGTCTGTCCCCAGTGACGTTGACGGCGAACTTATCGAGAATCCGTATATCACCTGGGCGGATGTCAACGCAGACCTGCCGGCAGTTAAGATTGAGGTTCTGGGACCTCCACCAACATCGGGAACGCGAGATGCGTTTGTTGAACTCGCGATGGAAGGCGGTTGCAAAACTGTCGCGTGGATTAACCAGCTCAAGAGTGCCGACAAGAATCAGTACAAAGCGATATGCCACACGATTCGAGAGGATGGAGCATTTGTTGAAGCAGGTGAAAATGACAATCTGATCGTGCAGAAGCTGCAAGCAAACCCCAATGCCTTCGGAATATTCGGTTTCAGCTTTCTGGATCAAAACAAAGAAAAAGTGAAGGGCGCATCCATCGATGGGGTTGTGCCGACATTCGATGCTATCGCGAATGGCGATTATCCCGTCTCACGGCCACTGTATTTCTATGCCAAGAAAGCGCATGTTGATGTGATTCCTGGCCTGCGTGGATACCTCCGCGAATTCACGAGCGAACGAGCTTGGGGCGAAGAAGGTTACTTGTCCGATCGCGGCTTGATTCCGATGCCGGATGCGGAGCGTCGCAGCGTAGCCGCAGACGTCCGGGATTTGACACCGTTCTCTCTGGTGAAAAACTGACTCTATATGCAAAGCACGACCTTACTTTTGTTGCTCAGCCTAATAGCAGTGGCCGCGTTCTATCTGGGACGCGGCCGTTCGCTAAATTTGGTCGGTGGCCCCGGCAGGGGCATGGAATTGCATTCGCTGCCCGGCTACTACGGTTACTTCGTCGCGATCTGGTGCGTGCTGCCGGCGCTGTTCCTGTTGTTCGGCTGGATATTGCTTGAGCCTAAAGTCATCACAGCACTCGTCGTAAAAGGACTGCCACAGTCCTATCAGGCAATGCCGTCAGGGGAACTTGATCTAGTCGTCAATAACATGCGCAATCTGGCTTCGGGAGACATCGTCAGTACCGCAATTAACGATAACTTGCGCGAGTCTGCTGCCGAATTTGTTTCCTATCAGGAACAAAGCCGCCAGCTCTTGGCAACGCTGGTATTTTCGCTCTCTATTCTCGGTGGCACGATCGCCTGGCGTCGAATTCGACCCGACTTGAGAGCGCGTAATCGAGTTGAGACCGTGGTCCGTTGGGCGCTGGTCGGCGCATCGAGCATCGCGGTGTTTACAACGATCGGCATTGTTTTTTCGGTGCTCTTCGAGGCTATGCAGTTCTTTCAAAAGGTCCCGGTCACGGAGTTTCTTTTTGGAACTAACTGGAGCCCACAAACGGCAATTCGCGCTGATCAAGTCGGATCATCCGGCAGCTTCGGCGCTGTTCCGTTGTTCGCTGGAACAATGCTAATTACGCTTATCGCCATGCTGGTCGCGACCCCGATTGGGCTCATGACGGCGATTTACCTTGCAGAATACTCATCGTCGACCGTTCGTGGGATCGCAAAGCCGTTGCTTGAAATTCTGGCGGGTATACCGACCGTCGTATATGGGTTCTTCGCTGCACTAACCGTCGCGCCGTGGGTACGGACTGCGGGCGAGGCAGCGGGTTTCGAGGTTGCCTCCGAGAGCGCCTTGGCGGCGGGTCTCGTTATGGGAGTCATGATTATCCCGCTAGTCTCATCGCTAACGGATGATGCAATAAACTCTGTGCCGTCGGCGATGCGCGACGGCGCGCTTGGTCTTGGATCTACGAGATCTGAGACGATGACTAAGGTCATACTTCCAGCCGCACTGCCCGGAATCGTTGGCGGAATTCTACTTGCTGTGTCGCGGGCGATTGGTGAGACCATGATTGTCGTTATGGCGGCTGGCTTGGCGGCAAACCTCACGGCGAATCCCTTTGAAGCCGTGACCACAGTCACGGTGCAGATCGTGACATTACTGGTCGGTGATCAGGAGTTCGATAGCGCCAAAACGTTGGCCGCGTTTGCACTTGGGTTGATGCTATTCATCGTGACTCTATGCCTCAATGTTTTCGGTCTGCACGTTGTACGCAAGTACCGGGAACAATACGACTAGGCTTTTGATCTATGAATTCTGAACTATCAACACTGCAGAAAGTGGACGCGAGTCTTAAGAGACGATTGCGGAAAGAGTTTCTTTTTCGGACGACCGGTATGTTGGCGACGGCCGTCGGCGTCGTCTTCCTTGCCGTATTCTTCGCAACCTTGATAGGGAAAGGGTCATCCGCATTCAAACAGACCTACCTGCTACTCGATATTGAATTGAGCGAAGAAGTTATCGCTCCGGACGGTGAGATGGACCTTGCCTACGCCGATTTTGACGGCCTGGTTCGGACGGCATTGCGCCGTGGACTCCCGGAGGCCTCGGGGCGCAGCGAACGACGTGAGATGAATAGACTAGTCAGCATTGGCGCCGGTTATCAGGTCCGCGATCTGATTACCGCGAGCCCGGAACTGTTGGGCACGACGCAGACACTATGGGTACCCGCTGCGGCAAATGTCGACATGCTCATAAAGGGCAATATCGATGCTGAACTAGATGAGAGTCTGCGGCCTTTGTCTGATCGGCAAATTGCATGGACTGAAAAACTGCGTATCGATGGGCGGCTGAAGAGTAAATTCAATGCGGCCTTGTTCAGCAACGGCGACTCGCGCGAGCCAGAGTTGGCTGGCATCAAGGGCGCCATGATGGGCTCGTTTTTCATGTTGTTGACAACGATCATTCTGTCATTCCCGATTGGCGTGGCTGCGGCGATTTACCTTGAGGAATTTGCGCCGAAGAACCGCTGGGCTGATCTGGTCGAGGTCAACATCAATAATCTTGCCGCGGTACCTTCGATCGTTTTCGGACTCCTTGGTCTTGCCGTTTTTATAAACTGGATGGCCTTGCCGCGCTCGGCGCCGTTGGTCGGAGGATTGGTTCTTACGCTTCTGACTTTGCCGGTGATAATCATCGCATCTCGAGCTGCTATCAAGGCAGTACCGCCGTCCATTCGGGAGGCGGCGCTGGGGATCGGCGCATCTCAAATGCAGGTCGTATTTCACCACGTGCTGCCGTTGGCAATGCCTGGCATGTTGACCGGTGCGATCATTGGCATGAGTCGTGCCCTCGGTGAGTCGGCACCATTACTGATGATCGGTATGATCGCATTCATCGTCGATGTTCCCGGCGGATTCACCGACCCTGCGACCGCATTGCCGGTACAGATATATCTATGGGCAGACAGTCCGGAGCGAGCCTTCGCGGAGCGTACGTCTGCTGCAATTATTGTTTTACTCGCATTCTTGCTATTGATGAATCTCGCCGCGGTGCTGCTTCGTCGACGTATGGAACGCAAGTGGTAAATGAATGAATAGGGCAGCTATGACCGAATCACCTCCAGAAACCCGAATCGACGATGCGCGCGTGCAGGTCGTCGAACTTGGCCGCAGAACGGTCGGGTCTGTTCAGTGCGAGAATCCATTTATGGTTGCCCAGAACGTGAATGTCTATTACGGCGATAATCACGCCATCAAAGACGTGACGCTGGAGATCGGCAAGAAACAGGTAGTCGCACTTATCGGCCCATCAGGATGCGGCAAATCGACGTTTCTTCGTTGCCTTAATCGGATGAATGATTCGATCGATATCGCCAAGGTCACCGGCGAAATTACCCTGGACGGCCAGGATATCTACAGCAAGGCACAGGATCCGGTCGCTTTGCGGGCACGAGTCGGCATGGTCTTTCAGAAACCGAACCCTTTCCCGAAAAGCATCTACGACAACGTTGCCTACGGCCCGCGTATACACGGCCTCGCCGGAGATCGCGCCGAGCTGGACAATATTGTGCATTCCAGTCTCGAACGGGCGGGACTACTTGCCGAAGTTAAAGACCGACTCGACGACCCGGGCACCAGCCTGTCAGGCGGTCAGCAACAACGTTTGTGCATTGCAAGGACCATTGCCGTAAATCCGGAAGTCATCCTGATGGATGAGCCGTGCTCAGCACTGGATCCAATCGCAACCGCAAGAATAGAAGACCTGATGGACGAGCTCTGCGAAGACTATGCAATTGTCATCGTCACGCACTCAATGCAACAAGCGGCAAGAGTTTCGAAACGGGTAGCATACTTTCATCTTGGCCACTTGGTTGAAGTAGATGACACCGACAAGGTCTTTACCAACCCTCAGCACAAGCTAACCGAGGACTACATCACCGGCAGAATCGGTTAACTCGCTTGCCCCACCTAAGCCGGTTTGTTTGGCGAGTTCCAGAATTCCGCAAAGCGTTTTTCGGAGAATCCGACGGCGATAAAAATATCCGACTCAAGAACAGGTCGCTTAACGAGAGTTGGATTATCAATCATCAAAGCGAATGCCTTGTCTCGAGTAATTTCTGCTCGATCAACCTCAGGGATTTTCCGCCAGGTCAGGCTCTGCTTGTTGAGTAGTTTATTCCAGTCAATTCGACCGCCCCAACGTTCAAGCATCTGGATGTCTAGTCCGTCATCACGTACATCGTGGAACCGAAACTCGATGTCATGCTCAGAAAAATACTTGCGCGCCTTCCTGCACGTGTCGCAGCTCTTGATTCCGAATACAGTCAGCATGTCTTCTTAGTCCAGGTTTCTTAGCAAATCGTTCAGCCCGGTTTTTGCCCGAGTCTTAGCGTCAACTTGCTTCACAATGACTGCACAGTACAATGAGTATTTTCCGTCCGCCGACGGCAAATTTCCGGCGACGACGACGGAGCCTGCAGGAATCTTACCGTAGCTAACCTCTTCAGTTTCGCGATTGTAGATTCGCGTGCTCTGGCCGAGGTAGACGCCCATCGATATGACGGATCCCTGCTCGACGATGACGCCTTCGACGACTTCCGAACGTGCGCCGATAAAGCAGTCGTCTTCGATGATCGTGGGGCCTGCTTGTACGGGCTCAAGTACGCCACCAATGCCGACACCGCCCGACAAGTGCACGTTCTTGCCGATCTGTGCGCAACTTCCCACCGTAGCCCAGGTGTCGACCATCGTACCGCTGTCGACATAGGCCCCAATATTGGTATAGCTCGGCATGAGAACAACGTCTGGAGCGATGTAGGCGCCACGACGCACAATCGCGTCGGGTACGACACGAACGCGATCGGCGGCGAATTGTTCGGCCGTGTAGTCGGCATACTTCATCGGCACTTTATCGTAGAAGCGACTGTGGCCACTTTCGATGACCTCATTGTCGTTGAGTGCAAAGCTCAGCAGGACAGCTTTTTTTAGCCACTGGTTGACGTGCCAGTCATCGCCGCGCTTTTGAGCGACGCGGACCTTTCCGGAGTCGAGCAGGGCAATCGCTTCGGAAACGGCATCGTCGACCTCGTCTCGATTGTCGAATCCCGCTGCGCGGTTTTCGAAGGCTTTCTCGATGATTCTTTCTAAGTCTTGCATGGTTGTCATAGCCTATTTCTTGGTGTCGTCAAGCTTCTCGCGCAGCGAATCAGCGAGTTGGGTCAAGGCGCTCTCAGTAAGGGCGTGCCCGTCGTGGTTGCTAATATAGAACACATCCTCGGCACGTTCTCCGATCGTCATGATTTTTGCAGATGCGATGTCAATACGCTGCTCGATAAAAACCTTGCCAACCTTGCTGAGCAGCCCCGGACGGTCAGCCGTAATCAACTCAAAGACCGTCTGGTCGTCGGAGGTGCTGGACCTGAAGTTAACGCGCGTCGCCGTTTTGAACATGCGTGCCTGGCGCGTCACGGCGCGTGTCACCTTGGCAACGTCGTCATCGCTCGCGGTCAGTGTACGCACCAGGGCACGGCGGATCTTGTTGATGCGCTCTTCATCAATATCAACGCGATTATCGGACTCCATGAAGACATACGTGTCGATACTGTTGCCATTATCCAAAGGCACAATGCGCGCATCCATGATCGTCATGCCAAGTTCATCGAGAACGGCCGTGACATGGGCGAACGTATGATGAATTTGTGGCGTAAAAAGAACCGCTTCAATGCCATCACCGGTTCGGCGACGCCGTACGTCGACCAGTCCGATTGTCCGATCGGTGTCGGATTCTGCGAGCCACTCGGTATGCCACGCGATTTCCGAGCTACGGTAGCGAAGAAAGTAGTTGTCATTGAATAGCTGCCAGACCGATGCCACCGCTTCGCCGAAAATCCCAGCAGCCTCGAGGTAGGTGCGAGCTTTGCCCTGTTTTTCGCCGACCAGCTGCTCACCTTCGAATGGGTTTTCAAGCCCTCGCCTCAATGCGCGTTTGCTGAGCTCGTACAAGTCACGAAACAATTGAGCTTTCCAGGAGTTCCAGAGTTTCGGGTCCGTTCCACGAACGTCAGCAACTGTCAGTACATAGAGGTGGTCGAGATGTATACGGTCGCCGACCGTTTCTGCAAACTCATTGATGACATCCGGATCGCCGAGGTCCTTTTTCTGCGCCGTC
>Ga0209344_10004137_pt1 | contig 13591 bp, 15 predicted proteins | sample Cruoilmetagenom6_FD_187293 | JGI IMG/M metagenome (GOLD analysis project Ga0209344, IMG submission 187293) | Oil polluted marine microbial communities from Coal Oil Point, Santa Barbara, California, USA - Santa Barbara Oil Seep Sample 6 (SPAdes)... | ecosystem: Environmental > Aquatic > Marine...
TATTTCTGTAATTATTAGTACTTATAATTCACCAGAATGGCTAGCAAACGTATTACATGGATATAACAATCAAACCTATCAAAACTTCGAGGTTGTTATTGCAGATGATGGCTCGAAACCACCAACAAAAGAACTATTGACAGAAATGAGCGAGAAGGTTCATTACCCAATCGTTCATGTTTGGCAAGAAGATGACGGATTTCAAAAATCTAGAATTCTCAATAAAGCAGTTACTGCTTGTTCTGCAGATTACATTATCATGACCGATGGAGATTGTATTCCTCGCGAAGATTTTGTTCAAGTACATTACATTAATAAACAACCTGGTTATTTTATATCTGGCGGATATTACATGCTACCTATGAATATTTCCAAACTAATTACCCTAGATGATATTGAAAATCAACGATGCTTCAATATTCAATGGTTAAAAGATAAGGGAATTCCGCAGACTTTCAAAAATAACAAGCTTACTGCTCAAGGATTTATTTCTAAAATATTAAACTGGATAACACCTACCAATGCAAGTTGGAACGGACATAACTCTTCAGGTTGGAAAAAGGATATTGAAAATGTAAACGGGTTCGATGAGCGTATGCAATACGGCGGTCAAGATAGAGAGTTAGGGGAGCGTTTGTTTAACTTTGGCATTAAGTCTAAGCAATTGCGTTATAGTGCAGTTTGTGTTCACTTGGATCACAAGAGAGGTTATAAAACACCTGAATCTATTGCTAAAAATGTTGGAATAAGAAATGCGACGAAAAAAGAAAAAAGTGTGTGGACGTTCTATGGCATTACCAAGTAATATGCTAGTGCATTTTTTTGTTCCAATCTTTTAAGTTCGTTATAACGTTCTAAAACGCCCAACGAATTAAGATAACAGATTATAAAACCTTTTTTACCATCAAGTATACCAAGACGTAAGATGTAATGGTTAAAAAATTTCCAGCTGGTTTTTAACACCATCATTACATAGCTGAATTTCTTTTCTTTGTAAAATGATTCAACAGCCTTTAAACGACCATACTTTAACATTTTACTTTTATAGTCTTCGTAGTTTTTGTAGCAGTAATGAGTCAGTTTTTCTTTTAGAATGCCAGATGCTCCATCAACATCCAATGTTTCATGAACTATCTTGCAATCAGAAAAAACGGCTTTACTTTTTCTAAAGAGTCTATAGTTTTTATCTGTTTGCCATCCGCTAAAATTCAATTTTTCATTTTTGAACATGAACTGACGATAAAACCAGAAAGCTGCTATTTCAGTATCACTAGATACCGTTTCTGTAATTTCATTTTGTAGAGCGTCAGAAACTATTTCGTCTGCATCTAAAAATAGAACCCAGTCATTTTTAGCTTGCTTTAAAGCAAATGACTTTTGAGCGGTAAAATTTTCGAACGGATTTTGAATGACTTTTACCTTGGGATGTTTTTCTAAGTATTCAAACGTTCCATCGGTACTAAAAGAATCAACCACAATAATTTCATCGGCAAAAGAAACAGACTCAATACACTTTTCAATGAATCCTATTTCGTTAAACGTAATTACTAATGCAGTAAGTTGTTCTTTTTTGGCAATCATACAATCCAATTTGATAGGTTTGCTCTAATCGGAGCGAACAAAGTTATAACAAAAAAAGAATTAAAAAATTGTGTAAAGCAGTAAAATTCTTACATAATTGAAATTCAACATTATAGCATGCTTCAGTTTATAAGAGGATGTATTTTAAAATGGTTGCGTATGATTTTATATTATTTTAAATAAAAATTGAAACCCTCTTCAATACTATGGAAAATTCTGTATTATTGGAAAGGTAAAAACTTATTAAATAAACTAAACAGCTACATCATACTCTCTAAGCGCATCGTTCAAAGATGTTTTTTTATTGGTGCTTTCTTTTCTTTTCCCAATAATTAATGCACATGGCACTTGAAATTCGCCAGCAGGGAATTTTTTGGTGTAACTGCCAGGGATCACTACTGAACGTGCAGGTACAACACCTTTTGTTTCTATGGGAGTTTCGCCTGTAACGTCAATTATTTTAGTACTCATTGTTAAAACGACATTAGCTCCTAAAACTGCTTCTTTTTCAACCCTAACACCTTCAACAACGATACAACGAGAACCAATAAAGGCACCGTCTTCTATAATAACCGGTGAAGCTTGTAACGGTTCAAGAACACCACCAATGCCAACACCACCACTTAGGTGTACATTTTTGCCAATTTGTGCACAACTACCAACCGTAGCCCAGGTATCTACCATGGTACCTTCGTCTACATATGCGCCAATATTTACATAACTAGGCATTAAAATAGTACCTGCAGAAATAAATGCACCATGTCTAGCAACGGCATTTGGTACTACTCGAATTCCTTTTTCTTTATATCCTCTTTTTAAAGGCATTTTATCATGGTACTCAAAAATACCCGCTTCTAAGGTTTCCATTTTTTGAATAGGGAAATACATAACTACAGCTTTCTTTACCCATTCATTGATCTGCCATCCGTCTGCTGTTGGCTCGGCACATCTCAATTCTCCTAGATCTAAAAGGTTTACAACCTCTCTAATACTATCTTGGGTAGCAGACTCTTTTAAAAGGTCTCTATTGTTCCATGCTTTTTCTATTTGTGCTCTTAATTCTGTCATTTTCATAAAATTTCCTCAAATATAAGTTGAAGTACAGTAATTACCCGAGCGCAACGGCACATATAACAAATTATCCTTTATTTTTGCCAAAAATTTAGTTTGGGAAAAATTCTTGCAATTGATTACGGAGAAAAACGTATTGGTCTAGCAGTTACCGATGACATGAAAATGATAGCATTCGGATTAACTACTGTCGAAACTCCCGAAATATTCACTTATTTATCCGACTACATTCCGCGTGAAAATGTAGATACGATAGTTGTCGGTGAACCTAAACAAATGAATAATACCGCTTCTGAATCTGAAGTGTATATTGCACCTTTTTTAGTTAAGTTGGCAGATAAATTTCCAACGGTACCTATTAAAAGGCATGATGAACGCTTTACATCAAAAATGGCTTTGCAGACCATGTTGGACAGCGGATTAAAGAAGAAACAAAGAAAAAACAAGGCTTTGATCGATGAGATCAGCGCAACGATTATATTACAAGATTTTTTAAAAACAGTATAAATGATTTTACCCATTATTGCATACGGTGACCCCGTATTAAGAAAAGTAGCAGATGATATTGATCAAGACTATCCAAAATTGAATGATTTGATTGCTAACATGTGGGAAACCATGTATAATGCTAGTGGCGTAGGTATTGCGGCTCCTCAAATAGGACTGCCAATTCGTATATTTGTGATAGATACTACTCCGTTTTCAGGTGATGAAGATTTAGCTGAAGATGAACTAAAACAGTTAGACGGATTCAAACGAGTGTTTATTAATGCCTACATTGAAGAGGAAACCGGTGTAAAATGGGCTTTTAATGAAGGTTGCCTTAGTATACCAGATGTTCGTGAAGATGTAAGTAGAAAAGGTACTATAAAAATCACTTATTTAGATGAGAACTTTAAAGAGCATGTAGAAACATATAACGGTTTACTAGCTCGCGTTATTCAACACGAGTATGATCATATAGAAGGGGTGTTGTTTACAGACAAGTTATCTACCTTAAAAAAAAGAATGTTAAAAGGTAGATTGACCAATATTTCTAAAGGAAAAATTAATGTAGATTATCGCATGAAATTTCCAGCTATGAAAAAAGGACGTTAAAATACCTACATAATTTATGGAAAAGTATAATATTTGTCGACTAAAATTTTAAAAGAGTTTATGGGGTTAGAGAAAATTTTGTCCGTTGCGGGGAAACCAGGTTTATATAAATTAATTACACAAACAAGAACAGGATTTGTGGCGGAGTCTTTGTTAGATAGAAAAAGAATTACTGTTAGTTTGCGTAGCAGTGTTAGTGTATTGTCGGAAATAGCGATTTACACTTTAGAAGAAGAAGTTCCGCTAAGAGATGTGTTCAAAAAAATACAAGAGAAAGAGAATGGGGGCAAAACTTCTATTGGACATAAAGAGGAGAAAATCAAATTGGAAGAATACTTCTTTGAGGTATTACCTGATTATGATGAAGATCGCGTTTATGTAAGTGATATCAAGAAAGTCATTCAATGGTATAACATTCTTACCGAAAATAAAATTACAGATTTTTCTACCGAAGAGGTAGAAAGTGAAGAAGTTTCTGAAGAAGAATAATATTCAATTTTGTAAATAAAAAAAGCCTTGTTCATTTGATCAAGGCTTTTTTTATGCTTTAAGTTGTATTAGTCTTTCTCTATAGTTTCATAGGTGTATTCGCTCTTTTTCCAATCTATTAATGCCGACTGATAATATTTAACATCCATTCTATCTAAAAATGGTGCTTGGCCTGCCACTCTAACTTTGTAATCTTCCCAATTTCTATTTTCTTTAATACTCCAACTTAATTCAGAATAGCCAATAATTCTTGGAAAAGCCAAATATTCTAGTTCATCTATATTACTGATGGTTTCTGACCAAAGCGGTGCTTCAACTCCCAAAATATTTTCTAACGGTATGCCATATTCTTCCGGTGTCCAAATGTATGCGGTATCTACAGGTATATATGCCGCCCAGTGTAATCCAAATTTAGAAAGGGTGTCATACTCCATATCTAAATATGCTTTTTTGGCTGGGGAAACTATGATTTGCATGCCTTTGTCTACTGCTTTTTTAGCATTTTCTTCGCTTGCCCACCATTGAGAAATAGAAGTTGAATCTATATCTGCAATGGCAACTTCATCCCATCCTATCATTCGCTTACCATGCTTTTGCACAATTTTCTCAACTTTATTAATGAAATGAATATAGTCCTTCTTTTTGGTTACGTGACTTTCGTCTCCACCTACATGAAAATACGGACCGGGAGTAATAGCAGAGATTTCCCGTACTACATCGTCAATAAATGCATACACAGTGTCTTTTCTTGTGTCAAAAGTGCTAAAACCAACTCGCGTACCTTCATACAACTTAGGTGTCTTACCATTTCCATTTAAGAAAGGATATGATACCGAGGCCGCATTTGTATGACCTGGCATGTCAATTTCAGGAATAATGGTCATGTATCTTTCTGCTGCGTAACGTACTATCTCTTTGTAATCTTCTTGGGTGTAGAATCCGCCAGACTCACCACCAACTTCTGTGCTGCCGCCAACCTCTGTTAGTTTAGGCCACGATTTTATTTCTATTCTCCAACCTTGATCATCACTAAGATGTAAATGAAGTATATTTATTTTATAGTAGGATAATAGATCAATATATTTTTTTACATCATCAACACTAAAAAAGTGGCGTGCGACATCTAACATAGAACCTCTGTACGAAAAATTAGGCTGGTCAATAATTTTACCAGATGGTACAGGCCATATTTTTTGCATCGCTAAAGTATCATTGCTTTCAATCGGCACCAATTGTCTCAATGTTTGTATGCCTCTAAAAGCACCTTCTGCGGTGTTTGAGTTGATGATAATAGAATCTTGGTTAATATATAGTTGATATGCTTCGGGAGCTGCTAAATCGGTGCTGTCACTCTGGTTGATGTTAATAACGCGTTCAACCGTATTAGAGCCTTCACTATTTACGGGTATGATCAGGTTTATTTTGTCTTTTAGCTTATTTGCCAGAAAAGTACCTACTTTTTCAAAACCTGTGGCGTTTTTAGAAGTGTAGATTGCCGTAAACTGATCTATGGCGAAAGCCGAATTCGTGGGTATTGTTTTTAAAGGCTTTGGTATTAAGCTTATCGTAGTTAAATCGGTGCTAGGCATTGCAATTCGTTCTTTCTTTTCTTCGGCACAAGCAATAAACAGTAATGTTAAACTTGCAAAAAATAGACTTCGAATACAAAAGGTTTTCATCATGTTGTGTAATTAAGGTTGGTTCAATAAATTTTTCATGGCTTCATACCAAATATCATAACCTTTTTGGTTCATGTGTAATCCGTCTCCTATAAAAATGTCGGTTCTTAGTTTTCGATTGTTCAACATAGGTTTCCAAACATCTACGTAAAACAAGCTAGAATCGTTTTTAGCAGAACGCTTCATTTTCCTATTCAACTTTTTATATTTCCCTCGAATTTTCCATCGACTAATACTTGGTTTTGCCGAAATTAATATAACCTGTGTAGAAACATTTTTTGCTTTTATTCGACGGATGATCTCTACCGTGGTATCAAGAACGTCGGCAGGTCTTTTTTTTGCCCATAAGTCGTTGTCTCCCTCGTAGATAAATACTTTTTTAGGGTTGTAGGATAAAACTAATTCATCTAAAAACAGTAATAAGTCTGATGCTTGAGAACCTCCAAAACCACTGTTTATAATTTGATGTTCAGGAAACTTTTCTTGTAAATTTTTCCATAATCGTACACTAGAACTACCAGTGAATACAATTGTTTCTTTGGTAGCATCCCAAATGCTGTCATATTTAGTAGTAATACCGTTTACCTCATTGGTGAATACATTTTCGGTTTGGGCATAAGCTGCGAATGATATAATTAATGTTAATAGGGTTAATAACCCTTTAGACTGTAATCTTTTAAGTTGTATTTGCTTGTGCATTATTTATTATTTTTTGGTTGCTACAATAAATTTTTCCGTTAGTACCCATTGATAAAATTGAGAAATCCAATTATCAGACGCGAGATTCTGTTTTTTCATTCCGAATCCGTGTCCGCCTTTAGAGTACATGTGCATACCGGTATTTTTACCGTTAGTTAACCAAGCGGAATATAAATCTGCACTTGGTTTTGCCAACCCTAATGGATCATCGGAAGCGCAAATTACTAACATTGGCGGAGCATCTTCTGGTACTTTATATTCACCAATAACGGTCATCCATGGGTAAACTGGTACTATAAAGTTAGGTTTGTTCGCTTCGGTGTAATTGAAGGTTACTCCCATAGTTACGGCACCACCGGCAGAGAAACCCATAAAGCCAATTTTATTCGGGTCTAATTTCATTTCGGCGGCATTTGTTCTCACATAGGTAATCGCTGTAAGACCATCTGCAATCGACAATGGTAAAACGGGAGTAACCCTTTCTCCAATTTTTGCAGGGTTTGTAGCTCCTTCATCGGAAATTTCCTTGATGCCGTCAATACCTGTTGGTACCAATCGATATTTTAATACAAAGGCTGTGATTCCTTTTTTGTTCAACCACTTTGCAACTTGCCTACCTTCACTTTCAATGCTAAGACCATAAAGTCCGCCTCCTGGTGCTACGATAACACTTGTACCATTCGGTTCATCAGCTTCAAAAACTTCTAGCCTTGGTACGGCAACATTGGTAACTACTTCATTTTCCCAAATATCAGAATAATATTCTCTTTCTGCCGTAGACCAAGTTACATCGGCATTTTCTTCATAAGGTAGATCTACCATTTTCTGTGCAAGTACATTCATTGAGATAAAAATACAGGTAAGTAAAATTAATTTCTTCATAATCTTTTTTATTGTATTGTTTTAATAAGCATAAATAATAGGGCTGCTAATACACCACCAATTATAGGTCCTACAATTGGTACCCAAGCATAGCCCCAATCACTTTTTCCTTTGTTTTTAATGGGCAGAATGGAATGAAGTAATCTTGGACCGAAATCACGAGCGGGATTTATTGCGTAACCGGTTGGTCCCCCTAAACCAAATCCTATGCCCATTACCAATAAAGCCACAGGTAAAGCGTCTAGTGATCCTAAAGAAACGGGACTATTGCCCATGGCACCACCAGCAATATAAAATACACCAAACACAAGGGCAAATGTGCCAATGATCTCAGTAACTAAGTTCCAAAACGGGCTTCTTATAGCTGGTTGGGTAGAGAAGGTTGCTAATATGGCACCGGTATCTTCTGTGGCTTCGTAATGTTTTTTATAATTAAGCCAAATCAAGAAATTCCCCATCATGGCTCCTAAAATTTGAGCTATGATATACCCTGGCACTAATGACCATGTAAATTTTCCGGCTACTGCAAGACCAATGGTAACAGCAGGATTAAGGTGGGCACCGCTTGTATCTGCTGAAATGAATACTCCGATGAACACGGCAATACCCCAAGCGAGAGAAATACCTGTCCAGCCCGAATCACCTCCTTTGGTATCCTTTAAAACGAGGTTGGCAACAATACCATTTCCTATTAAAATTAGCATTGCAGTGCCAATAAATTCAAAAATAAATGTAATCATAGTTTGGTTGGATTTTAAGTTGTTTAAGATAATTAAAATCGAGGAATTATGAATGCTTTAAACCGTTTGTTATATGATTGATATTAAATTATGTGAATATCAATACGTCTCTACTTTATTCTTTTGAGGAAAAAAATATTGTTTAAGTTGGTGCTCTTTATATACTAAAGGCATTTGAGAATTTAAAAAGTAATTATTACTCTGAACCCCTTACATTAATTTTTAAATAATTTATGTTGTATTGTATGCTTTAAAAGGGAGTGCTAGCATATTCTTCTTGTTCAATATAAATATGTTCAACACTAGAAAGGCTTTTCAATTTAAGCATTAACGAAACATCAAGTGCACCTTTGTTAAATTCGGTACTTACTTTTTTGTGCATATTCATATCTTTTAAATACCGTAGCGGAAACCAGCCCGGATATTTTTTAAAATAGTGAAGTGGATCTTTACCGGCAACAACTCTAGAATTTTCTTAGGGTTTTTCAGCATACTATCCCTAAAGGAATAAAGCTGTATACCATATCCAGTATTTTTAGTTGAAGCTAAGTTTATTCTGGGTATTAAAAAGTTAGCGACACTGAGCAATTCAGCATTTTTAAAAAAAATTCTACTTGTACTCATTAGTTTGGTGTTGTCATTAGTTGTGGTATTTGTTGGAGATATTTTTTTTGACACTTACCTAAGTAACGCACAATGTCATAAAAAATTTATGATTTAAATGTACGAGAACAGAATAGAATTTTTAGCGGGACGATCTTTGGTTGTGTACTTTTGTGAAAAGAGTATTCATGAATAGCAGAAAGGAACAGTTAGAGGCAATCGATAGATTATTGACCATAATGGATGAATTAAGGGAGCAATGTCCTTGGGATAAAAAACAGACGATGCAATCCCTTAGGCATTTAACTATTGAGGAAACGTTTGAATTGGGTGATGCTATTTTAGATAACGACCTCGATGAAGTGAAAATGGAGTTGGGAGATGTACTTTTACATATCATTTTTTACTCTAAAATTGGTTCGGAAACCAATGCTTTCGATATTGCCGATGTTGCCAATGCTATTTGTGATAAACTAATCAATAGACACCCTCATATTTATGGAGATGTAAAGGTTATTGATGTCGAAGATGTGAAACGTAATTGGGAACAAATCAAGTTAAAAGAGGGTAAGAAAAGTGTTTTGGAGGGAGTGCCAAGAAGTTTGCCAGCATTAGTGAAAGCCAATAGAATACAAGATAAAGTAGCTGGTGTTGGTTTTGATTGGGAAAAACCACAACAAGTTTTTGATAAAGTAAAGGAGGAACTTGGAGAACTGCAAGCGGAAGTTGAAGTAGGGGATAAAGAAAAAATTGAAGCCGAGTTCGGCGACGTACTTTTCTCTATGATTAATTACGCAAGGTTTTTAGGGGTTAACCCCGAAAATGCTCTAGAGCGAACGAATAAAAAGTTCATGAAACGTTTTCAATATCTTGAAGCGATTGCAAAAAAAAGGAATAAAGAATTGAAAGATATGTCTTTAGAGGAAATGGATGTTTATTGGAGCGAAGCGAAAACAAAAGAATAGGCCTATTCTTTTAGTTCTACATTCATAATTCTAGCCAAATCTCTGTGTTTAATCGGTTTTACAAAATAATCTGTTATTTCGGGGAATGTTTTAGCTAGATCAACATCTTCTGCATTAATAGAAGAGGTTAACATGACGATATTAATTTTCTTATCGATTTTTGTTACGATCTTTTGAAAATCCTTTATAAAATCAAAGCCGCTTAGAATAGGCATATGAAGGTCGAGAAAAATGATATCTGGCAATTCATCTAACGAATTGTAATTGTCTTGTATAAATTTTAAAGGTTGTAGCGAGTCAGGAAAATTAATAATTTGTGTTACCGATAATTGATTCAGATATCGCTTCATTACATATTTTGATATATCGTCATCGTCGATAATCCAAATCAATGGGTCTTGGTTCATAATTAATGGTAAAAGGATGTTTGAACTATATAACGACATGCTACCACATAATAGTATTTTTTATTTATAGTTTAACATTTTAATCAAGATGCAGTGGGTTGTCTAATTTTAACATATTGTTTTTCAATTGGTTACTTGTTCTTGTGATGCTGTGTTATAGATAAAGTTAAAATTTATGACTTGTGAAGTTGAGTCGCATTTTTGTTCGATTTTTATTGCTTTTTTAGTTTTCATTATTTGTTACTTGTATTCATTTTAACCTCATTTTACAAAGCCTTAATCGTTCAATTAACGGTATCTTTGATAAAATTTTAGTTTAGGTTTTGTTTAAAAATTACACCAAAGAATTTCGTTATAATATTAAGCTTTCCGTTCCTGTTATTTTAGGAATGTTGGGTCATACATTTGTACAATTGGCAGATAATATAATGGTAGGTCAATTGGGTACTGCAGAATTAGCGGCGGTATCTCTGGGTAACAGTTTTATTTTCATAGCTATGTCTTTAGGCATTGGTTTTTCAACAGCGATTACGCCTTTAGTAGCTGAAGCTGATGGGGCAGGTAATAAAAAGAATGCTAAAAGCGCTCTAAAGCATGGTTTGGTACTTTGTACTGTCTTGGGGTTAATGCTATTTGGTTTTATCTTACTGGCAAAGCCTATCATGTATATCATGAAACAACCTATCGAAGTTTTAGAACTGGCATTGCCTTATCTAGATCTAGTCGCTTTTTCATTAATACCATTGATAGTTTTTCAAGCATTTAAGCAGTTTTCTGAAGGATTGTCGCAGACGAAGTATCCAATGTACGCCACCATAGTCGCTAATGTCATTAACATTATTTTAAACTACTTATTGATCTTTGGCAGTTTCGGATTTCCAAAAATGGGAATTGTTGGTGCAGCGATCGGTACTTTGGTCTCTAGATTTTTTATGGTATTTTATCTTTGGTTTATTCTTAAGACCAATGATAAATTTAAATACTACGTAACCGGTTTCAATTTTGCCAATATAGAGAAATCGGTGATAAAAAAAATTGTTGAATTAGGGTTTCCTTCGTCTTTGCAGATGTTTTTTGAGGTAGGTATTTTCACCTCTGCAGTATGGTTAAGTGGTGTTTTAGGAAAGAATGCCCAAGCTGCGAACCAAATCGCACTTAATTTAAGTAGTATGACTTTTATGTTCGGTATGGGACTAGGGGTTACTGCCATGATTAGGGTAGGGAACCAAAAAGGATTGGCTAACTTTAAAGAACTACGGCGTATTGCAAAATCAATTTTTTTGCTGACTTTTTTATTGGAAATCGTTTTTGCCGCACTATTTTTAATTGGTAAGCATTGGTTTCCATCTTTATATTTAGATATTGAAGATATGACCAACTTCGCCGACAACACAGAAGTACTGGTTGTTGCAGCAGAATTATTATTGGTCGCTGCATTTTTTCAAATTTCTGACGGAGTACAAGTGGTAGTTTTAGGTGCTTTACGTGGTTTACAAGATGTGAAAATACCTACCTTGATTACCTTTATATCGTATTGGCTAATAGGTTTCCCTGTCAGTTATTATTTATGTTTATATACAGATTTAAAAAGTACTGGAATCTGGATTGGCTTGCTTACCGGGTTAACTGCATCGGCTATTATGTTGTATATTCGATTTAATTATTTAACTAGAAAACTGATTGTCGCATAAGAGTATGTTTATCATCAGGGATAATAATATTTCAACTTATTAGATTACAATTTTTATGGAACTTCCAAAATTTTTATTAGGCGATAATACAGATTATCCGACAGCAATATTTGTAGTACATACAGAGTTTCCAAGATTTATAATCAATCTTGAAGATGACGAAGTCGAATGGCTTGAAGAGTTTTCGAAGGAAGATGAAAAAGAATTGGAAGAAGAGGCCGAAAATTTAATAAAAGCCGCTACAGCTTTCTATGACCGCGAAATATCTATATACGAAGATTAACTATTATGCTTGAAGAGCTATTACAGTTAGATAAAGACATTTTTTTATACCTTAACGGACTAGGTACTCCGAAGTGGGACAATTTCTTTCAGTTCATATCCCATAAATTCAGTGCTATACCACTATATCTTTTTTTGCTCATAGTTTCTTTTCAAAAATATGGAGGTAAAAGAACTTTGATTCTTTTAGTTTCTATTGCTTTGTTGATAACCGTTACAGATCAATTAGGCAATTTTTTCAAATATGGTGTAGCTAGGTTAAGACCTTGCCATGACCCTGAAATCGTGCCCTACATGCGATTGGTGAAAAGTTACTGTGGTGGTAAGTTTGGTTACTTTTCTGCGCATGCTTCAAATTCCTTTGCACTGGCTGTATTTTTTGGAAGTATTTTAAAATCGAGCATTAAATATTTAGGTTTTTTTTTGGTACTTTGGGCAGCGTTGGTCGCTTATAGTCGAGTTTATATCGGAGTACATTTTCCACTTGATATTATTACTGGTGCAGTAATAGGCTCGTTATTCGGCTGGTTGTTTGTAAAGTTATTTATATTTGCACTTCGCAAATTCTCCCTATGATATCTAATCTAAGGTACTGGTTTTTAATAGTTTTAATTTTTTTGGTATACGTTGCAGGTATGTGCGTAACGTTATTTGAAAATGATTCAGCACAGTTCTCCGTGATGGCTATGAGAATGGTACAAGAGAATGATTTTTTTAGTCTCTTTAAAGGTCCTGAAGAGTATCTAGATAAACCACACATGCACTATTGGCTGGTGGCTTTATCCTATAAGATTTTTGGTATTCATGAATGGTCGTATCGAATTCCGGGTATATTGGCGACACTTTTGGCAGCTTATAGTTGTTATGGTCTAGGAAGTCTACTTTATAACAAAAATGTTGGTAAGCTTGCGGCATTAATTTTCATGACCGCCCAAACTATAGTGTTGGGAGCTATAGATTTACGTACCGATGCTGTTTTGACAGGATTTAGCATTTTAGCGATTTGGCAATTGGCTAAGTATATTGAAAAAGGGAGTGTGTCGGCAATTGCAATAGGTGCTTTTGCAGCTGGTATAGCATTTTCTACTAAGGGGCAGATTGCCCTTTTGGTCATAGGGCTACCTATTTTATGCCATTTGTTTTATACCGGTAAATGGAAAGTATTTTTAAGCTGGAAAGTGTTATTGGCTCTTTTAGTATTTGCAGTGACTATAACTCCAATGTTATATGCCTACTACCTACAGTTCGATTTACATCCTGAAAAAGTAATTCGTGGTAAGGATCACCGTAGTGGAATATTTTTTATCTTTTGGGAACAAAGCTTTGAACGTTTAAGCGGTGAAGGTATTGGTAAGAATAGTAGCGATTACTTTTTCTTTTTTCATACCTTCCTTTGGGTATTTC
>Ga0209344_10004138_pt1 | contig 13583 bp, 11 predicted proteins | sample Cruoilmetagenom6_FD_187293 | JGI IMG/M metagenome (GOLD analysis project Ga0209344, IMG submission 187293) | Oil polluted marine microbial communities from Coal Oil Point, Santa Barbara, California, USA - Santa Barbara Oil Seep Sample 6 (SPAdes)... | ecosystem: Environmental > Aquatic > Marine...
CCACCTGTTTTGACAGTTCGGGGGTGGCCCGATGGCGGAGTGGTGACGCAGCGGATTGCAAATCCGTGTACGCCGGTTCGATTCCGGCTCGGGCCTCCACACAGTTTCTCCTTGTATATCAATAACGTATACTCGGAGGAACTAGTGCGTGAAATCAGGGGCTTGCAGCGTATTCTAGCCGAGAGCATACGCTCAAGAGACTGTAATCATTCAAAAAATATAGCTGAAATAACCCATGGTCTCCGCGGCGAAAACTGCAGTGACGGGTTTGGGTTGCGTCTCAAATCACTAGGGCCGCTCTGCGCCCCAATGTCAGACATTCGAATGGATACCTCCACGCACCAGAACCGGTCGTTCGTTCAGACCGGCTTGATGCCAACCAGACAATAGCAGCTCAGTCATAGCCTCAATGAGTCAAACTCGGGACTACCTGACCAGGTCAGTTCCCAGGTTGCGCCCTGACGTATATTTTGGACAAGCGTGGTGCGAAATGCCGCGAGGCAGGTGCCTTCGGCTCGCCGAACAGATGGGTAGACCACTCCGCCAAAATCGGCCTCCCTCAGCTCGCGTGCCAAGGCCTGTCCGGCCTTATGGCCGACCGCTTCGTCGGGATCGAGAAAGTCTGCGCCTGCTTTACCCCTTAGATCGACGAACGGACCAATGAAACCGGCTACAAGCTCGCGATAGCGTGTGACGTTTTCATAGACGCCGACATTCTCTAGTTCGCGCTTCAAATGGTATCCGACTTCGGTAATCGCCGTTTGGGAAGGGTCGTCTTCGAAGGCAGCGTACCAGGCACTCCGATCGCTCGAATTGAACCTACTGCCTGTCGGGCGCGCATAACAGAACGCTGCGTTCACATATGTCCAGCCATATCCGTAGGCAGGAGTAAGTAGCTCGCCCTTGGTGACGCCGGGCGGAAGCGGCATCTCTTCGTATTGTCGCAGAGATGTCTTTCGCTCGATGCTTTCGAGTAGTTCCAATGCCGCGTCTGTGTCCGCAAGCGGCTGCATTGCAGGCTCATCGATATAGGCAGTACTTATTACCCGGACCGTTGCGGGCTCGGCCAGATCTACCAACGGAAGTCCGCGTGGTACGGCGTTTTCGACAACCTCCACTCCGGATCACACGCCCCCGCGCAACGCATCAATATGCTGGCGAACCGCAGCCATGGCAGGGATGCCGCCTGTGATCATCATATCGATCGGACGTCTACCATCATAAGGTGCACCGTTATTTGGGAGGGAGGGCCATTGGGTGGTCAGCGGACCATTGAATAAAAGTCGGAGCCCTTTGAATATGCCGATGATGAGGCTCGCGCGCGTCACCTTATCGCGGTCGAGACGCCCTTTGAATGCGTCCTGTTTCATCCGGTTCCAAGTCGCCTGAGGAACATCGAAGAGGGCTGCGGCCTCATGGCCGGTGAGACCCCATTGCTCAGTGGCACGCACTACGGCTTTGACGATCACCGAGACCTGCCCGCGATCGGCAATTGGAGCGACTTGTGGACGCTCGAGTTCTTGCACGCTTGTCATGTTTCACCTCTTATGATAGAGATATTTACATCATATGAAGCTCAATGCAAGTGCAGTTGGGCGCACAGGCAAGGCAAATAATCGTGTCGAAGAACATTCTGATCTTTTCCGATGGCACCGGTCAATATGGAGGGCTTAAGCCTGACCAGCGCCTTTCGAACATCTACAAACTCTACAGCGCCTCGCGCCCTTCAATAAACAACACCATCGGTCCTGCGGTTCAGGTAGCTTTCTATGATCCCGGCCTCGGTACAGGCGAAAGCGGCGGTGGATGGGGGCAAAAGCTCTCGCGTGTATTCGGTTTGGCATTCGGCACAGGCATCAGCGACAATATCGCTGATTGCTACGAGGCTATCGTGAAGCACTATGAGCCAGGAGACCGGATTTATCTCTTCGGCTTCAGTCGTGGCGCCTACACCGCGCGATGCGTCGCCAATGTATTGAACCTGTGTGGCGTCCCACAAACGCTCGATGGTAATCCAATTCCGCGTGGCGGGAAGGCATTGCGCGACATCGCCGAAGAAGCCGTGTTCGACGTTTACGAGCACGGCGCTGGCAAGCCGCGCGCGGACTACGAGGAAGAGCGCGAGGAGAAGGCTCGCCGATTCCGGGCGAAATACAATTGCTGCGGCGAAGGTATGGACGGCGAGGAGCAAGGCAATGTCGCGCCATATTTTATCGGCGTTTTCGACACAGTGGCCTCTCTTGGTACGGCGCGAGCGCGAGCCTTCATATTTATCAGCTTCTTTCTATCGCTCGGAGCCGCTTTGCTCGCATGGTTCTGGTTGGGATCTGGCTGGATTGCGGGACTTCTGGCCATCCCCGCCCTCTGGCTACTCTACAAGGGGCTCCGCATGGCGAAGAGGCAATGGAAGACGATCACCGACTGGCCGGAGCCGGGAAAGAATCGATCGCACAGCGCCAAGTGGAACATGAAGAATGCTGACAGGTTCCTCGATACCAACGTGCGCTTCGCGCGACACGCTTGCTCCATAGACGAGGACCGCAAGCACTTTCCCATTGCAGGCTGGGGGAGCCCCGCTGATGTCCAGCGCATGCTCCACTTGGATCCTCCCTGGCTGCGCCAAGTGTGGTTTGTAGGAAATCATTCTGACATCGGCGGTAGCCACCCAGAGGATGAATCGCGTCTTTCCGATATTGCTCTGCAATGGATGTTCGAGCAGCTCGACGAAACCGAACATCCAATCAAATTGAACCGCGAACGCCTCAATTTGTGGCCAGATGCACTTGGCATCCAGCATGATGAGCGTCGCGCGCTTCTCGATGCTGTCTGGCAATCACTTTTACCCAAGAGTTGGCGAAAGACGTGGCCGCAAGAGGTGAGGTCGATCAACAGACAAGCAGCATTGCATCCGACAGTTCTCAAGCGCGCTCGAGCGGAATCGGTTAGAAACTATGACCGGCATGAACCCTACCGACCGGCCGCACTAAACGAACACGAAAAACTAAGCGCGATCGCGCTCCAGCAAGAACTCGCGGTGAATACCGATGAAACAAGCAAGCCTATTTCCTGAACCAGCGGTCGATGCCGACCTTGACCTTCCACCGCTGGTGGCTGGTCCTTACAAATTTGCGATCGGACATGTGAACCAGCGGCTCCGCGAGGCCGTCACAACAGTCATCGAGACTAGTTATCAGGTTTCGATTTCTGCCCGTACCGAAGAAACTGCTTATGAGCTCGCCAATGGCGATGTGGTGATCATAACACATCGACGGAATTTGAAGCGCCCGGACGGAGTGTCGGGGGTTCTTAGAAGAACCGAGAACGGGGGGCTCGTTTGGGATTCCCACGAACTGCTGGTGAAATTCGATGCAGACCGAGAACAAATTGGCCTAAAAGGGCTCGCCGCCGGCAACGTGGCTCAGTGGGAGCATTCGCTCGCTTTCAAAGCGGAACGGCAGAACGAGGCTGGCGCGGTCGCACTCGGAGGCGAAGGATTGCGCCCGCCACAGCTTGGCGCACTTCATGCTATCGGCGCACACTGGAGCGTCTTTACCTCGGCCGCAACAATCGTCATGCCAACAGGTACCGGCAAGACAGAAACCATGCTCGCGGCACTTGCTGCCTATGTCCGCGATCCGTTGTTGGTGGTCGTGCCAGGCGACCAACTGAGATCGCAGATTGCTGACAAGTTTGCGCGTTTTGGCATTCTGCGTCAGCTTACCGTCCTGAAGACCGACGTTCCAAACCCTCTCGTAGCGACCATCAAGCGACGACCGCAGACCGAAGACGACCTCGATATCTTCGAGAATTGCAATGTCGCCATCTCCACCATGAGCAGCGCGACAGGAGGAAATGCCACACCTCTGGCCCCTTCGATCGCCGAACGCGTCGGTGTCCTATTTGTCGATGAAGCCCACCATATCCCTGCATCAACCTGGACGAGCTTCAAAGAGGCATTCGGGCAGCGACGCATTCTCCAATTCACTGCCACGCCGTTTCGCCGTGATACAAAGCTTGTTGATGGACAGGTAATCTACAACTACCCGCTCCGGCAGGCGCAAGAAGATGGCTACTTCAAACCTATCTCCTTCGAGCCAGTCCACGAGATCGACGACGAATTATCCGACCAGGCAATTGCCGAGTCGGCTATTCAAGCGCTGCGGGACGATATTGCTGCGGGCCAAGATCATCTGCTGATGGCGCGATGCAGCAAGATTGATCGCGCGACCGAAGTCTACAAAATTTATGCGATATTGGCACCCGAATTCAGACCGCTGCTTGTGCATTCGGAGATCGGTGACACCGAGGCGATGCTAGAGGCTCTCCGCAACAGAGAGAGCCGAATAATCGTATGCGTGAACATGTTGGGAGAAGGCTTTGACTTGCCGCAGCTTAAAGTGGCGGCGCTGCACGATCTACATAAAAGTCTTGCCATCCTGCTCCAATTCGCCGGCAGATTCACGCGCAGTGCGGGAAGCAATATTGGAGATGCGACAGTAGTGGCCAACACCGCCAATGTGCACGTAACAGACGCCTTAGAGCGGCTATACAGCGAGGACGCAGATTGGAACCAGCTGCTCAGCGAGCTCAGCTCCAAAGCCGCTCGCGAACACGCAGAGTTAGTCGCATTTCTCGAAGAATCGATCCAGCTTGGAGAGATAGATGAAGAGGAAGCGATTTCACATCATCTCCTTCGCCCGACGCTAAGTACGCTGACATACAGAGCCTCAGAATTTCGGCCTGAACGGTTTCATGAGGGTCTTCCGCGCAGCGCAAACGTTCGCGCTGCGTGGCGCAATCCACGCACCAATACGCTATTCTTTGTCACTCGAAGTGAGCCAGCCATAAAGTGGATGCGATCTAAGGCATTGCGCGACCGCCAATATGCGCTTTTTGTACTGCACTATGATGCCTCGCGCGACCTGATCTATCTGTCGTCAACGGATCGGTCTTCAAACTTTGAAAGGATGGCGGCAGCTGTCGGTGGAGATGTGAAGCTTATCTCCGGCGACCAGATTTTCAGATCGCTCGGCAATGTAAGCAGACTGGTGTTCCAGAATGTCGGCGTGAAGAAGCACGGCCGCCGAAATTTGCGCTACGCCATGTATACTGGCGCCGACGTTGCAGAGGCGCTGACCATTTCCGAGCGAGCAGGATCGGTGAAGTCGAACGTGAGCGGAACCGGATGGGCGGACGGACAGCACATCATGATTGGCTGCTCATACAAGGGTCGGGTGTGGTCGCGTGAGCAAGGTTCAGTGCCTCGATTCGTGGAATGGAGTGAGCAAATCGGATCAAAGTTAACTGATGATACGATCAGCACCTCTGACATCATCGCAAACGTACTTATTCCGACGGAGGTTGAAGGACTACCAGACAAGCAAATTCTCGGTGTCGATTGGCCGATTGAATTGCTTCGCCAAGCTGATGAGCGAGTGGTCTTCAGCCGCGGGACACAAGAAGAACCCTTGTCGATGTTCAGTCTGCTGCATTCTGCCTCAAGTATCCACCAGAACACCATAGATCTGATCCTAGTCCATGCTGACGATGCGGTTTGGGCGAGATACCGGCTACATGTTGGCGGCGAAAATGGATTTCGTGTCACCTCGGTCGAAGGAGAAACGGTTGAAGTTCACTCGGGTCGTATCCAGACCCCGTTCGAGGGATATCTCACGGACTATCCACCATTGGTGAGGTTTGTCGACCTCACCGAGCTTGATGGTAACCTGCTAATCGCACCGCAGAATGTGGATGCCGTGCCACTCCCCAAAGAACGCTTCGAGCCGTGGGACTGGAGTGACATTGACATCACCAAAGAGAGTATTTGGAAGAAGGGCGAAGAGCGTCACGACTCAATCCAGTGGAGGGCTGGCAATACCTTCGTCGAGGCCGGTTTCGACGTTGTTTTCGACGATGATGCTGCGGGTGAAGCAGCAGATCTCGTATGTCTTAAGGAAGAAGAGGACCATATTCGCCTCGTTCTTGCACACTGCAAATTTTCGCATGATTTGCAGGCGGGGGCGCGCGTAAGCGACGTTGTTGAGGTGAGCTCTCAAGCCGTCCGCTCCGCCAAATGGAAATGGAAGTTCAAAGATCTCTGTCGACATCTGGCTGCACGCGAAAAACGCCTCGCTAAACCTGGACGATCAACACGATTTATGACCGGGAACCCAGGCATGCTAAATCGGTTCGCGAAAACTTCACGTTTCAAGTCGATCAAGCCAGAAATCTTGATCATTCAGCCGGGCATTTCGGAAAGCTCCATCTCGACTGATCAGTCGATTATTCTTGGGGCGGCGATGACATACTTGAAGGAGACGATTGGTGTCGATCTTGATGTCATCTGCAGCGCATAGGGTTGCGTAACCGCCTAGGATTGTGCGGGAGAGCCAATATGAGGGCGGACAGCGGCAATGGGCTGTCCGCTTCTTCCTATTATTGTAGCACCTAATCGGGGTAGAGCGCTTCTGCCTCTCGATAAGTCATTGGCGTGCCATCTCTTCGATTTGACAAGGACAATGATCCGGTTGTCTTGCGGTCGGTCCAATATTCACCCTCGATAGCAGTGGGCGTAGCGCTCTCAACTTCGAGAAGCATAGCTCCATAGTGGACTTCGCTGCGGTGACGAAACATGGATTTTGGTTTGTTTCGATACGCGCAACTGACTTCGAAAGTCCCATCGCTGCAAGTCTCGATCCCGGCAGAAACCGTCTCAGATTTTGACTCCGGTGTGATCAGACGAATGCTTAGCTTAGAAGCTGTCTGCCGGAAGACTGCGTAACAAGGTATCGGAGGGATGCTTTGTTTGGTTTCTGGATTGATCCAGTCACTTTGCAGTTCAGTTTTCCATGTGCCGTGAAGACCTGGCCGCTTGATTAGCCATCCTCTGAAAATAGGCAATCTCCATGCCCAAAGATCGAAGATGAGCAATACACCTGATACTGCGCCGACAACCGTTCCAAAAGGCACTAGCATTTCCCAGCTAAGCGGCACTCCCCGGACTGCTAACAAGGCAATCCAGAACGCGACTGACAATGCAAGAAACGCACTAATCTGTATTCGTGTAAGCATCACTCGTAACCCATAAAATCCCAGCAGTCTGAAACAAACTTGTGCGCGCCGCTCCGATTCCAGGGTTGGTTTGCCCGAAAGAGGTATTTAAGCTCGCTGACCTCGCCCCATTCGCCACACTTCTCATCTGTCATAGTGTTATTGAACAGGTGTGCCAAACTATCGCGCATGGCCGATTGCCAAGTATTTTGGTTTAATACGTTGTCAGCGACGTTCCAGATTAGGCATTCCATAAGAAAGCTTGGCACTGCCTTAGCGGATGCAATGCCTGCATCCGCCATCGCGTTCTTGACGGACTTCAAAATGCGCACGCAGCCTTTGTAGGATCGACCGGTCCTGCCGTTCTTGGCTACACCGTTTTCGTAATGTTGGTCTGGCCAATTTATGATCCGCTGTTGTCCAGTCCTTGAGCGCATTTCAACGCCGTGGAAGACCGTCCCATTTTTGTTGTATCGGCGATGGTCAAAAAATGGAGCTACGTCTGCTTCAACACGATAGGTATTGGCATGCACGTCGAACGCTTTGTCTCCGGGAGTCACGGCGTCAGCTCCAAAATGGTCAATCAGAGCATCACCTACCTCTTTTCTGAACGTCTCAAATTGGTAAGTTGCAGGGGTAATGCCGAGTGACTCAAACGTGGCGCCATCTGGACCTTGCCAAAAAAAAGTATCGCTACAAACAATTGCAATATCGACATCACTTTCGGCGCGAACATTTACCCGGTTTCTATATGAGCCTTGGGCAAACACCTTGATGCTCCGGGATTTAAGTTCTTCACTGGCCGCAATCGCATTTCTAATTGCCTTTTCTGCATTGTCCATCTTGTCACGCTCAGTTTGAGATGGCGGTGTTGAAAATCGTGCCAGTTGTTCTTCAGAGTATTTCATTTCTACTTCCCAACCTTTCTCAATCACATGGAGAACGAAAATAGAACAAATTTCAAGGCAGTCGGGCATTTGATCGTGGAAAGGTCTGTGAATAGTCGTCGGTGCCGCCGTTTGACCCACCTTCCAATTCTAATAATAGCCCCGCATAATGGACCAGACGTCCCTAATCGATGACCTTGCTGTATCCACAGTGGGTCAGTTGAAGTGTTCGAAGAAGGGGATAGGTCTCGCTAATTGCATTTCGTCTAGCAGGCCCGCATTCGACGATTTTGTCTCGGATCTGGGCCACAAATTCGTCAATGGCGATGAGCGTTCCGCCGCCCAGAGTTTTGCGGCCAGCAGCACGGCTTGGACAGATGGCAATCTGGTCGACTTCGAGGTCATCAGGCAGCCAAGTGAATAATTCCGAGAAGATGTACTTTCGGCCAAGGTCGAATTTCGTTTTGAAGCGCGTTTCACGCTTTTCCCAAGAGTGCGCATCCGTAGACGGTTCATAGTGAATCAGATGATTGGTGTGCGGGTTGTAGCCGACGACATCCAGTTCCATTTCCCAGCCACCACGCGCCCGCCGCCCGACCTTCGTATTGCGCCTGATCAGGTAGCCCTGCCATTCAAGAAATTCGCTTGCGAGGGTCTCTAGGTGATTCATGTAATTTACTCGCACCCTTGTGATGTAGATCGTATTCTTGCGACTGGCGGACTCATGCCGTTAAGCGGTCTTAATATCCGCCTGCAGAGGCAGGCATGATCAGGCCGCTATGCGGGTTTCTCGAACCATCTTTCAAATTCGCGCGGTAGAATGTCCTGAATTCTTTGATAGGGCATCTCGTAGAGATCGAAGTTCATGTAAAGTTGTGGGGAGACAACCGAAACCAGACGCCGGAAGCTTCCCGGCGTTGTCACCGGACCGGCCACTCCTTTCTTCAGTTTTGCCGCTTCGTCGTCGTAAAACAGGCTGAGGCAAAGTTCGATCAGGTGTGGATTTGAACGGACCTCGTCCTTCTGCGATTGCTCGACGAAATCGGAGTGCGTGCTGCAAGAAACCGAAAGAAACAGTTTTGATTTCTCGCCGTACTGCCTGAAGATGGACCATGCCATCTTCGCCAAATGGCGATAATATCTCAGGCGGTTGTCATCCGGAATATACCGGTATTCGCTGCCGAGCAGAAACTGGCCGTCCTTGCGGCGCGCAAGCAACTGGCTGAGATAGACCATGCTGATCCACGTCCAGAGCCCTGCATCCTGCTCCGCCTGTGGATCGGTCACAATGCCGGCAAGGTATTGACCCATGTCATAGCGACTGGAAAATTGCTTGCTGGTGTCGATCTCGACATTCGCGGTATATGTTTCAACGAGGTCCTGCTTCAGTGCCAATTGTGAAAGTGTTTCGAGTTCCTCGGAAGAGATCGGAGTGCCTTGGCTGCCCTTTTTCGTTGTCCCCTGATCACGAAGGCCTTCAATCGCCAGACGGACTGCTGCGATACCCTGCTCGGTGAAACGCATCACCTTGGTGATTGCAAACTCACTCATTCTCCTTCCTCCAGCATCAATTCAAACAGCGTTTTGTCTTTGCGCCATTTTGTTTCAGCAAACTCGACGACACACTCCTCAGCCCATTCCAGCCATTCGTCCCGGTTACCCTCCGGACCATTGAATGCGCCGGATGGAATTTCGGCATCGAAACGATCCTTGCAGAAGGCAATGATCCTCCCTCCCAGAGTCCCGTCGTCCAGTTCGTCTTCACTTTCGACACGGCAGATGAGGCCGGTCAGAAGTTCGCGCAGCATGGTGGGGAGATAGAGTGCCTGAAGGAAAGGATCCTGCCATGAGCCGAACATGTCATCTAGCTTCCGGTTAATGACGAGGCGGGGATCAGCGACGTCGCCCTCCCACTGGATGCACCAGGGGAGCGACCCGAGATCATCCGGTTCAGGGACGATGAATGGCTCCCTCTTGACCTTGCCCTCAATTTCGACCGGTCGGATGTCGGCTGTCGCAGCGATCACGCGTCCTTCGTCAGGGCCCGATGCGACCTGACGAACCTTGAATCTGAGCGAGGCGTCGATCGGGAACCCGGCAAAATCGAGATTGTCTCCGGCAGGGTCTGATATTGTCTGGCGCTGGTGGCGACCACGATCAAAGCCGTCGAGAACGAGGCGGTATTCTTCGTCACTCTTGAGAGCCTTGGCATCCACACTGACGCTTACGCGGATGTAGGAATCCGTGCGCGCAACGACGCGAATATCGACGAGAGTCGACTTAATCTTGCGACGTTTCGTGAAATTCAGACTTGCGGCGGTCATTGGGCAACCTCCGCAGCCTTGCGGACGTCTAGGTGTACGTCGCGGTTAGGATCAAATCCGCTGAACTCGATTGCAAACTCCTCGCTCTCGGCGATGAAGTCGAGGCTATTGGGAGACTTGATTTTGACGCTTGCTCCGGTGCTTTCGATCGCGCCATCCTCGCTGAAATCGAAATCGGATGGGTGATGATGCTTGCGCCAGTTGGACTTGCTCTTTCCGAATATGATGTTCGCCGCCCAGACCCTTCCGCGAACCGGACCGAACTTCTCGATCGTTTCCTTGAGGTGCTCGGTGCCAGCAATTGCAGCGCGACCGTTCGCGAGCCTCTGGATGCGGAACAGTTGAGGGGACGGTGCCGGAATATCCGGTGGAACAGGTTTGTCGGTACCAGGCTTCCGCCCGCGCTTACCCCCCGGCACTCCGGGCTGATCGGGTTCGACCTCCTTCTCGACAAAAAAGATATCGTCGGCGAAGCCTTCGATCTGTTCCTGGTCGTCGGTACCGGTCAGGATAGCGATAAATGCACTCCCGAGTTTCTGGACGAGGTGGCGCTGCCACGTTTCTGATCCGCGGTATCGTCCGTGACTGCGGCGCTGGGCAGAATTCTTCCACTCTGTATGCCCGGGGTCCTCGGCATACTTCATGTATTCCGAGAGCTCGTTGCCATCGCCATCATTAAAGATGTCGAGGATGAGAACCGAGAATGGTTGCGCTGCACGGCATTTCTCCTTCTCGATGAGGATATTGCCCCTAAAGGCCTTGTACGTCTTATGGCCTCCTTTTTCCCCGCCCTTCGCGAACAGATCGACATAGCCGCTGACCGTCTTGCCGCCCGCAAGCGTGATCGGGACCTCAAGGCGCGCCGATACGACCCCGCCATTCTCGAACGTCTCCTGCATCTTCTTCACATTTGCGTTACTGAACGCATGGGCAGCAAGCCCGTTATCGCTCGCGAAGCCAAAGTCGCTGCGAAGGTAGAAGAACTCGTTCTTGCTCGCGAGCCGTGTCGCTTCCAGCGAGACCTCGATGGTCGACTGAAAGTCTTCCGGGTAATCGCCTGTTTGCACGAGCGAGAGGATGTTTGCTTTCTCGATTACAACCGAGTGACCGGTCGCCGCATCTGATATCTCGACGACGAGCCCCTGTTTGATGATCGGGAAAAAGAAATTTTCGACCACAGCCTTGAGCAGAGAATCGGGATTGATCTCTTCGCGAACATCAGGGATGAAAATGGACAACCCGTTTTCACTGGCCCGCCGCAGCCCCGCATGTTGACGGAAGCGCTCGATAAATGGACCGTCCGCTTCGCGAGTGTAGGGATAGATGACCTTTGCGCTGTCGCTCTCTCGATTCACGCGATTGCCGAACCTTGCGTATCCCAGATATTCCTGTGATCCGAGTTCATGCGGCGGCAGGATCGCATAGCCTATCAGCAGTTCCTCCCCTGCGGACCGCCGCGTCAGCGCAAGAAACGCATTGGAGTTTGAGGCACCGGAAAGCGTGCTCTTTCCCACACCGTGGCTGCCTCCGCTTCCCTTGCGCTTGTTGGAGCGGCCTTCCTCCCACCAGAAGCTGTAGAGGCTATCATGCGGCTTTTCTTCCTTGTCGATTGGGCCAAGAAGGCCCTTGGTATTGAAGTCCTCAATCAGCAGATAGCGGGATGATGCGGGAGCACTCGCACTGTGCCCGGCAGCTTTCCAATGCTTGCCGAGAGCCTCGTAAGCTTCCGGAAAAATGGCACTGTCGAAGGCGCCAAGGGTAAGCACGATCCGGACGGGGGCGGATTGATCGTCGATCGCATCGAGCGAGTTCTGGAAGGATTCGCGGACAATGGCCTCGCTGGGCTTGCCGGAGAAGAACTCGCTTAGCTTGGACTCCGCAATCGTATCTTCATAGGCGGCTTCTCGAAAATGCCACATTAGCTGCCTCCCCCCAGAGAAAACTTACCCTTCGAACCCGTACCGGCCTCGGTGAATTTGCGTTTCATTTCACGCACTTCCGAATCAATAACCCGGAAAATCTTCTGATAGTCCGATTCACTGAATTCGTAGTTTCCAGTGTTCGACAAGTTGCCGATCAGCTGGATCTGCTTGATTGCGTTGTTGACCCTTTTCTCCGCCAGATCGACGAATTTTTCTCTCTTCCTGCTCACCGCTATTGCCCTTCAGAACTTAGATAATTCAATTAATATGCATCACAGAAATAATATATGAAATATATTTTTACAATGTAGTGAGGTTTTCGATTATAACATCCGTTTATAGGTCGTATTGCAGCCCTGAGGCTCCGCATTTTTGCGTTGGAGGGGAGGCAGGGAAGCTGGAAGACTGATGGACGTGCAATGCGGGGAGCGTAATCCCAAAATGCGTGGATCGAGTAGTTTGTCAGGCCTTCTGAAATAACTTCTTTTGCTCGTCCCAGTTTAGAGGAAGGTCGGTCGAAAAAAGGCGATCGGGGTCGAATTCTACAGGTACGGTGCCATTCAGTAAGGCCTTCTGAATATCTGGAGCGAGTAGCCCAACCGCGATACGGGAGCGCGTCCATTCGTTGGCAGGAACCTGCATTTCTGAGTTCCGCTCAACGTTTAGTGGTGACGCATTCAGTTCGGTCAGTTTGCGATGTGCGGTACGGACAAGGTTTGCCAACACATCCCTCTGCTCAGCTTCATCAAGCAAATGGACTTTGGAGTGCACCGTCTTGCCACGTCGTGCGGGTCGAGCATCAATCGACATTTTCAAATTACTGCCCTCAAACTCGGCATTGCGGTCAACATGATGCTGGATACGACCAAGCAATACGTCAGAGCAAATTTCGTCAGTGGTAAGGACTGAGGCGTCGACGCTGATATGAATGCGATCATTGATGATGATCGCCCGTTCAATTGTAGCGAATATGTCCTCGGACACTTTTCCTGAACGAAGCAGCGGTGATAGCCGATCAGCAATCAGCCGCTCGATCCTTTCAGCCGAGACCCGGTCACCGCGCATGTTATCAGTATTGCCGATCTGACCGTTAGGGAGCAGTGTTTCGCTGACATAGTAACGGTATAGTTTCTTGCCGCGTCCATAGCCAAAGCTTGGCCGCATGGGCTGGCCCTCCTGATCGAAGAGTTTTCCGGTTAGCGGGCTTGCAGCCGCCCGTGTTTTGCGTGTGACGCGCTTCTGGCGGTTGCCATCTAGCTTCGCCTGAACGGCGTCGAAGAGCTGAAGGTCAATTATTGCATCATGCTCTCCAGCATGGGCTTCGCCCTTGTGAACGATCTCTCCAAGATAGATGCGGTTGTTAAGAATATGGGCAATCGCCCCGCATCGTAAGGGCACTC
>Ga0209344_10004139_pt1 | contig 13582 bp, 11 predicted proteins | sample Cruoilmetagenom6_FD_187293 | JGI IMG/M metagenome (GOLD analysis project Ga0209344, IMG submission 187293) | Oil polluted marine microbial communities from Coal Oil Point, Santa Barbara, California, USA - Santa Barbara Oil Seep Sample 6 (SPAdes)... | ecosystem: Environmental > Aquatic > Marine...
AAAGCCGCAGCACTGGTGACATCGGTGTTGATTGCAAGAAACGCATTCTGGTCTTCCCTCACGCCTTCGGCAATAACAATCGAAAAGACCACCGCTTCGGGTTGCAGGCCAATTCGAAACCTTTTTCTTCCGCATTCACCCAATTCTCCAAAATCACAGAAGATAGTGAAGGTTGCCGGTCCTGAATCACCGGATTTTGCCAATATTTCAACAGTCGTCTTTTTCCCGGCAATGCTTTTTAGTATACCCGGTGCCAGTTTCAGTAGCATCGGTCCCGCCTGGTCTTCCGGTGTATCCGGTTTTCGCACGGATACGATACGAATTGCCGCCTGGGATGTATCGGTCAGAATTTTGGCAGCACCATTGCCGCCGGTGATTAATGCACTGGGATCGGTGGCATCAACAATGGTGAGAAAATCGACGTCTTCCCCGTTGACTGAACTTGGCGTTGATTGCTGATTGGTCTGATCGGAATTTTGATTTTTCAGATAGCTGGCCGTGACTGAATAAGCTACCCATCCGGCAATCGCCAGAATGATGACGCCAATCACCCAGATAACATATCTGAACGGCTTGCGCATGGGGCGCGAATATTCCGGTGGCTGATCGGCATGGGTAGGTTCAAATGCCTGGCGCTGTGAGGAATAAATGTCTGTCGCGGGTGGTATCGCAGCGAAGGAGGGGTCCGGGTTATGTACACTTCTATCAGCTGGAATAGGAATTTCAGGGCTTCGTTCCGCCCGTTTCTGCGTCAGGTGGTCGGGGACAATCGGCTCGGAAAATTGAGGATGGGGTATTGAGGAATGACCAGGCTCACCATCAGGATAGTCTGGTGGATTAACCGGATCCTGCTGATGAAAAGTTTGCTGAGGTGGTACCTGTGGTGGCATGGCCTTTGGCGCCGACACCGGATCAGGCCGGTTTTCCGGATTGTTGTCCCTGTTCGCCTGCCTGCCAATTGTCGGGGGTTTGGCCATCTCAGACGTAAACTCCTGCTCAATTTTTGCGATGGTTTGTTCCAGCGAACGATTGCGGGAATTGATAATTTCAAGTGGCACCGCCCCGGAATTGGCAATCATTTTTGCCAGGGCATTTCGAGAGGACTGGTAGATTTTTGCCCGAACCATTGGATCAAAGCCATTTTGGCGGGCCAGTGCCTGTCTGATTAATGTTTCAATATCCGCTGCCACAGATGCGCCTCTCAAATTTCAAACTGAATATCTCTATACCGATTAAAATGGGATAGCTTATGATATGTACTGCTTTTTTCTCATTTTATGAATGCCGTTACAGTTCCCACAAATGCTGCAAATTCGCAACAATTTCCGAATCACCACGCCGGAGATATTGCACCTTTAACATTTTTACATTGTAACGGTACCATATTTGGGTGATGAATAACCATGTTTTGTTGTAAATATTCAACCCAATCCACACGACTTCACTCGGAGTTTTTCTTGACTGAATGACCGCAACTGATAATTAACGTTTACGATAACGTCAATCAAGACTATTCACACGGAGTTCTAAATGGCTATACCACAGGTTATGCAAGACCGGTTAAGTGTGCCGGTTGTCGGCGCACCTCTTTTTATCATATCAAATCCGGACCTTGTATTGGCCCAGTGTAAAGCCGGGATCGTTGGTTCATTTCCATCACTCAATGCCCGTCCTATCGAGCAATTGGACGAATGGCTGTCGCAAATCACCGGAGAGTTGGAAAGTTATACCAATGCCAACCCGGACAAAAAAGTTGCACCCTTTGCCGTCAATCAGATTGTCCATAGATCCAATAACCGGCTGCAGCAGGATTTGGAACTTTGTGTTAAATACAAGGTTCCCATCGTCATAACCTCTCTGGGCGCCGTGCCTGAAGTCAATGAAGCCATCCATTCCTATGGCGGCATCGTTCTCCATGACATCATCAATAACCGCCATGCCAATTCTGCGATCAATAAAGGCGCCGATGGTCTGATTGCTGTTGCCAGCGGTGCTGGTGGCCATGCCGGCACCTTGTCACCCTTTGCATTGATTCAGGATATTCGTGAATGGTTTGATGGTCCGTTACTGCTTTCAGGATCCATTGCCAATGGTGGCGCGGTTTTGGCGGCACAGGCGATGGGTGCCGACTTTGCCTATATTGGCTCACCGTTTATTGCCACCCACGAAGCCAACGCTTCGCAGGCATACAAGCAGGCTGTCGTTGAAGGCAAGGGCAAGGATATTGTTTATACCAACCTGTTTACCGGCATTCACGGCAATTATCTGCGCTCGTCCATCGAGCAGAGTGGTCTCGATCCCGACAATCTGCCGGAAAGTGATCCTTCCAAAATGAACTTTGCTTCCGGTGGAAATACCAGCGCAAAGGCATGGAAAGATATCTGGGGCTGTGGACAGGGCATTGGCGCGGTCAAGGAAGTTGTCGGCGCTGCACAACTGGTTGAGCGTCTGGTTACCGAATATAACGAAACAAAAAAGCGTCTGTTATAATTCAATTGTGATATTGGCATTTCGGATAAACCGAAATGCCAAACATTTCCGGTGTCAAAAACATCTGTTGTGACAAACAGAAATGGACCACCGGATATTATGATTTCCTTGATACCATTAAATCAATCGGTCACTTTGCCTGATTTCGCTTCAACATAATGTTGAACAAACCTGGCCAGCTGCCTGGTTTGTTGAGCGTTGAATTGAATGCCCTGTTTGGTTCGCCTGAATAAAATATCTTCCCCACTGCAAGCCCATTCATGGTCAATCAGGTATTCAACTTCCCTTTGGAACAATTGCCCGCCAAAATGTTCGCCCAGTTGAGATTTTTCTTTTACACCCTCTAACAATAAATGGCTGCAGGTGCCGTAGGTGCGCATTAATCTCGCCAGATAGGTTTTGTCGAGAAACGGGTAATTATTATGCAGCTTTTCAACTTCCCAGCCCATTTTCCCAACTGCGAAATCACCGCCCGGCAGGTGGGTATCAGCAGTCCATTGCTTGCCTTTTTTACCAATCAGCGAGGCGATTTTCTCTAACATCGCCTCAGCCAGAATTCGATAGGTGGTGATTTTGCCGCCAAAAATATTGATCAGTGGCGCCGGGCTAACGGATTTCTCCTGCGCCAGCACATAATCTCTTGTTGCTTCCTGCGCTTCGCTGGCCCCGTCGTCATAGAGCGGGCGTACACCGGAATAGGTCCACACAATATCCTGTTGAGTGACCGGCTCGCGAAAATAATCGCTGGCAACCTGACACAGATACTCGCTTTCCTGTGGAGAAATTTGCGGTTTTTCATCCATGTTCTCATGTTCGGCATCGGTTGTGCCAATCAGTGTGTATTGGTCTTCATAGGGAATGGCAAAAACAATACGGCCGTCCGAATACTGGAAAATGTAACATTTGTCGTGCTGAAATTTTTTGTTGATGACGATATGGCTGCCGCGCACCAACCGCACATTTTGTACATCATTTAGGCCAAATATGCTGCACAACACCTCATCGACCCAGGGTCCGGCAGCGTTGATGATCATTTTCGAGGAGAACTGTATTGTTTTACCGCTTTGTGTGTTCTCACAGGTAATTTGCCAGTGATCGCCCGAATATTGCGCATCGGTGACCTTCGTGCGGCTCAGAATTTTTGCCCCTTTGTTTTCGGCATCTACGGCATTGAGAACAACAAGGCGCGAGTCATTCACCCAGCAGTCGGAATATTCAAATCCGGCTTCAAATTCCGGTTTCAGCGCCTTGCCGGTTTCGTCACGTTTCAGGTTGACGGTTTTGGTTGGCGGCAGCAGTTTTCTGCCACCCATATAATCATATAAAAACAAACCCAGGCGCAGCAGCCATTTGGGTCGAAGACCTTTGTGATGGGGCAGAATAAAGCGCAACGGGTGCACGATATGAGGTGCCATTTTCCATATCACTTCGCGCTCGATCAATGCCTTGCGAACAAGATTGAATTCATAGTGTTCCAGATAGCGCAGACCGCCATGGACAAGTTTGGTGGAGGCCGACGAAGTGCCACTACCAAGGTCCCCCGCTTCACACAGGCAAACGGAATAACCGCGCCCGGCAGCATCGCGGGCAATCCCGCAGCCATTGATGCCGCCACCAATTATTAAAATATCATAGTCTGTAGGCATAAAAGTTTTTGCTCGCAAAATTTCCCGGTTACCTGTCAAAAAGGAATAACGAAATTATCCGGTACTGTCTGCAAAAATAATAAACAGGGATTATCAACCGATTGCACACACAGCCACATCCCACCTTTGTCCGGTTTTATTGACTGTTACCCTGTCCAACCATGGAGCAAACAACCTTTGGGTTCGCAACTGGATTGACCGTTAAAGGTCGCCCACGATTTCGCTACGCCATTGGCATAACGCTGCTAGCGACATCATCAATGGGTATTGACAATGCTGTAATATTATTACACTAATTTTGTAATAATATTACAGAATTGGATTCACCCATGAGAACGCTTTACGCCTATACGCATATACTGGATAAAATCGCCATTTCAACATCGGCACTCTGTGCCATCCACTGCTTGTCTTTGCCGCTTTTACTTGGCTTATTGCCGGCCCTTGGCACAACCGTTTTTGGAGATGAGTCTTTTCATATCCTCCTGCTTTGGATGGTCATACCACTCAGCCTCATTGCGCTTACGCTGGGTTGCAGAACACACAAGGACAAGTTGGTGATATTGTCGGGATCAGTGGGTCTGACGACGTTATTGGTTGCTGCGATGTTGGGCCACAACCTCTTGGGTGAGACTGGCGAACGAATTGTTACCCTATTGGGCGCATCGGCTATCGCTATCAGTCATTTACGAAATTATACGCTTTGTCGACGTAAGCAATGTGAGCATTAGAACTGATGACCTCAACACCGAAAGTGAAATAACACCATGAACAGGCTGGTAATTCTGCTAACAATTTTGATGGTCTGGGCAACAGGCATTTCGCAATCAAAAGAGCAAATAATGGTACTGGGTTGGGAAGACCTTGAGCCAACACTGCTTGCCGGAAAACGAATGAACCTCCCTAAACAGTCATCAATTCTGGGAATGCCAACGGCTGAGGATTTTCAGGTCAGTGCGTCTGAAATGAAGGAGTTCCTGGGCGATATCAAATTCATGAAAGACATGCAGCCGCGAGGTGCCCGCCTTGTTGGTAGGCTCCATGGCAAGAAGATTAGAATTCCAGGCTATGTTACACCCGTTGGGTTCAATGGTGAAGATGTAACCCAGTTTCTACTGGTTCCATTTCTTGGGGCTTGCATTCACGTCCCGCCACCGCCAGCCAATCAGATTATTTATGTCAAAAACGCCAAGGGTCTTAAAATTGAACAGATTTGGGAGCCGGTTTGGCTTACAGGCATATTGGAAACCAAATCGGTTTCGACCGCACTCGCTGATGTTGGATATTCGATCAGGCACGGAGTTGTCGAGCCTTGTGCAGCTTATCCAGAGAATATGAAAACAGTACATTGAACGTTAAGTGAACAATCGCTGTGATCTGGATAGCATGGTTTGAAAATCTGCCAGGTATTGAAACCGTAAAGGGGTCTGGAGTAAGCATCACCGGAAGTCGGTAATCAACAGAGGCGTTTTCTGTTTTGATCGAAAACAAGATGCCTGTTTGACTCATAAAAAACGCCCATCGGGGGAGGACCGATGAGCGCTTTTTTTTGGGTTCAGCAAGGGAGGGAGGAGGGTATGCTGAACCAACATCAACAGAACAAGGGAGAAGAAAAGTTCTGTCGAATCTCTTGTAAATCAGGCCCGGTAGGGGCGCTTTGAAATGGCTGAAATCTCACCGCGGCTGATTCCCAGATCATTCAACGCCCAGTTGGAAAGACCATTGAGTTCGTTGCGCGTCTTGCGAACGCGATTCCATGTTCGGATTGTGCCCAAAATATTCATCAGATTAGTCCTTTATGGTTCGCCAAATTCGCGTTATCTGAATTGACCGGTTGAAATTGATTGCCGCTATCTGTCTGCGGTGAGCTTCAAATAGGTTTAAACCAAAAATATTGCGAACGTTAAAACTACAGATGAGCCATGCAAGAATTGAATGGCCCCCTGGGACTGAGCCAAGGGTGTTATCTCTCATCCCGCTATGCGCCCAACACAACCAACGCCAGACATAGAACTCAAGCGGAGAGACGGCTGAAACCGTCTTCTGTTCGTGCTTTTAAGGCCGGGAGGCCTTTTTGATAAAGTTTGCAATCGTCAACTGGTTTCCATCAGGTGTTCAGCGATAATAACGCAACCTCTGCGTTGTCTTGTGAGCTCAATGGATGATCGCAACGCTTTAATATTTATGGATAGATGGAGTGTTCTGGATGATGTACCTAAAACAAACTATTTCAATGGATATGGAATTCTATTCTACAGCCTGTTCTCGGCAGACCTATTCCAGATAGTCGAAATGTTTATCCATAGCTGCGCAGTACTTTAGTCTTTGCTTGCTCAAAAACTTCATCCGGTACAAAAAAATCTCCCGCAAGTGCCGCTTCACCGTGGGGTGCATATTGGGAAAAATCCTCGACACCTTCTTCCATCAAGACCAATTCATCAATAAAGAAATTACCGGTGCTGGCACGAGAATCACGAGTTAATACCGCATGCGCTGCATCGGCAAGAATTTCGGGTGTCCGGCTCATTTTGGCTACTGCCTCGCCACCCAACAAATTGCGCACGGCAGAAGTATCAATCGCTGTCAGTGGCCAGAGCGAGTTGACCGCTATACCCATTTTGGCAAATTCCGCACTCATTCCCAGGGTACACATCGACATGCCGTATTTCGCTATTGTATAGGCAACATGACCGCCGAACCATTTGGGCGACATATCAAGCGGCGGCGCCAGATTGAGTATATGCGGGTTGGCCGCTTGTTTAAGGTGGGGAAGGCAGGTTTTCGAGACCAAAAATGTGCCGCGGGTGTTAACCTGATGCATAAGATCAAATCGCTTCATGTCGGTCATCGGCGTAGGGGTTAATTGAATCGCTGACGCGTTGTTGATGCAGATATCGATACCGCCAAAATTTCCGACAGCTCGTTCAACAGCCGCCATCACCTCCTCCTCGTGGCGTATGTCGCAAATTACCGGCAGGGCGTTACCGCCTGCCGCATTGATTTCGTCAGCGGCAGTGTAGATTGTGCCCGGCAGCTTCGGGTGCGGCTCGGCAGTTTTGGCGGCGATCACTACATTGGCCCCGTCACGCGCTGCCTTGAGCGCAATCGCCAGTCCGATACCGCGCGATCCGCCGGAAATAAACAGGGTTTTATCTTTTAGTGAACGCTTCATACCACTTCTCCGTATTGGTTATCAAAATGACTATGGGGAGAATTGAAGCAGGGTTCAAGTAGAGAATACCAGGTTGAAATCATCCGCTCATAGTCCAGCGGACAAGGCAAGTAATTCAATTTTCCAGGCCTGTCTAATCCCCATACCTGCCGTTTCGTTTGATACAGCATCGGGCAGTTGTTGGTACAAATTGACGATGATTGACCACCAAGTATAGCGCATCGACCTAAATTAAAAACGGTGTCTTGCCCACAATGCTGCCCTGCGACAGCATTCTGGTTGATCGCGTCTGACTGCAGGTTGCGCAGAATTCTATGCTTGTCACCTATTGTGTAATGGCCACTAATTATGGATATTGATCCGGTTACAGGCTTGAAATAACGCTACAGGGATTTCTGATATGGGCTCAACACCAATACCTGCCGATCATCACAAACCCGTCTTGCCGTCTCCTGCATTGGATGAAGCCGGCTTGTATAGCCAGGACTGGCTGTCGGACAGCTCAGGGGATATTCGCCGCGATATGCAAACTGCGGAAGGTGAAGGCAAGCGGCTGGCAATTTTCTGGGAGCAGAAAGACTGTGTTTATTGTAGTCCAACCCATGAAATCAATCTGCGTATTCCACGAATTGTCGAAAAAGTTACACAAAACTTCCGGGTCATCCGACTGGATATCTGGGGAGGGCGTAACATTATTGATGCCGACGGCAGCCAATTGCCGGAACAGGAATTTGCACGCAAAAACAATATTTTCCTGACACCGACTGTACAATTTCCCGAGCACAATACTGTAACAGTAGAAAAACGTGGTATCATCGATAACGAGGCGTTTCGGTTTGAAGGGTATTTCAAACCGTTTCACTACTATTTTTTATTCCATTATGTTGTCAGCAAGGGATATATTTCTGAACCCAGTTTTCAGCGTTGGCTGGGTGAAATTGGCAAGAGGCTGCAGGAAGATAATATTAAATATGATCTGTGGGCCGATGCGCTGCCGCCAACCCTGCCGGATCGCTTTTAGATCACCCCAACCGGCATGCAGTCATTTCGTCCACATTTCGGTCGGAAAAATGCCTGTTGGTGTTGATTGATGCCGTTACTATTTAACACGTTATCGTCAACCAACAGCAACGCAATGATGGATGCGATTTGAAAAATTTTACCAATTGATAAATTTTTTAACATGAGCTAACATTCAGGCTTATGTTTCGATTGGGAGCGATTATTTATGACTACTGGCAGCAATATCAATGGCATCGCCGCTGGCCGTTTGGATCAACAAGACTACGCCAAAAATTTTGACGATTTGCATCCGCCATTGAGCCTGCATGAGGCGATGGTGGCTGCGGACCGGTGTTACTTCTGTTATGACGCGCCATGCACCGATGCCTGTCCGACAACCATCGATATTCCTCTGTTCATTCGACAGATCGCTACCGGAAATCCAACCGGTTCGGCTGAAACCATCTTTACCCAGAATATACTGGGTGGCATGTGCGCCAGGGTCTGCCCGACCGAAACCCTGTGCGAGGAGGTTTGCGTTCGCGAAGTGGCCGAAGGCGAGCCGGTCAAAATCGGAGAATTGCAGCGCTATGCCACAGATAATGCCATGGCACAAAATTTGCAGTTTTTCCAGCGTGCCCCGGCAACCGGAAAGAAAATTGCCATTGTCGGTGCCGGTCCGGCCGGCTTGGCTTGCGCCCATCGCCTTGCCATGCATGGCCATGAAGTCAAAATATTTGATGCCAGGAAAAAACCCGGCGGTCTGAACGAATACGGTATTGCTGCCTATAAAACCGTTGATGATTTTGCTGCCAGAGAGGTTGAATATGTCATTTCCATCGGTGGCATAACCATTGAAAACAATCAGGCTCTGGGCCGTGATATTTCTCTCGATGATCTCAGCGCCCAATATGATGCGGTATTTCTGGGTATCGGGTTGGGGGCAACCGGTGACCTTGGCATCGAGGGCGAAAATGCCATAGGTGTCGATGATGCCATCGACTTTATTGATACATTGCGCCAGGCTGGTGATTATTCCAATGTTCCCATCGGACGCAAAGTCGTGGTAATTGGTGGTGGCATGACAGCCATCGATGCGGCTGTTCAGGCCAAACTCCTGGGTGCCCAGGATGTCAGCATTTGTTACCGTCGCGGCAAGGATCAAATGGCAGCATCGGAATTCGAGCAGGATCTGGCAGCCTCCAACGGCGTCACCATCCGGCATTGGTTGCAACCGGTAAAAATCATGTCCCAGGGCGAGAATGTTAACGGCATTGAATTTGAATATACTGCCGTGGATGATGGCAAACTGACCGGAACCGGAGAAACGACAGTTTTTGCCGCTGATCAGGTCTTTAAAGCCATCGGCCAGAAACTCGATGGCGCAAGTCTGTCTGCCTCAGGGCTCACCATCCAATCGGGCAGAATCGTCATCGATGAAAACGGCCAGACTTCAAATCCGAAAATCTGGGCCGGTGGTGACTGTGCACAGGGAGGCGATGACCTGACCGTATCAGCTGTCGCCATGGGTCGCGATGCGGCTGAAGATATCAATGCAAAACTGGCTGGCTGAGCCTGAGGAGAACGAAAATGGCTGATATTCGCAACAATTTCATTGGTATCAAATCGCCCAACCCGTTCTGGCTGGCGTCTGCGCCGCCCACAGACAAGGAATATAATGTCCGTCGGGCATTCGAAGCAGGTTGGGGTGGTGTGGTTTGGAAAACGCTCGGTGAAGAAGGTCCGCCAATCGTCAACGTCAATGGGCCGCGTTATGGTGCAATTTTAAGTGGCGACAGACGCTTGCTCGGGTTGAACAATATCGAACTGATCACCGACCGTGATTTACATGTCAATCTGCGTGAAATGAAGCAGGTCAAACGTGACTATCCGGATCGCGCATTGATTGCTTCAATCATGGTGCCCTGCGAAGAAGACGCATGGCGGAAAATTTTACCTCTGGTTGAAGATACCGGTGCCGATGGTATTGAATTGAACTTTGGCTGCCCGCACGGCATGAGCGAACGTGGCATGGGCGCTGCCGTGGGTCAGGTGCCCGAATATATCGAAATGGTCGCACGCTGGTGCAAATCCTATACCCGTATGCCGGTGATTGTAAAATTAACGCCGAACATTACCGATATCCGTTATCCGGCAAAAGCTGCCATGGATGGTGGCGCGGATGCTGTATCCCTGATCAATACCATCAATTCGATCATCTCCGTCAATCTTGACAGCTTCTCTCCCGAGCCCAGCATCGATGGCAAGGGATCTCATGGCGGCTATTGCGGTGCTGCAGTAAAACCCATTGCTCTCAATATGGTTGCTGAAATTGCCCGCGACCCGCAAACCGCCAATCTGCCGATATCCGGCATTGGTGGTATTGTCACCTGGCGAGACGCTGCCGAATTCATGGCCTTGGGGGCAGGTAATGTTCAGGTCTGTACAGCGGCGATGACCTATGGTTTCAAAATTGTCGAAGACATGATCACCGGCTTGAAAAGCTGGATGGATGAATCCGGTCATGCAACACTGGAAGATTTTCGCGGCAAGGCTGTCCCCAATGTTTCAGACTGGCAATATCTCAATTTGAATTACATTGCCAAAGCGGTGATTGATCAGGACAAATGCATCAAGTGCGGCCGTTGCCATATTGCTTGTGAGGATACATCCCACCAGGCGATTACTGCCAGCGTCAATGGCGAAAGGCGTTTTGAAATCATCAATGAAGAATGCGTTGGCTGTAATTTATGCGTTAGCGTGTGCCCAGTCGAAGACTGCATTACCATGGTTGCCCAGGAACCCGGCACCATTGATGAAAGAACCGGTAAACCGGTCGATGCTGAATATGCTAACTGGACCCAGCATCCAAATAATCCCGCCAGACAGGCGGCTGAATAGTTTCTCCCTGAGGTTGGAGTTTTTTGCGACAATGATATCCAGTTGGGATAAGGTAAAAAACTCCACCTCTAAAGAGAAATTTGTTTAATGTCCGCAGATCCACGAACCGATAACATTACGCAACATTCCCAATTGGCGACCGGCCGTGAAAAACTGGTAGGCCATCTTGCGATGATGCTGTTTGCCGCGTTGATTGCCGGTTCTTTTTCCATCGGCCATCTGGCCATACCGCATATTGGTCCGGCAGCACTGAACGCATTGCGCTTTTTTATTGCCAGTATTTTTATGGGAATTGCCGTAGTGGTCATCCTGAAGCGCGCCCCGGTTATGCCGCTGAATTGGTGGCATCTGCTGATTCTGGGAATTCTGATGGCTGCCTATTTTGTATTGATGTTTATGGCGCTGAGAATTACCAGTCCGGTTGCCACAGGCGCTGTTTTCACGCTTGTTCCATTCATGAGCGCCTTGTTTGGCTGGATTTTCCTGGGCCAGATAACGCGACCGACGGTATTTATTTCACTGATCATTGCCGCGATCGGCTCGACCTGGATGATCTTTAGGGGGGATATCAACGCGGTTTTTAGTTTTGATGTGGGGCGCGGGGAATTGATATTTTTTGTTGGCTGCGCCTGCCATGCCGCCTATGCACCACTGGTAAAGAAATTCAATTCAGGCATGCCGGTAATTGAGTTTACATTCTGGACCCTGGTGGCAATCGCCGGTTGCCTGGTCATTTATGGTTTTGATGAAATCAGGAATACCGCATGGCTCGAATTGCCGGCAATCGTCTGGTGGGCAATCGCTTATCTTTCGCTATTCACCACCGCCATTACCTTTTTTCTTGTTCAATTTGCTTCAATGCGCCTACACGCCACCAAGGTTTTATCCTACGGTTACCTGACACCCGGCATTATCATATTGATCGAAGGCATCATTGGTCACGGTTGGGTAAGCCTGTCAGTTGGCATCGGTGCCCTGGTGACCATTGCCGGACTGATCTTTCTTGCCGTCGCCCCCGATGGCTAATAGGGTTCGAGTGTTGTTCTGGACAGGGCTTGTGGCGATAACTTATTCCTTAAATGCAAAGTGACGGTTATAGATCATGGATAATTTCGACAATTTAAAACAGGCAACTGTCGCAGCCCATGCGGCCGGCAACATGGACACCGCCAGTGGTGGAATCGTGCCGCCGATCCAGACCTCTACCACCTATATTCGTGACCGGGATTATCAGTTACACAATTCTGATAATATCTATGCCAGGGATAACAGTGATGTCATTCGAGCTGCTGAATCGATTATCAGTAAACTGGAGAATGCTGACGACAGCCTGTTGTTTCCCTCTGGCATGGCGGCGATTACCGCCGTGATGCGCACTATTAAGAACGGGAGAACGCTGCTGTTTCAATCCGGTATTTATTGGGGCACAACGAAGTGGGTGCGGGAGTTTTGCATCAGGCGCGACATCAAATCCGTGGAAATGGATTGTGCCGATGCAGCAGCTTTGCATGCAGCGATCCTGAAGCACAAACCGGATATGGTTTTTGTCGAAACCCCCTCCAATCCGTGGCTGAAAATTGTTGATATTGCTGCCGCCGCCCAAGCCTGTGCCCTGGTGGGTTGCCGGCTTGTTGTAGATTCAACCGCTGCCACCCCGATATTGTCTCAACCTTTGCATCTGGGTGCCGATATCGTCATGCATTCTGCAACCAAGGCCATCAATGGCCATAGCGATGTGCTGGCTGGCACATTGTCTGTAAGCGACAAGTCTTTGCCCCTCTGGCAGGACATTATCACCGACCGTCATGATGCGGGTGCTGTCATTGGAAATTTTGAAGCCTGGCTCCTCATCAGGGGAATGCGCACCTTGCCACTGCGTGTGGAACGTATGTGCGAGAGTTCACTGCAGGTGGCAGAATTTCTCGATGACCATGCAAAGGTCGAAACGGTTTTCTATCCAGGATTGCCCGCTCACACTGGTCATCAGATTGCTGCAAAACAGATGACCGGCAGATTTGGCCATTTGTTGTCGTTTACAATATTGGGCAATAGGAAATCCGCACTCGATTTTTGCGGTGCACTTAACCTGATTCATCGCGCCACTTCACTGGGTGGCGTTGAAACCCTGGTTGAACACCGCCAGACAATTGAGGGCGATGAAACCGGGATACCTGGAACCTTGCTGCGACTGTCTGTCGGTATTGAGCATGTTGATGATCTGATTTCCGATATAGCTCAGGCGCTGGATGTAGTGGCGTAGTTGAATTGATAATTATTGGGTCAATCTGAAAGTAATTGTCAGGAACTGGAAACGAATTGGAAGAGCAACCCGTCTGGCTGATAGCTTTGATTTTTGTCCTGTTTGTGCTGC
>Ga0209344_10004140_pt1 | contig 13578 bp, 10 predicted proteins | sample Cruoilmetagenom6_FD_187293 | JGI IMG/M metagenome (GOLD analysis project Ga0209344, IMG submission 187293) | Oil polluted marine microbial communities from Coal Oil Point, Santa Barbara, California, USA - Santa Barbara Oil Seep Sample 6 (SPAdes)... | ecosystem: Environmental > Aquatic > Marine...
CCTCACATCGAGTTTTCTGAAAAATTCGATGTGAGGTTAGGGTAATACCCGGTTTCTTCCAATGTATTGATATCACGCCAATGGGTTGTCACCCGACCAGGAGGTGAGCGTGTCGCTTTGATGTAAGCTGTCGCCGCATCCGAAAGCAGGATCACCAATTTGTTCTTGCGTCGCATGGCCCGTGCCCGTCGCAACCACGCCGGATTTTCAAGCTGGGCTCCCCCGACGACAATCATCACATCGGAAAATCCAAAATCATCAATGGCGGGTTCTGCGCGCACCATCATGCCGCCACTACTTTGTTTTACACCCGGCTTGTCAGACACGAATTTCACATCAAAAGAAAGGCCACCTGCAACACTGTCTATTGTGTTCAGGGTCTGCGTGATGGCCGCCACTTCAAATTCAGAAAATTTTGCCCTTACGTTGATTTCAAATGTGACGCGGTGCTGGCCAACCGCATTTTTCGAGCCGATTTTCCCAACAGATAAGTTTCCGGCTTCGTCGAATCCCATATCAATGGTGGTTCCCTAGGTTCTCAGTTTAATCATTGGTCCTTTGACCAATCTGTCCATTTATGCGCTTTAATGTCACGTCGTTTACGCACGCAAGGCGCCCATAATCCGCGCATCGAATGCAGCCAAAACATATGAGGTTTGCGTTTGGCTTTCTATCTATTAGCGAATAGTGGTTGAGGGCAACTCAAATTTTTCCTTACTGGAAAATATTTTTCCTGTGAGGCCTATTAACTTCACTCACATCACGTCAACAACTGACCTATCCCTCAAAGCTTTTGACGTCCAACCCGCTTTTTCAATGCGCTGTCTGGGTTGGTGTTTCACGCTACTTGCAAAAGCTTCTGGGGTTTAAGCAGTTGGGCCTCGTGCTTTTTCAAGCAGGTGCGAGCAGTGTCGCCATGAGCCCCGGGTTCAGATCGCAGCGCAGGGAACAGGTTGAACATTTCCTCACGTGCATGATCTGCGATCGCGGCAATACCTGTGTCGCCTGCGTGAAAGCTCTCTGTGGCGGCGCCTTCGGCAAAAATAATCTCGTGGGTATCTAACATCAGATGCAGATAGGTGACCGCTTCACAGGGTTCTTCAAAAACGTCCTTCCCATCGATCAGATGCTTTGCGCTTGCCAAAACCTCGCTGTCACCAAACAGCAACTCAGAGCGGTAACCGGAAAATAGGATGCGGTGCTGGGGTGACACTAAAAGAGATCGGCGTGCACCTTCCATAACCGAAGTTGCAATCCGGATCGGTGCGAATTTTTCTTTTCCAGGCACCGTGGATCGCCCGATCCAGCGCAGTGGCTGAATGCCGTTGTCGCGGGTAACAATACCATCGCCCTTGCGCAACGATTCAACTGGTCGTTCGCCATTTTCCGTCAGGATCATCGTGCCGGGCGTAAAACAGATTATGTTCTCGATCTCAGAGAACGTCGCGACACTTCCGTCGGCCATCGAGAAGAAACCCGACAAACCACCAGCGTTGTCATCCGTGTTGGTGAATGTGATATCGCCTTGGTCGATGTCGGACGTAAGAACAAGCGTATCCCCGCCGGTTTCTCCACCTTCACCACCGATGATAGAGATGGCGCCGCTTCCGCCCTCACCCAGGTCAGTGATGACAAAGCGATCATCACCGTCACCGCCGTCAAGTGTGTCGCCCTGGGCCGCCTGCAACGTGTCGTCGCCGTCGCCACCCGTAATATTGTCGGAGCCAATGCCGCCGGACAAGCTATCGTCGTCGGCACCACCATCTATCGTGTCATTGCCAAGCCCGCCGTCTATCGTATCGTTACCGGCGCCACCCAAAAGGCTGTCATGAGATGACCCGCCGCCGGAATCTGTGATGACATCATCGCCTTCGCCGCCATAGACAGTGTCACGCCCATTGGCGCCATCAATCGTGTCGTTGCCCGCCTCGCCGTACACTGTGTCGCGGCCACGCCCGGCGTCGATAACATCGTCACCGGCACCGGCCCGGATGACGTTATGGTTGCCACCGGAATCGACCTGATCGCCTTCGGGGTCGCCTGTGTAATCAATATCGATCGTGTCGTCGCCGGATGTGCCTTCGACGATCCCCGACCCATCTAAGACAACCCCGCCTTCCATGGCAAAGTTCCACACACCGTCCGGGTCGTTTGTCTCAAGGTCGGTATTCGGATAATTCGCCAAAGCAACAGGATCACCTGATCCCGGTAATTCGTAATCGTTGCTACCGCCATCGGTTACACCCGTCGTGGCGTCGCCTGTGTATCCGTTGGTCCAACCAATTGACTCGTATACGAAATCAAGCTCAAAATCACCACTGCCGGTGCTGGTCAAAACGACCTGGAACGAATTCGTTCCGCTACCGGTATACGGGGCAACGTCCAACCAGGTTATCGTGACCTGATTGTTGGCGGGATCCAGATCCCAATAAATTTCACCGCCTTTGTTAATATCGACGTCGCTCCAGAAAGGCGCGATTGCCGGGTCGGTGAAACCTGCAATTCCGACTGGGGTATAGGCGGTTTCCGGACTATCAAAAGTGATAAGACCGTTAGAATTCACAAAAATCGAAGTGTAGGACGTGCCGAAAAAATTAATACCACCGGCGCCAAACACCGATGTGATATCGACGGATACTGTGCCGTCATCCAGATTACCCGCATCCAGCGTGGACGTCGAAAAGACGTTTTCACCGTATCCTGCGGGCCCGCCGAGGCCTGAATTCATAGTCGCCATTGTCTGGCCCTCAACATTGGATCATTTGGCTAGCGGGCCATTGCAGTCCAATTCGCTTTTTGGTCGCAGAATACCTTATTCTCTGAATCCGGCAAGGTATTGTTTCCAAATCGAATATAATTTGATCAAGGCGGAATCTTGGTCAAAATGTGGCGGGAATGTGGCAGAAAGTAGTATATCTTCGGGTAGCAAGTTTCAAATTGGCCCTGCTGTTGGAAATTGAAATCGATCATTCGCCCGCGTCAAGACACGAACAAACCGCGTCTTGACGTCTCCGCACGAAACGTCTTCAAACTATCTTCAGCAATAACTCTCTTGTGTTATCGGCTGTCATCTCGATGGGGTTTCCACCCGTACTTGGATCACTCAGTGCGCCCGCAACGATGCGATCAATATTTGGGTTTTCTATGCCAAGCCCCCCTAGCGAAGTTGGGATTTGTAAGCCTGCATTCAGCTCGTTCACGTAGGAGCAGAACCCGTCAAAACCACCTTGGATACCAAGGTAATTAGCAGCATGGCCCAATACACCCTCGATCGCAGGTTTGTTGAACTTGAGAACAGCCGGCATGCATACCGCATTTGTTGTGCCATGGTGTGTGTGATAAATCGCGCCAATGGGATGAGACAGTGCATGAATGGCGCCAAGTCCTTTTTGGAACGCCGTGGCACCCATTGCGGCGGCCGACATCATATGCGCGCGCGCCTCAAGGTCGGTGCCATCCGCGTAGGCACGCGGTAAGTATTCTTTCACAAGGCGCATACCTTCTAATGCCATGCCCTGCGACATCGGATGATAATGGGGCGAACAATACGCCTCAACACAATGGGCGAAAGCGTCCAATCCGGTGCCTGCCGTGATGAACTGTGGCATTCCAACGGTAAGTTCAGGGTCGCAGATAACGACTGCAGGTAGGAATTTGGGATGGAAGATGATCTTTTTCTCTTCCGTTACTGAGTTGGTAATCACAGACGCACGTCCAACTTCGGACCCTGTGCCGGCCGTCGTTGGCACGGCAACAATGGGCGCAATGGCATCCGCATCAGCGCGAGTCCACCAGTCCCCAACATCTTCAAAATCCCACAATGGGCGTGTTTGCCCAGCTAGAAACGCAACCAACTTGCCCAAGTCGAGCCCTGACCCACCGCCGAATGCAACGACACCGTCATGACCGCCGTCATTGAAGGCTTGCACACCTGCGGCTGCGTTCTTTTCATTCGGATTCGGATCGACATCTGCAAAAATTGCGCGGCCCAAACCTGCGGCCTCCAGAAGGTCCAGCGTTTTGGTGGTAATCTCCATATTCGCGAGACCGCGATCTGTCACCAGCAGGGGCTTCTTCATGCCCGCAACAGCGCAAGCATCGGCGATTTCGGAAATGCGGCCCGCGCCAAAACGGATGGCAGTGGGATAAGACCAGTTGGCAGTTGGAGACATCAGTTCAAGCCTTTTTCATGTGGTAGGATTTTGGACGTGTTAAGTTGTGATAGCCGATGATTGATAGACCACCACCGCGACCGGTATCTTTGCAACCCGTCCAGCACAGGCCGGGATCAAGGTAATCGGCGCGGTTCATAAAGACGGTACCGGTCTCAATCTGGTCCGCGATCGCCTCGGCGCGGGCCGCGTCCTGCGTCCACAGAGAGGCGGTAAGACCAAAATTACTATCGTTCATCAAACGAATAGCTTCATCGTCGTCTTTCACAGGCATAATGCCAACAACCGGACCAAAGCTTTCTTCGCGCATCACGCGCATGTCGTGAGTCACATTAGTCAGGATTTGCGGCATCAGGTAAGCGCCGCCGTCCAGCGGAAACAAGTCGGGGTCGACGTGTGCCTTGGCACCGTCGGCAACAGCGTCACGCGTTTGCCCACGCACTTCTTCGGCGAAACGAACATGTGCCATTGGCCCCAGCGTGGTTTCGGTGTCCAACGGATTGCCCAACTTATAATCACTTACAATCGCCACGGCCTTTTCGACAAAAGCGTCGTACAGGTTTTCGGCCACATAAATGCGTTCAATCCCGCAACAGCATTGCCCGGAATTGAACATCGCGCCGTCGATAAGTGTATCGACCGCGGCATCCAGATTGGCATCATCCATCACATAACCCGGATCTTTGCCACCCAGTTCCAGCCCGACACCGGTAAATGTGCCAGCTGCAGCCGTTTCCATCGCTTTGCCGCCACCAACAGAGCCAGTGAAGTTCACGAACCCAAAAGCACGATCCGCAATCAGGTCCGATGTTGTCTGATGGTCCAGAAATACATTCTGAAATACCGCTTCAGGAACACCGGCAGAATGGAACGCTACCGCCATCCGTTCGCCAACCAGCGGCGTTTGCGAGGCATGTTTCAGCATCACCGCATTGCCTGCAATCAAGGCAGGCGCAACCGTGTTGATCGCCGTCATGTAGGGATAGTTCCAAGGTGCGACCACAAAAACAAGGCCATGGGGGACGCGCTTGATCACCCTGCGGAATGCATCGCTGTCTTCAACTTCGATAGGTGCAAGCGCGTCGCGGGCAATTTCCACCATATAAGATGCGCGTTCGTTGAAGCCTCCGAATTCGCCGCCATACCGCACTGGACGACCCATTTGCCATGCAATTTCGGGCACGATTTCGTCGTTCATTGCCCCAACGGCTGCGACGCCTGCCCGAACCAACGCAATACGATCTTCCAACGGTCTGGCAGCCCATTCAACCTGTGCTGCATTTGCGCGCGCAACAGAGGCATCAGCATCTCCGCGGGACAGCGTCGGACGCTCGGCATAGACCGACCCGTCGATGGGTGAAATACACTTGATAGTCATGGTTAAGCCCTTTCAAAGCCACGGGCGATTTCCCAATCGGTCACCACACGGTCAAATTCTTCTTGTTCCCATTCAGCCGCACGGGTGTAGTGATCGACCACGTCATCACCCATCGCTTCGCGCAGCATAGACGATCCCTGCAACGCCTGAGTCGCATCGCGCAGGTTGCGAGGAATGTGTTTCGACGACGTATCCTCATAGGCATCACCCGCAAAAACCGGAGGAAGAGACAGTGCATCTTCAATCCCTTTGATACCAGCCGCCAGCATCGCGGCCTGAGCAAGATATGGGTTCATGTCCGATCCCGGTATGCGGCATTCAACCCGAATGGCTTTGCTGCCCTCGCCGCACAAGCGATAGGCGGCCGTGCGGTTATCAACCGACCAAATGATCTGTGTGGGCGCAAATGTGCCTTTGGCGAACCGTTTGTAGCTGTTGATATAAGGCGCCATGAAATATGTGTAATCAGCTGCATATTTAATCAGGCCAGCCATATAGTGATCCATCAACTGAGATTTGCCATGCGGACGGCTAGCATCGAAAAATGCCGGCTGGCCGTCTTTCCAAAGCGATTGATGCACATGGCTGGATGATCCCACACGTTCGTGATGCCATTTGGGCAGAAACGTTGCCGCATGGCCCTGTTGCCAGGCAATTTCCTTCACAGCGTGTTTGGCAATACTATGGTGATCGGCACAGGCCAAAGCCTCGTCATATTTGATGTTAAGTTCTTCTTGTCCGGCTTCAGCCTCACCTTTGGAACCTTCAATTGGAATACCCATGGCATAGAGGTGGTTGCGCAAGGGGCGCATCACCGCCTCTTCTTTGGTGGTTTGCAGGATGTGATAATCTTCGTTGTAAGCGCTGATCGGGGTCAGGTCGCGGAAACCCCCTTTTGTGATTTCGCCGAAACTTTTTTCAAACAGGAAAAATTCTAACTCGGTCGCCATCGTGGCATCGAACCCCATGGCAGATAGCCGTTCGATCTGCTTTTTCAGCATCGCACGAGGTGCATGTGGGATTGGGTGATGGTGATGATCCAACACGTCGCAGAGCACCATCGCCGTTCCGTCCAGCCACGGCACAGTGCGCAATGTGGTCAGATCAGGCTTCATAATGTAGTCGCCATACCCCTGTTCCCAACTTGTCGAGGCATAGCCATCAGGCGTGGCCATTTCCAGATCGGTTGCCAACAGATAGGTGCAGCAGTGCGTTTCGTCATGCCCGCTATCAATAAAGGCCTGCGCATGAAAACGTTTGCCCATCAGGCGGCCTTGCATATCGACAATGCAAACGAGAACAGTATCAATCGCGCCGTCCAAAACATTGGATTTCAGATTCTCGAAACTCAAATTACCAGGCATGGTTTATCCATTCGTTATTTGAAACGGAGGGCCGCCACTGGAAGCCCCCGAAGTTATGTTTGCCGTAAAGGTATGCGCGACCAGCTTTCATAATATCTTTGTTGTACGTCTTGAAGATATCAACGACGAGGCGCTTAACGTCTGACACAGATGCAGTTGTTTCCCAGAAAACCTTGGTCGCTGCTTCAACCGTTGCCCACCGATCTGTAAATTTCCCGCCAAATACAGTGACACACGTCGGGGAGGCCATTGAAACATCGTCCGGCAGAAACAATAGTTTCGGTCGCCAAGGATGCAACAAGCCACCATAAGAAACTGGATCATCACCAACGTCCAAATGGACGGAAGAAAGAAGGTTTTGCCTACAGAGCAGCAAATCAATACCCCCATCAGAACAAAGATTCCGTACATCATGACACGATCGGCACGATAGTTAACTGCGTCATCTGCGCAAACGTATCCGCGCATTAAACGACGCATCGCACTGTCCCCTCAGCCTTGGTTTGAACGAAGGCATCTGCCAGCCAGGCAGCAATCATTTCAGCCATCTTAAGTTGTTGACCTTCAGTCTCAATTAGATCGTTTCGTATCTCCAACATCACATTCAAATGACCATTCGGAATTGCGTGTTCTTTCAGTGTATGGGTCACACCATGTTCCGGACCATATGGCTGATTGCGCTGAACGTCGGTTTCTGTGTGATCAGACACGACTTGCACCATAGCATCGGCCAGGCGGGTATCACTGTCGTGCAGCACACCGATTTCCACATCTCTTTGGGCGCCATGATAGATCGGCGTAAAACTATGGACGGTCACGATAACAGGGGCGTTCGCCTGTGCCACCCTATCAGAAAGCGCACGGCAAAACGGATCATAATACCTTTTTGCGCGTGCATTTCGGGTTGATTGGCTGAGATTCAAATTGCCGGGAATGTCGATGGTTTCGCTGCGCGATGGCATTGCATCTACGGCACTGGGTGGCCGGTTGCAGTCATAAACAAGACGGGAAACGGCGCCCGCGATCAATGTCGCATCCAAAATATTTGAGAGATGGACCCCAACAGCCATGGCACCGGGATCCCACGCCGCATGGCTTTTTCGCAAATGTTCCGGAAGGCCGAGGTTGTCAAACTCGTCCGGAATGAAATGCACCGCATGTTCGCACACAAGCACAACCGATGACGCACCTGACGGGTTCACCGACTGGAACAGATCGTCCGATATTTCCGCATTCAATCGTGTCATTTTTCCCCCACAACCATTAATTGGTTGCAAAATTTGGATTCTGTCAACTAAATTGTTAAAAATATAACAGCTCTTTTCATTTTGTTATATTTTCAATCAAATGGAAAGCGGATTATGTCAGACGCAGCGCTTACAATTTCGGATCGAATACAGCAGGAACTGGACAACCTGACCCGTGCAGAACGGCAGTTGGCACATTCGATCCTTGAAAATTACCCTGCGTCCGGGCTTGGTCCTTTGTCATCGTTGGCCAAGGACGCGAAAGTATCGGTGCCAACAGTCGCGCGCATGGTACAAAAACTTGGTTTCAGAGGGTACCCGGACTTTCAGGCTGAATTGCGGGAGGAGCTGAAGGCCAAGGTCAAAAACCCTATTGCCAAGCACGATTCATGGGCCGAAGGTGCACCGTCCGAACACATGCTCAACAGGTTCACTGACGCCGTCATCGACAATATTAAACACACGTTAGGTCAAATCGAACCAGAATCTTTTGACCAGGCATGCGAAATGGTGGCCAATACCGACCACCACCTTTACATAGTTGGCGGTCGCATCACGCATACACTTGCCGAATATCTGTTTTTGCATATGCAAGCCATCCGGCCAAACATTACGCACATCCAATCAACATCCAATACCTGGCCCCATTACCTGTTGGATGTGAAGAAAAACGATATTTTTATTATATTCGACATGCGGCGTTACGAAAACAATACGCTGAAGCTGGCTGAAATTGCCCATGCCAAGGGTGCCCGAGTTGTCCTGTTCACCGATCAATGGCGTTCGCCCGTCCACCATCTGGCCGAGGTCAGCCTGAGCAATCGTATTGTCGTCCCCTCGGCGTGGGATTCTGCCGCGACAACACTTCTTCTCGTGGAAACGATGATCTCGTCAGTCCAAAATTTGAACTGGGGCGATACTAAAGACCGCATGGAAGATCTGGAGGACATGTTTGACCAAACCAAATTGTTCCGAAAATTCACTTGAAGCGGTTGGCAAAAAATCAAAAACCTCACGGCTTGTCGCGTCACTGGTTGGGCACAATTGCCAAATATCTTTCGCCGCCGACAAGCCACAAAACCACCTCACCCGGCGACAAGATCACAACGCGATCAACCTTTCATAACTGAGGAGTATGGCGGACAGACAGGGATTCGAACCCTGGAGACGGTCTCCCGCCTACACACTTTCCAGGCGTGCGCCTTCGACCACTCGGCCACCTGTCCGTGGGCTCTCTTTAACGGTGCATAGAGGCCAAGTTCAAGTGGTTAAAATACTTCGAAACAAATTTGAATTTGGCGCAGCAAGGATTCGTCGAAACTTTACGCCATTACCACTGCACCCGTTCGCATTTGTCCATTGAAACCGCGAAGAAAGCTTCAATCGTCCAGATGCAGATATACGCGGCGGTTTTGACGGCCTTTGTTTTCGACTTTACCCAATCGCACACGGCCAATCTCGCCTGTGCGGGCTACATGAGTTCCACCGCAAGGTTGCAAATCAATCTGCTCGCCCCCCGTGCCGATGCGGATCAGGCGAACCTTTCCCGACCCAACCGGCGGCGCAACGGACATGGTTTTTACAAGACCGGGGTTAGCGGCCAGCTCAGCGTCAGTTATCCATTCTTCGATGATTGGCAGGTCGCGGTCGATCACCATATTCAATTGCTCGTCGAGTGTTTCTTTGTCTTGTGGAGCTTCCGGCATATTGAAATCCAGACGGCTTCGCGTTTCGCCTATCGCGCCACCCGTTACAGGAAGCGGGATCACGACCGACAGGATGTGCAGGGCCGTGTGCATGCGCATGTGGTTGAACCGGCGCGCCCAATCAAGAGTTTGGGCAAGTACCGCACCAACCGGTGGCAAAGCCTGAGGTTCGGCCGGAACCAACACAATCTGATCCCCCTCGCCTTTTACCGTTGTTGCAACGACCATTTCGCCGCCTGACCAAACCACCCGACCACTATCACCGGGTTGTCCACCGCCAGTGGGATAGTAAAGCGATTGATCCACTACAACGCCGCCCTCAGGCGTATGAGCAACCACTTTTCCAGATGCCTCGGTCAGGTATGGATCACTGCGAAAAAGCAGTATTGTCATATGTCACCTCCATCTGGCGAGCCATCCGCATCTTCCACTCTTTGTGGTTCACCAGATAGGGGGTTTCGTTTCCTGGCTGATGTTAACTTAGCGGTCTCGGATTTATCCCGTTTTGGGGGAACCGGCTGCAAAACCTCCGGGTTGCGTAACCATACATCGCGTTGTGCGAAGGGAATTTCGATTCCTTCTTCCGCAAAGCGCCGGGCGATTTCATGGTTCATGTCAGAATGCACGCTGAGCATCCAGTTGACGTCCCGTAGAATTGCACGAATTTCAAAGTCCAGAGAATCCGCGCCAAAGGCTTTCATCACAATCGTTGGTTCAGGGTTTAACAAGACCATGGGATGTGCCGATGCGATCTCACCAAGGATTTTTTCGACCTTGCGTGTGTCTGTACCGTAGGCCACCCCAACCGGAACGATAACACGCCCCACTGTGTTGCCGCGGGTATAGTTGGTCACGGTTCCGCTCACCAAATCCGCATTGGGGATAATCACGTCAGAGCGATCAAACGTTTCCACCCGTGTTGATCGCACGGAGATGTCTTTTACATACCCATGTGTGCCATTCACTTCGATCCAATCACCTTGTGAAATTGGGCGTTCGATCAACAAAATTATTCCGCTAACAAAGTTGGACACGATGTTCTGAAGGCCAAAACCAATACCAACAGACAAAGCACCTGCAACAATTGCGATCGAGCTGAGGTCGATGCCCGCACTTGTAATAGCAATGATCGCAGATAAGAAAATCCCGATGTACCCGATGCCGGATACAACCGCGTTGCGTCCACCGGGGTCCATCTTGGTTTTGGGCAAAACGGCGTTTTTAAGTGTCCCCTGCAACAATCGCGTCAGAATAAAACCAACGGTAAAGACAATGGCCAGCGTGAGGAAAATCGTTGGCGAGATCTGTAGCTCACCCAGTGTAATCCCCTTTTTGAACTGCACCCACAACTCGGACAGATCAGCAACGCGAGCCCCCCAAAGCAACGCAAACACTGGCGCCGAAAGCAGAAACATTGCGAACCCGAGCAAAACCGGGATTAGCTCATCTGCGGCACCGTCGCGGTCGCCGTTTATCAGGACGTAAATTTCGGTCAACACGCGTTGGACAACCAGGAGGCCCGCAAACAGGAGCAATGAAAGCAACGACGGCAACAACAAACGTTCAGCAGCCTGGAAATACCCGATGGCTGCCAGTGACGGAGCTACAACCGCCAATACGATCAAAGCTTTGGACAGAATTCGTGTTACGCGGTTCCTGTAAGAATCGTTGGATTCATCGTCGGACGCTGCCCTGTCATGCTTGGTCAACAAACGAGACAACCAGAACAACAACAATCCAGAGACGACTATGACGGGGAACAGGACAACGTTGTTCGCCTCGGTCGACCAATTGCTGATTTCTGCGGCTTCACTCACAAAATAAAACAGTGAGATCACAACCCCAAGCGCACCACCATAATACCGGCCTGCGCGTCGGTCTTGCGGGTTTAAAAGCAAAGGAACGCGGTGGATTGTATGGCGCGGAAAGCACCGAAGCGCGAGCCAGCGTGCGATAAGAAATATCAAAACGGCAGGCTTTAATGCTGACAAAAGCAAATCGCTCCGCAAGCCAACAAGGCCACTTGCATACAGCGCTTCGATCAAGGCGATAAGACCGATAAACGGAACTAGAACCTCTCCCAGCGACATCATCAAGGCAATTATCCAGCTGGCGGCGGTTGCGCGTCGAGGTATGACCAAACGTACAAGAAGTTGGACCCAATACCGCCCACGCCCCAAAAACACGAAACCGACCACTGTCAAAAGAATGATCACAGGCAGGTTTTCCTGGGTTTCTTTGCGTTGAATTTCACTTGCCCAGGCTGTTTTAACTTCGCCACTTACAGTCGAAAATAATTGAAAAACGGCATTAATTCCGTCCGGCCAAAGAATAGGATTCAACGGTGACGGACCAAGTTCCAACAGGGCTTCGGTTTGCCGGTCGCGGATGATCCTATCAACACCTTTAATCAAACTATCCGCCTGACTATACGCCAATTGCGCAGTTTTTACCGGGGCACGTAAAACGGCAAGCTGTTCAGTTAACACACCACGTTGCGCGGCTATGTCTTCGGCTTCGGCGCCATCTTCAGGCACAGGTCCAAAGGCCTGTAACTGTTCTTCTATCGTGGCGATCGCATTGGAATTTGCGCCTTGTGCCGCCAGAAACACCCCACGCCAATCTACAAGCTGTTCGCGCAAATATTCCATCGCTGCAGAAGACGCACGTGATGCCTCGATTGCTTCCGTGGCGCGGGCTGCTGTACGATTCCAGGTCTCGTAGTCCGGAGTTGCAGGTGGTTGTTGGGCTTCGACAGACGAAGGTATGCCCACTAATGTAACCGCAGGAACCACAAGAAGGCAGAGCGATAGAAGCAGGCCCTGTAGAAGTTTCATCACCCCTCAAATACTCCGGGAATGGATCGTGGTGCCTGATCTAGCCAATCAGGCGTCGGCAACCCTTTTTCGCGAAGGAATTCAGGATTGAACATTTTCGATTGATAGCGCGTGCCGAAATCACACAGCATCGTTACAATCGTGTGGCCCGGGCCCATTTCGCGGGCCATACGGATGGCTCCGGCGATATTGATACCAGATGATCCACCCAGACAAAGCCCTTCTTCACGCAACAGGTCAAACGCGATTGGCAACGCTTCGTCATCAGGCACCTGCCATGACATATCGGGTGTGAAACCTTCGAGGTTCGCCGTAATACGCCCCTGGCCGATGCCTTCGGTGATAGAACTTCCAGTCGCCGCAGCAACGCCATCACGGAAAAGCGTGAACATGCCTGACCCCATCGGGTCAGCCAGTCCGATCTTAACGCCCTTGGGTTGCAACGCCTCACCAACGCCGGCCAAGGTTCCGCCGGACCCGACTGCACTGACAAATCCGTCAACCTTGCCGCCGGTTTGGTCCCAGATCTCAGGGCCCGTGGTTTCGACATGCGCCTGCCGGTTGGCAACGTTGTCAAATTGATTGGCCCATATTGCCCCGTTGGGGTCACTTTCATTCAGCTTTTCCGCCAGACGCCCCGAATAACGCACGTAGTTGTTTGGGTTCTTATATGGCGCGGCCGGGACTTGCACCAACTCGGCACCTGCCAGTTGGATCATGTCTTTCTTTTCCTGGCTCTGGGTTTCAGGAATGACAATTACGGTTTTAAACCCCAGAGATGCCCCGACCAACGCAAGGCCGATGCCCGTGTTGCCAGCTGTCCCTTCTACAATAGTACCACCAGGTTTAAGCGTACCCCGCGCGATCGCATCGC
>Ga0209344_10004141_pt1 | contig 13578 bp, 10 predicted proteins | sample Cruoilmetagenom6_FD_187293 | JGI IMG/M metagenome (GOLD analysis project Ga0209344, IMG submission 187293) | Oil polluted marine microbial communities from Coal Oil Point, Santa Barbara, California, USA - Santa Barbara Oil Seep Sample 6 (SPAdes)... | ecosystem: Environmental > Aquatic > Marine...
CAGAAGCTGCTGAGCTTTTTCAATATTGGCAGCAACACCCGTCAAGCTGGCGTCGCGATGGCCAGACAGGCCCGGTGCGATAATGCCGGTTGATGGCTGAGCAGCCCCGAAATAAGATGCGGCCATAATCGAAGGCACGTCAATTGCGTGCTGAATGGCTTGACGCAACTTAATATTGCCCAATTTTGGATTATCCAAATTCATGCCGACCCAGACGTAAAACAACGATGGAAATTCAGCCACTGTGCTGTTTTCAGGCGGGTTTGATTTCAGTCGTTCCACGGAACCTAAGCTTACGCGTGTAAAATCAATCTCGCCTGCTTCATAGGCAATTTCGGCAGCTTTTTCGTCGTCGATATGATAAATCTGGATTTCATCAAAAGCCGCCGGATCACCTTTCCAATCCGGATTGCGTGCCAAAGTCGTCTTCTGCTTGGGCTCCCATGATTTATGCATATATGGCCCGGACGTTGCTACGGGTTGCGTTTCTATTTTTCCGCCAACAGACTCGAATGCTGCCTTGGATACAATATTGCCTGCGATATATGGCAAGGTAATGCTCCAGAGCGGCTGGAACGCAGTTTTCAGAACAATTGTGCCTGTACGTTCGCCTGTCACTTCAACATGATCCAAAGGACCCCAGTCCGGTTTATTGGTGGACTCCACAGTTTCATCGATAATGCGTTCAAATGAGAATTTTACGTCTTCAGCCGTCATGGCACCAAAACCGTTGGTAAAGCCAATGTTGTCCTTCAAAGCAAAATTGATATGCTTATCATCAACCTGCTCAATGGAAGCCGCTGCATCCAACTGCCAACCCCACTCGCCACCAGGCTTATATTGAATCAGCTTGTTGTAGATGGCGCCCTGGATTTCTTCGTCCACAACACCTTGTGAAAAGGCGGGGTCCATGGATCGGATATCCGCATAAGTGCGTGTTTTTAATGTTGAACCTGCAGCCCAAGCGGGGCCAGACATTCCAATGCCGCCTACTGCGACCGCACTCAAGGCGGAAGCGCCTTTTAAAAATGACCGCCGAGGTAGCCCAACTTTGGTCCATTGAATATTTGTATTTGTCATTTTTTCCTCCCAGAAAATAAGTTGTGGCGGCCGATAGCACCCATAAATTTCAACAAACCGTGATTGCCCAACATGCCACTGCATCAAGCGTAGCCAACAATTTTCATACTCTCAATTTCGCTGACTAAAGCTGTATGACGCTAGTTTATGCTTTATATGCATAAAATTGCGTCATATAGTCGGAGTAAGATTTCGCATGTGCATATAATAACAGGGATTTTTATGTCTAAAATACTCTTCGCCCAGAACCTCAAGATGATCTGCTCTGCCGAATCGTCAATATCAGAAGTTTGCCGACAAATAGGGATCAACCGCCAGCAATTTAATAAATACCTGAATGGAACAACTTATCCCTCTGCCAATAACTTAAGGAAAATTTGCATTTTTTTCGGTATTCGAACAGCAGAATTCCATCTGCCCGGCATAGAATTCGAAGCCCATTCTTCGGTAGACCGACGGTTGCAGCTTACCAAGATCACAACACGCGACAATCAGGGTTTTCAGTCAGCGTTTGCCGGGCAGGCAAAAGCTCTGCGACCATACCTTGGATACTTTCACTCGTATTTTGAGACTGACAGTTGGACAGATCACACAATATGCGCACTGGTCTATCTTTACGAAAAAGATGGGATGATCCTGACCAAAACCATTGAGCGGTCACATGACCCCCTTGATGGAACGCTTTATCTGTCGAAATATGATGGTCAGGCAACTCTTTTGGAAAACCGTATATTCATCGTTGAATTCCAGAGCCTTGACCGCGATGCAATAGTTGAAACGGTGCTTTATCCTTTCGGACGAGGACAACTATCCTACCTTCGAGGCACAACATTCGGTGTAACCAGTCGCCAAAGGAAGCCTTTTGCGTCTGAAGTGGTCTGGAAATATTTGGGAACGAACATCGATGTGAAAGCGGCATTAAAAACCGTTGGCTTGTATAAGCGGTCATCAAATCAACTAGACCAAAAGGTTATTAGTATACTGAATTCTGAAAATGTTTGATGATAATCACCTCCACCGCATACCTAACAACTAGGATATGCAAAACTCCGCTAACCACAAAAACATAACCTATACGCCCAGCGCAACGTATGGCTTCTTCACCTGAAGCAAAACTTTTTGAAAGGCATATTTATCGGCACTGCCGTCAACAATCTTCAAAATTAGAACACTTAGCATGAATGGCAGCTTTGGATATACTACACCGCATCTGTGATAAGCTCAGTGAAAGGCAGCTATGGGCCTTTTGTAACGGCGGCCCAGCCTATTAGATTTCTACAGCTTCAGAAACTGCTAACGCATCTTCCAGCTCCACACCAAGATAGCGTACTGTGCTATCCATCTTAATGTGGCCCAAGAAAAGTTGAACCGCTCGCAAGTTACCGGTTTTATTGTAAATCTAGGAAACTTTTGTTCGTCGCATTGAATGCGTTCCATAAGCGCTCGTTTCCAATCCTATAGACGCCACCCACCCCCGTAAAAGACGTGCATACTGCCGTTTCGAAATGTGAAGGCGGTCATGAAACCGGTCGGGCCACAAAAACTCAGAGCCGACCATCAACGGATCATTCAGCCATTGCGTAACCGATTTTCGGGTTCGTTTCGTTATCTCAAATCGCACTGGTTTTTGCGTTTTGAATTGAAGCACCGAGGCTCGTTCTTTCATTTGGCCCGCCGAATACACATCGGCGACTTTCATTCTGACCAGATCGCAACATCTAAGTTTGCAATCAACAGCCGAATTGAACAAAGCCAAGTCGTGTATGTTTACAGCGATCTCAAGTCGAGCGCGGGTTGACCAACCGTGTTTTGGTAAGAGTGGGCGTTTTTACCCAACAATGTGACCCTTGTTACAAGCCATATTCTTTGGACGCACAACAGGTAAATTTGACGTTTTCATGATAGATCCTCCAGTCCGCCACGCACCCCCTCTTCGCCAACCAGACGTTGCCTTGCTCATTTATCACATGTAAATCGCATGCAGCGTTTTGTTGTGTGCGAAGTGCCGAGTTCAATCTCATAATTCACAACTTGCCTTGCAACCAAGACGAAGCGTAACTGCGTCCGCGGACTGTCTGTCTTTGCCTCTGTGCGCGGCTCTTGGATTTTGCAAATTGACCCAGGAAAATATGCTGATCCAGGGTAGAAAAAATATACAAATATATATGATTTTGAAAAAACCGCACTTCTCCCAGGGCAAACCTTGATTACCCTGTTGTCTACAATAATTCCCTGTTAATTTTCCGGTTAGCAGGGATTATTACCCAAGGCTCGTTAGCCCAGGACTGCGCACAGCGCCAATGATTACATATTTGTCTGACAACACAATACTTGCTTCCATGGAACCTGTCATAAAACAGGTTAAACGTAAGAAACCAAAAACCATGGCAAGTTCATACAAAACCACAAAGACAAAACAGAGTTGTTCGGATGTCGCGCGTAAGATCCCCAACATCCGGAACGAGCTCATCCCGAGTGATTGGTGCGGTGCGGCCCAGTAGTAATTGTCGAAAAGCGCCCTCACAGATTTTCTATAGAATACTGTATACTTTGATTTAAATTGCTTTCATTTTGTGACAGTATCCTGAAAATCCATACCTAAGATAATGTAGGAATATTATGCCCCCCACACAACAATACCCACATCCCACACAAGATGAAATTACCACCGCAATTGGGTTCTACCAAAACGGGCAACTAAAAGATGTCATAGAATACGTTACCGCACTGACAGAGAACTACCCGCAAGTAGCTATGTTACATAATCTGTTAGGTGCGGCACATGCAGGTATGAAAGACTACGATGCAGCAATAGATTGTTTTCGCTCGGCTTTGAAAATTGATCCACAGAATGCGAAATCACACAATAATATCGGAGGAATTTTAAAGGAAACAGGTAAATTGAAAGATGCAATAAAGTGCTTTGAAAAAGCGTTAACTATTGATCCCAATCTAGTCGATGCCCACAAAAACCTTGGGAATACATCTATTGAAATCGGTAATTGGGCTGAGGCAATCGCGTTTTTACAAAAGGCTATAAAGATTGATCCTAAAAATGCCGAAATACACAATAATCTGGGAATTGCCCAAAAAGAAATCGGAGACAGTGACGCATCTATTCAAAGCTTCAGAGACGCCATTGCTTTAAAACCGGATTTTATTGATGCATTTAACAATTTAGGCAGTGTTCTTAAAAATACGCGACAATTAAAAGCCGCATTCGCGACATATCAAAAAGCTTTAGAAATTGACCCTAAAAATGCCGAAACACAGAATAATCTAGGCAATGTTTTCTTAGCAACGGGTGAAATTGACCGCGCGAAAATATGTTACCAAAATGCACTTGCAGAACAACCTGATCAGCTAAGATATCTCGTAAATCTATGTAATTTCTACGAAAAAACCAATAATATTAACGACTTATCCGACACGCTCTCTCTTGCCGAAAACCGTATTGATTCAAATAATGCGAATATTCTGTATTATAAAGCGGTAATTGATTTTCGGAAAAAGGATTTTGAAAGCGCAAAAATACACATTGAGAATACCGAAACTGACAATCTGTTCAAAAGTTTACTGCTTGCATTTTATGAATTGAAAGGCAAAACTTTTGACAAGCTTGAAATGCCCGATATGGCATTTGATGCATTTATAGACATGAATAAAGAAATTTCGCAAAGCATAGAATTTAATCAAACAAATCCAGTGGCATATTTTAACAGAGCCGCCGACTCATTGAAAAATATAAAAAACGCAGCCCCGCTTTTACCGCAATCTATTAATGAAACCTCGACACATAAGAACACGCCTTGTTTTTTAATCGGATTTCCACGGTCCGGGACAACATTGCTCGATACAATTCTTCGCAGCCATTCCCAGATAACTGTTGTCGAAGAAGGACCAATGGCTGCGAATATTCGTAGAGCATTGGGAGGGTATGTGGCCATAGAAGAATTAGAATCCCTTAGTACGGATAGGATTTCACAACTGCGATCGATCTATTTTAAAGAACTAGACAAGCAAACTAACCCCGATCAGATGACTAAAATATGTATCGATAAAATGCCGCTTAATGCATTAAATGCACCAATTTTGAATACTATTTTCCCAAAATCCAAGTTTATTTTGGCGATAAGACATCCATATGACTGTATTCTAAGTTGCTATATGCAAAACTTCAGACCAAACCCAGCAATGTCAAATATGGTCGATCTGGATCGGATTGTTGAACTGTATTGCATCACAATGCAAACATGGCAGCTTTCCCAAGAAAGATATCACTTGGATTATCAAATTATCAGATATGAAGATCTTGTCGTAGACATGGCTCATAATGTTGGTGCTCTTTTAAACTTTCTGGAATTGGATTGGGAAGAAGACCTAAAAGAATATCAAAAAACGGCGCTCAAAAGAGGCAGAATAAACACCCCAAGTTACAGACAAGTCGTACAACCAATATATAAAGATGCCGCTTATCGATGGGAAAACTATCGGGATTACTTTTCCAAATACGACAAACAAATCCAACCTTGGATCAAAAAATTTGGGTACGATTAGGCACAATTACCACTTACTGTAGCCCTATCAAAACAGGCAACTATTAGGATCGCGTGTTGGGTGGGTTTCATATTGAAAATCATAGCATACACCCTATGGACCTATAAGTGCACCTTAGTGAAGCACTTACTCTGTGACCGGGGGCAGAATGATTTCAGTCCTATCTTGCATTTGCCGCACCTCTGGCACGGGTACAACCAAGCCGGAAAGTGCATCCGCAGATACGTTTTCACATGCGTCAGGTGTTTTATCGCAAACAAAAACTGTACGTCCCGTCAGGTATTTCAGGCGTAACTGCAAGCCGCGCGGCCCCATAATGCCGACCTTGCTTTCAGATTTAAGAGCTTTGTACGAACCGATCACATAAATGGGACCGGCACCGGATCCTGCCTGCACTGCCAGTGCCCGCGTTTCATCTTGCCAATATGTGTATATAAAATATCGCTCCCAGATCCATATCAAATAGACAGTGATGGTAATCAACAGGAAGCTCCATGCCAAATTGGCTGGAACCCTGCCCTTACTATGGCACACAACAGCAACACGAACACATAAAACGCTGTATAAAACCCAGACAAAGTTTACGGCACGCGCAGGCGTAATCACGCCTGTCATTATTATCTGTAAACTCAGAAGACCTATACCTGCAAACAAACCGGCAAAGATGTAAAGTGCCGTCCAAGGCTCAACACGCGCAAGATATATAAGGCTGCCTGTCAGAACCAAAACAAATATAGTCACCATAGTTGTATTCTCGAATGCAATCGTCAAAGCCGTTTCTTTGAAAAACTCCAGAACCAGACCCAAGTTGGCAATTACAGACGCCAGATCATGCGGCGGTGTAGGATTGCGCCAGTTTGCAATCGAAATACCAAAAACCCCATGTTCCATATAATTAAGAGAATAAATCACAAACAGGCCTAAAGCGAAACTGATGACAAAGGTTGCCATAAGGGTCAGCAGATCCCACCAAGAACGGCGCAAATCCCGCGTGGTCAAGCAGACCGTTAATAATAAAAGCGGAAAAGTTGTATAGGCCATAAGTATTAATGGAACAAAGAGCAGCAGCAACCAACGCATGGTTGCGGGGCGCAGGAATGATGCCAGAAGTGCAAATAAAGCCACTAAACCAAGACCGGGAAGAAGCGTATTGAACCACACGGATATCAGCAAAGCGGGAAGTGAAACGACGATCATCAATGCCAAAGCGGCGACATATCTAAACGGTTCTTCTTTGCCACATGCATTCACAGCAGCAGCACCGGCAAAAACCGCCCAGAAAAATTGATAAACTGAAAAGTTGATCCAAGCGGGTGTCACCCATCCCCGCAGGTGCCACCAGTAATTCAACCAACGCCCTTCCTCCAGGGTTTTGACATAAAAATCTGTCGGATCAGCCAGCAATGCCCCAAAATCGTCATGACGGATCATTGGATCCAACACTTGTAGGCCAGAAGCCAGCATCAGCACCGCGAAAGTTAGCCCGATCGTACAAAGCAACATGAACGGTACATTAGATTTCATCGTATGTGCTTCCGTAGTGCCCACAGTCATTTAATCAACCGTTTCAACCTACGCACTTTCCAAGCTGCATTCATCTGTGCGATCCATGTCACCATACTGCGCGGCAATAAAGATACAATTGCCCGACGTAGTCGCCACGATGCATTTCCACCATTCGGAACCGGCCTCCCAACCGGAACCTCTGTTATCAGCACATCTTCAGGCAGCCCTTTTCGACCCGCTTTATTCACATATAAAATCGTATTATACTTATACCAAGGCTCCACACCCCACACAGACTTCAAATGCGGGCGAACGCAATCAAAGGCCGTGTAGCCCCGTTCGGCAAAAATATCCTGCCAAAAAGATAAAGGCTTTTCATTGATATGGAATTCGCCGCCCTGCCCTGTAACCGCAGCTGAAAACAAAATCCGGTCACTATGCTTTGTCAGGCTGTCGACCAATATGTTGGCCGCAGTTTCAGGCAGATGCTCCCCAACTTCCAGACTTTGTGCAAGATCAAATCGACGTCCAAGATCCAATGGTTTGGTCAGATCCGTTGCGTAAAATGCATCTGTAGGGATAGCAAGGTTTTCTCGGTCCACATAGTCGCCGTCTACACCGGTAATGTCAGCCACGCCTGCAGCAGCCCATTCCCGTAGCCAAACGCCCCGCCCGCTGCCAAGATCCACAATACTTCTTACTTCCAGCAATGGCTGAACTACACTAATCATGTGTTGCGCCGAAGATTTTGCGCCCGCGTCGATATAGTCGAAAAACTGGTTTGAATAGATATGTGCCATCAACTCTCCGATGAAGTTTCTGTTTCAGTAAACACCCAAATTCTGAAGAAAATAAAATTTTGAATGGGAAGAACTAGCGTCACCAACACGGCTGACACCCAACTTGACCATCCGAATGAAGGGCCAAGAACGCCTGTAATCAGCGCAGAGACAACCAGCCCCAATCCGATTGTTCCAAGAAAACGGCCAATTTGTGTGGGTATAGCCAAAGGGCGACGGAATGTCCAAAGTGCCTGGCCGACATACTGAATGGCAACAGCCGTAAGAAACGCTATTATATTTGCAAAAGGTTGTGAGAGACCCAGCGCCAAAAGTGTCAGGTAAAAAATTACATAACAGGCCGCAACGATCGTGCCTACAACAGCAAAACGAAACACTATGCTTCTTGTTTCCTGTTTCATTTTAACGCTTTTGTTCAAAACGTATCCAGTCCCGTCCGCCCCATCAAAACCGCATTTACCAAAGCTTTGATTTTTCGTTCAATTGTAGCTTCCTACACTTGAGTTTAGCAACAGAAAGCTTGCGCCCAGCACCCATTGACCAATGCCGCGTTATCGCCGTGACGCTTATATCACAATCTCGACTACAATCCGGATTTAATATTGAAAGGTTATAGCACAATAGGTGCAGGTTTTAATTGTGGCACATAGAATATTCGTCTTTATCATATTTAATTACGTTTTCGTTTGTGTCACTGTCTTGCTAAATAAGAGAGAATAAAAAATGCAGTTATCTGTACAGCAATTATTATTAAGCGCGCGAAAGCATGCTAAAAACGGGCAAATTGCTGAAGCCAAAAAACAGTATCTTTCTGTATTGATGAAGTTCCCGAATAACAAACCCGCACAGCTTGGCCTTGCGGCTTTGAACGCATTGAATGAACCAAAAACTGCAGCGTCCGCTCAAGATCAAATCAAAGCTGTGGTTGAGCTTTATAATCAAGGCAGATTGCACGAGGTTATAGAACGCGGAAATGCCTTATTAAAACAGTATCCACAAACGCCATTTTTGCATAACCTTCTTGGAGTCGCATATATTAAACAGGGCCGGATAGACCCAGCGACCCAATGTTTTAACCGTGCTTTGCAAATTGATCCAAAATCGGTGCAGGCCTATAATAATCTGGGCGGCGCGCTGAAACAAAGTGGTAACTTAAGCGCGGCAATCAAATGTTATCAAAAAGCATTAAATATTGAACCTGACAATGCAACTTTACATAACAATCTTGCGATAGCATTGAACGGCAATGGTGAAATTGAAGCTGCTGAACAAAGTTTTCAACACGCTCTTCAAATTGACCCTAACGATTTGAAATTTATAACAAGTCTTTGTGACTTTTATGAAAAAACAAATAATCTTGCTGGATTGTCCCGCACATTGGTAGAAGCAAAAATATCCCTCATAGCAAGCAACGCAAATGTATTATATTATGCTGCATTGCTGGAGTTTCGGGAAAAGAATTTTGAGCAGGCAAAAATTTTAATCGACCAGATCACACCGGATAACTTAATCCAAAAGCGCGTCATTGCTTTCTATGAATTGAAAGGAAAGATATTCGATAAAATCGGGTTATTCGATGACGCATATTCAGCATTTTCAATGATGAACACGAAAGCAAAGCAAAGCTCTGATTATATACAAGCAGACCCGGATGAATACTTCGCGAAAATTACCTCTGCATTACAAGAGTTGGAAGACGCACCCGCTCTGCCGCACGTAGCTGATAAAACCGATACCACCCCAAACACACCCTGTTTTCTTGTTGGCTTTCCACGCTCGGGTACAACATTGTTAGATACCATATTGCGCAGCCACACTAATATTGTCGTGGCGGAAGAGCAGCCAATGGTTGCGGCAATTCGAAATGAGTTGGATAGCTTTTTCAACCTAGAAGATATCGAAAGCATTGATCCCAAAAGAGTCTCATATTTGCAGGCACAATATTATTCCGAGTTGGACAAACACATTGAAAACCGTACATCCAATCAGGTTTGCATAGATAAATTACCATTAAACGCTATCGAAACCCCACTTATCCATAGCGTATTTCCACATTCTAAATTCATCTTGGCCATCAGGCACCCGTATGACTGTATCCTCAGTTGTTATATGCAATATTTTAAATTGAACCCGCAGATGGCAAATATGGTGAATTTGGAAAGGATAATAGATTTTTATTGTGCCGTGATGGAAACATGGTGGCTGTCACAAAAACGATATGATTTGAACTTCCACATAATCAGATATGAAGATCTCGTTGTTGATATGCCAAATGAGATCGAAAAACTATTGCAGTTTCTGGATCTGGAATGGGAAGAAAGCCTGAACGAATATCAAAAAACAGCCATAGAGCGCGGTAAGATCAACACGCCAAGTTACAGCCAGGTGGTGCAACCGCTTTATAAAGATGCAACATACAGATGGAAAAACTACAAAACATATTTCAAAGCATATAACGACCGGATCCAGCCGTGGATTGAACGGTTCGGCTATGAATAGCTAGTGCTGCAACAAGCATTTACGAATTAGGCTGCAAAGCGGGTCATGCTTTTCAGCAGATTTACCCAGCAAAACGATTTTTCGGTCTGAAATCAGTGGCACAGGTGCGGTAAATGAAAGCTTTGCCTTACTGTCCAGCAATTCCGGCCAGCTGGGTAACAAGGCTATTCCCAGACCGTTTTCCACCATTGCGGCAATGGTACGCAACCCATCCAGATCACACATGATATTCTGTGGGTTTGCATATTCTGTAACCCATTTCCACGCCGGCGCCCCGCCCCATGATTTCCGGTCGTATAGGATGATAGGTTCAGATATCAGCCTGTCTCTGGTGACAGGACCATTATCGATACTTTGGACCAAAACATAGGGTTGTACAGCCAGTTTATCCAGACAAAAGGCCTTGGGAATGGCAAAGGGTGGTATAACCATAATAGCCAGATCAATCTGCCCATTTTCCAGCATTTCATAAAGCTGGATCGATGTCCCCGGCTTGATCGAAAGCTGGCAATCAGGCGCATCATCTGCAATCGTTTTGGCCACAGACGGGATCAGCTCTGACAGGGCGGTTTCAATGGCCCCGATCCGAAACGGGCCCGATAATGCGTCTTTGCCAAAGTCGCGTTTCAACATTGCGGCTTCAAAAATCAAGTCACGGGCGCGCGGCAGTAGGTTCAGGCAGGCTTTGGTTGGTACGGCGGCATGCCCCGAACGGATCAAAAGATCAGCACCAAACACGACCTCTAAGGCACGGATGCGTTGGCTGACAGCGGTTGCCGTCAGTCCCTGCCCGCGTGCGGCCGCAGAAATTGACCCACCTTCAACAACCGCAACCAGACTTTCCAGAAATCGAATATCCAAAACATTTCCTTTTGGTTGATATAACAATTACACTCTAAATCATTTGAAGATTTGATGGTAGAACTTTCTTGAAACACTGCTTAAGGAACGCATAATGATTACCACCGTTGAAAACATAATGGATGAAGTCCGCGACAGGTTCTGTCTGGTCGATAGCTGCCCCGATCAGGGTGCGCGTATTTTCTTTGAAAACGCCGGTGGCGCTCTGACCCTGAAATCGGTGGTGGAAACCTCCGCCCAATATGCCGCCATTCCCGATAATCAGGGCCGCGATAACCCCGCATCCCAACAAGCGGGGGGCATGATTGCAGCGTCCAAAGACAGCATCCGTACCTTTCTGAATGCCAATGGCGGGCAGGTTTTTGTCGGCGAAAGCGGCACAGAACTTCTGTTTCGCCTGATCAGTGCCGCGTGTCTCGGCACACCCAAGGGCGGCGCGGTTCTGGGCAGCACCTTAGAACATCCCGCATCACGCAGTGCTTGTATCAGATGGGCGGAAATTGCCGGTAAATCCTACGTTTCTGCCAGTCATAACGATGCAACAGGCACTGTTGGTGTTGAAGATTACCTTCCACACATCACGGCAGATACCCGCGTGGCGACCATCCTGCACACATCACCCGTCACCGGAATGTCGGTTGACGTAGGCGCAATTGCAAAAACTATCCGCGCGGTCTCACCCGATTGCGTCATTATCGTTGACGGCATTCAGCATGCGGCCCATGGCGGGTTGGACATTGATGCTTACGGCATCGATGGTTATGTAATCTCGCCCTACAAAGTGTTTTCGCGTCATGGCTACGGAATTGCGTGGATTTCTGATCGTCTGGCTGCCATGCCCCATGACACACTGATCGGTGCGCCCAACGCACCTTGGGAACTTGGTACCCGCGATGCAGGCTCTTACGCGACATTTTCAGATGTTGTGGGATATTTCGAATGGTTGGGCGGACGCGTGTCAAACGCCACCACAGCGCGTGACAAAGTTATCGCCGCAGGCCACGCCATTACCGCACAGGAAAATGCGCTGGTGGACGCCATGTTGCACGGAATAGGTGGCGAAACAGGACTTGCCGACATGCCGGAAATCACAGTGATCGGCGGTATCGACAATCCACACCGTGAAGGGCTCTGTTCTATCGTGGTCAAAGGCCAGCCATCCGGTGATGTTGTGGCGAAACTGTCTGAGCACGGCATTCGCGTTCACATACGCCGCGCCGATCATTATTCCGGCAATATTCTAACCCCTCTTGGGCTGGATAGCTGCATTCGTGTGTCAATGTGCCATTATAATACCAAGCAGGAAGTACAGGCATTTTTAAAGGCCATGAAAACGATAGTTTCATAAGCTAAGACATGTCGTCATTTACTGGCACTGCGCGGGAATGCTTACATAAACCGGTTTACTAGAACATTGTAATTGTCGCGTTTATTGCGCATAATCATATATATAAGCCCCAAAACCAGTAAACTAGTTTACTGGTTTAAGGCAGGTATGTTTATCTGAAAACTGATTATTTACAACAAGCTGTAAATGATGACAGCCCAAAAGCTCTTACTTCTTTTCCAGCCACAAACTGGTCTCATAGGCACCCTCAAAAAGCGGTAATTGACTTAGACTTGTGGCAGCAATTTCATCCTGCATACGGCTGGCAACATAGGCACTGGCAAAGATGACATCGTAAGCATTGCTGGCAATCATCGGGCCAAGCGCATTTTGTTCATTGTAACCGCGCCAAAGCCATACATCGGGGTATGGATCGGGAAGCAATATATCGTGAATATGGATCAAAACACCCGGTTTCAACACTGGCATGATGCGGTTGAATATCATGTCTACATCGGTGCCCGGCATTAGGATATGGCTGGAGTCAAAGAATGCGATGTCTCCGGCATCAAGACCGGCAAACATCGCGATATGTGCCTCGTTCAATAGCTCCGCACGCCATTCAATTGGCAGGCTTTGGATCGCAGCGCGGGGGTATGGGTCTATTGCAATCTGATTGCAATCCAATCCACCGTCTTGAATAGCCTGTGCCATGAAACGGGTCGAGTGACCCGACCCAACCTCAATAATAGTCTTTGGCTCACGCTGACGCACCAACCCGTATGCCGCGGCACCATCAAGGCGCGAAAACCAACCCTGTTGCCATTTGGGCCTAGGGGCCGCATCAAAGTTTGCAAATTCACCGGCATATGTATCCAAAGACTTGCAAAGCTCAGCAAAATCCCCGCGCTTTGCATCAAAGACCTGCTCTAGCGCGGCATAAACCGG
>Ga0209344_10004142_pt1 | contig 13577 bp, 16 predicted proteins | sample Cruoilmetagenom6_FD_187293 | JGI IMG/M metagenome (GOLD analysis project Ga0209344, IMG submission 187293) | Oil polluted marine microbial communities from Coal Oil Point, Santa Barbara, California, USA - Santa Barbara Oil Seep Sample 6 (SPAdes)... | ecosystem: Environmental > Aquatic > Marine...
GACGTAATACGCAAGTAGCGCAATCCTAAAGGTGTCAGACGTTAGCTGTTGACGGTAATAACAGCGCCCTTTGCCCTCTGGGGCATCTCCCAAAGCCGTAACGCATCCCGAGAGACGGCACCCTGGCGGGTTGGATGCAGACTTCTAAATCTCGGCACTTTGCCGAACCACCCATCGGGGAAACACTTCCCCTATGGGATGGTGTTTCTCCCGGATTCGTATGTTTCAACTTCTGGAGAATCACCATGACTACTTCCATCGATAAGCAATTCTTCGATCTACACATCTCTGGCGTTGGCTATGTGAATCGGATTCGCTTGGTCACTCCCAAGCGTGGCAACCCTTTCTGGGCTTGTGACATATCCGCATTGAACGGCCCTGCTGATGATGTGGAATACCGCCGCTTCGACTGTCGTGTCAGCGGTCAGGTAGCGGAGAAGCTGGTCAAGAAGTTCGCCGCGACTGTCACTGATCGCAAAGAGAAGGGGCTCGCAGAGCCCAAGATCTTGATCGGTTTCAAGCTCGGTGACCTCTATCCCGATATGTTCACGCGTACCAAAGGTGACCGTGCAGGTGAAACTGCCGTAAGCCTCAAAGCGCGTCTACTATTCGTCAATTGGGCTAAGGTTGACGGTGAGAAGGTCTACGAAGCGCCTCGGCGCGAAGAGACCGATACTGCTCGACTTCCCGCTCAAGAAGACAGCAATACACATCAAGGTGCTGCTGCGTCTCCTCAACCGACCATGACGGGTTCGGTTGGTGCTGCCGAAGCTGTCGCCTGATTCCACCTCAACCTCCATACCACCCGGGAAGCTTCGCTTCCTGGTGGTGTGGTTCTACCCACAAGGCCCAAGGGAACATCGCTTTTTCCATCGGCCTTGCTACACACCGAGATTAACCTTTCAACTCCCTACCGGGGCTATTCCCTGGTGGGATGGCTCCGTCAACGCATTGGAGCTATCCCATGAGTGATTATCTGAACCATCAGCTTGCCACCGAAGATGTGGATGTCATCCTAGCCGCCTTGAGGCTGTTGCAACGCACGATCGATCTGGACATACCCGATGAGATACAGAAGATCGGCGGTGATAGCCTGAAGACCGTCGACATCGATGATCTGTGTGAGCGATTGAACCTGGATGGGCAGCCTAGCGATCAGGATGAGAGAGAGATTCTGATCAAGCGTTTTCGCGCAGAACTCTCCCGGCCTGAGTGGAACTCGGATACGGCTGCCAACCTGGCAACAGCCCTTGCTGATGCAGGTTGGCCCATCTTCCATCCTGGCCAAGAGGGTTGGTATCTCGATGTCGTTGAAGGGGCCTATTCAGTGGTGGCCAAACCTGACGGACCTTTCAGATCCAATGCCGAGGTCATGACCGCCATTGCCAGGCAGTTCGCTGCCGGTTGTCGTTGGCATGGGCAGGTGCTGGATACGATCGGGATGACAGCATGCGGTCACGGAAAGCCCGTATTGAGAGTTATCGGGTTCGGACCCAATGCCGAGGATGTTGTGGTGGCCAATGAACTGATGCCAGAGCGCAGCCTGGAAATTGGTTGTCGGCCTGAACTTGGCATTTGGTCGATTTATCGACGTGATCCGAAGAGTTTTGAAGCTAAGTGGGTTGCCGACCGGAGCGACTGCCGCAGTGCTCTCAAATATTGTGCAGACCGATTAGGCGCCGACATCAGCGACGAAGCTGTCGAGTCCCTCATCACCTACTTTCAATAATTCACCTAAACGCCCTCCGGGGCGTTTTTTTGTTTTTGGGTTACTGGGTCAAGAAACCCGATCCTGCCTGTTTAACATTCCTCGTCGACCGATGCATCTCATGGCGGCACCGTGAGCCTGATTCTGATCAGAACTTTACGAGGCCAACATGATGTATGCCTTCCCACGTTTCCTGTCCTGTGGTGTTGTGATGGTGCTGCTGGCCGGCTGTGCCCACCAACCCTCAGCCAGCACTAGTGCTACACCGAAAGTGGATGCCGCCAGTGCACTGCAGATCTCTCCGCTGGACGATCCCAGGGTCATTACGACTGAACACCAGGTCGTCACCGGCCCCAATCCCCCTCGACGCGGCATTGTGGATCCCGATGTCTATGACCAGGAATTGATACCTGTCGAGGTGTTGCGCACGGGACGTTATCAACTTGTCACCATGCAGGCCCCGATGGGACAGCGATATCTGCTTGAGCAAATCGTCAACGTGCGCATTCCACCGAGCATTTCCACCACCGTGGGGGATGGCATCCGCTACACCCTCAAGAATACGGGATACACCCTTTGCCCAGCGACCCGGGATCACCAGGAGTGGCTCTACAGCCGTCAACTGCCCGCTGCTCATTATAATCTGGGACCCATGACGTTGCGTGAAGCACTGCAGGTACTCGCTGGCGATGCCTGGGAGCTCGAAGAGGATCCAGTGCGCCGTCAGGTCTGCTATGAGCAGCGTGACCTCCGCACGGTGATAACTACTATGGTCGTGCCGGAGCGGAGCCATGAGTGATCAGACTAACGAGCTGGCCATGGATTCGGAGCCCAATGAGGCAGCCAGAGATCCGCTCACTGCAGACCCCGGTGAACGTCTCCTCAAGAAGAAGCGACCTTCTCGACGCTTGCTGATGGTGGGTGGCCTGGCTGTCGCACTTGTCGCGCTTCTGATAGTCGTCCTCCTCACACGAGGAAACGGGCCTGCTGACCCGCCTGAGCCTGCTACAGCGGTTCAACCGGAAGCCATCACACGTCTTCAAGGATCTGTGCATGACCTGGAGCAGCGTCTGGGCTCAATGAATGACCTGAATGCTCGGGTTGCTTCAATGGGCCAACGTGTTGATCAGCTCAATGCTCAACTCGACCAGCCGTCGGGAGATCTTGATGTGGAGCGCCTGAGCCATCGTATGGAAGCCCTGGAAAGTTTCCTCGAGGGAGCAAGCCCGCGGATAGATATGCAACTGACAGCGCTGGAAGAAGTTGTCTTAAATCGTCTCGCCGAGTTGACTACCGCGACTCTGCATGTCGAAGAACCTGAGCCATCCCCCACACCAACAAAGCCTAGAACGGCAAGCCGTCCTGCAGTGCCGCGCCTTCCCCTCCACATTTCTGGCGTCGAATACCGTGGTGGCCGCCCTTACTTGAGTGTTGCCACTGGTCCGGTACAGACACTTGACCAAGTGAGGTTGCTGGGAGAGCGCGAATCAGTAGGGGAGTGGCAACTGGTCACTATCAACGCCTCAACGGCGGTATTTCGTTATCGCGGGCAGAACGTCACGGTCAATCTGCCGTAGGAGCTGAACGATGAATCTGGCAACTCGCATGAGAAATTTTGAGCATGGCGGCATCCGACTCAATGCCATTGCCTCGATGGCGGCTCTGATGATGTTCACTTTGAGTTCGGCCCAGGCCGCTGTCCCACCAGGGACGGACATTTTTCCACCTGACGAACTTATCGACCAGATGGAAGGTGCTTCTGGTACATCAGCTTCCGTGGCTGAGCTTCAAACCGATGTCAGCGCCCTTGATGAACGAGTCGCCGAGCTCGCATCTACGGATCGAAGGGTCGAGGAGCTGACCATGCGACTTTCAGACACGTCGGTACGTTTGGAAGAGGGGAGGCAGGAACAGCAGCAATTGGCTGACCGGCTCCGCTCGCTTGAGACATCGGTCAAGGCTCTGGTGGCCATGACCGAGGAACGTATCGCGGATATGTCACAACGCTTGGCTTCCGAGAGCGCTGATGTGGAATCGCAGGAGGAGAGCAAGGACCCTGATGTTTTCGAGGACGAATCTGATCAGCCGCCTGACTCTGCCGCCGATGAGGGCGATTCAGACACCGGTCAAGAGGACGCTGCAGAGGGTTCCAATTTGGAGCCTGAGTCAGACGCGTCAGAAGCGGTGGCTGAGGCAGCAGCCGACGATAAAGAGCAAGAGGAGGCCTGATCATGGTGAATCGCAAAGCGCTTTATGGCGTGATGGCCGCGACGATATTGCCCTGCTTCGCATTGCCGGCATGGGGACAATCAGATGACGGACAACAGCGGCGCGACATGTCCATCACCGAGACGGTGATTGAGCGTAGTCAACAACGCGCTGCCGATGCCTGGGGATTGAACCAGCAGGAAGTCCAGCGCTACGAGTCGATCATGGAAGGGCCCAGAGGGATCTGGTCACCCAATCTGGATCCCCTAACGGCACTAGGGCTGGAGGCTCGCTCGGAAGCTGAGCGTCAGAAGTACGCCGAACTGTTGGTAGAGACCGAACGTAAACGTGTCGAGGCTGAGCTGGCGTTCCAACGCGCCTACGACGAAGCCTGGCAGCGTCTTTATCCTGGCGACATGCCTGTCAACTCATTTACCACCAACGGTGGCATTAATGCCACTCAATCGGTGTTCGGCAACACTGCCACCTCGACATCGTCGCGCCTGAACGTGGTCGTGGCCACTCAGGGGTGCATGCAGTGCGATGCTACAGTGAAACGGCTGCTCAGCACCGGGGCTGCCATGGATGTCTGGATTATCGATTCAGGGGGGAGTGACGATCGCATTCGCAGTTGGGCGGCGGAAGTGGGAATTCCCCCCGACCAAGTACGTAGTGGAAGTATCACACTCAATCACGGTGGTTCACTCAACATCGACGGCGCCGAGTTGCCGCGCGTCGCGCCGAGGGGGTGAGCGATGCGACGCGTGCTCGTGGCGATGGCAACACTGGCGAGTCTGCTGACGATAGGGCAGGCAAGCGCAAACTCGCCGGATATTCCTTCTGCGTATGTCGTGGCGGCAGAGGACAACGGTATTCCTCCGGACGTGCTCTACGCCGTGGCCATGACCGAATCAAAGCTGTCGTTGGAACATGCGGTACGACCCTGGCCATGGACCTTGAATGTGGGCGGCAAGGGATATCGGTACGAAACACGTAATGACGCCTGTACAGCACTGCGTTCGTTCCTCCAGCAGACTCGCGTCGTGGATGTTGGCATCGCCCAGATGAACGTGCACTGGCAGCCCCAGGTATTCGGTCCGGGTAAACGATTTTCCGATCCCTGTGCAGGGTTGGACCCTTACGCGAACCTTGATGAAGCCGCAAAGGTGATTCGGCAGCACTACGATGCATCCGGTGACTGGGTAGTGGCTGCCGGTCGGTATCACCGTCCTGCCGGTGGAGCTCCTGCTGCGCTATATCGCCGGAAAGTCCGTGAGGAGCTGGCTCAACTTGGATCATCACCGTCTCTGGGGACTGATTCTGCCGAGCTCATGGTGGCACGCGTCGCTTCTTCCAGCCGCTCAACCCCCTCTACATCAGCTGATTTTGCCAATGACGCCAGCCTTACCTGGATCACTCCATCTCCTCGATCAATGGAACCAGACGTCACCTGGGTAACACCAGAGCCACGTCGATGGATGGCTGAAGTCGCTGTGGCCAGCCGCTGATACTTAACTAGGAGCATGCACATGAATCTTGTGAACCGTTACTCCCTCTGCGTAATAACAGGGGGGCTGATACTGACCCTGACCCCGTTCGCGCAAGCACAGGCACCTGCCCAACGTCCGCCGGGGTTGCCGGATCTGGAGGTAGTGGCCGATTACGGTGGTGAGCCCGCACGCCCCTATTACGTGGCCATCAAGGGAGCTGGCGTCGAGGAGCAGGAAGGGTATTCCCCACAGATGGGGCCTCAGTCGCACCCAACAGAGCCTTATGGCGAACAGGACATGTTGCCTGTCGAGAGCGAACAGTTAACCCCGGGACAGGTCGTCGCGCGAAATCTCGATCTCCCAGGAGGATTTACCCCGATTTTTGTGATCGGCGACGACGAGCTGTCGCGTCAGTGGCTTGACCAGCGAGGTGACATTCTCCGCGATATGAATGCCGTGGGCCTGGTAGTACAAGTTGAGAATGAGCAGGGCCTGCAGGCGCTCCGTCATGCCGCCAAGGGACTTGAGCTGCGCCCTGTCGCTGGGGATGGTCTGGCCGAGCGATTGGGGCTTCAACACTATCCCGCCCTGATCAGTCAGCACGGCATTGAACAGTAAAGGGGGAGCGCCATGGATTCGGTACAACTAACCTCTGTCTCCCCTGACTTCACTCCCAGGCGCCTCATGTTTGGCGATGTGGCCTTCAATAAGGTGTACCACTTGGCCAAGGATCGTGTCATTGGGCGAAATATGTTGAGGCTGTACCAGAAGGTTCACCTTCGCAGAGGGTTCGTGACGATCATCATCTGCAATCTCTGGCGTATCGATCGGTCCCTGTGTTCTCCCGATGTGGAAACCCTTCTCTGGGATTTTGAGAGTGACTCCTGGCAACCATCGCTTTGTAATTACAAGGTTTGGCCGTTCATCTCTTTGCTTCCTATTCACCGCGTCAGTTCCCCGTCTCGGAAAGAGCAGCAATCGCTCTCGGATGCGCTCACCGTGCTTCGCCATGCCTTGAAATATGTGCTGGATCAGTCCGGGTTCCAGAAGCTTCCCAGGAACAAAAGCTCCCTGCTGGAGGATGCTTTCCTCCGTCAACAGTTGGGCGTCAAGACCTCTCGAAGCCGCTTCCAGCTGGACCATCGTCGGGCGGGAGCCGCCATGCGTGCACTTCGCAAGAATCTATGGGTGGAGGTCATTGATCAAAAGGTACTCTCCTTGACGTCATCCATGGTCGGTTATAGAGCCCGTATCGGTTTAACGGATTATCTTCGCTGTGCCAGCCACTGGACCGGCTTAAAACGGGTCGCCCTCGAACATCGCAACTGTGTCCCTTTACTGCAAGATATAGCGCCGTGTCATTGGGCGAGGCCAGACTTGTTTTCCCGGAACCTCTGGGTGACGGGGACACGGAAGACGACGTTGATCGACCGTCGCGGTTTCATGTGCAGGGACTGTTATGACTCCCCCCAGTACCTGTCCAGCCTACAGAGCAAAGCCGACTTTCGATGGTTGGTACAAGCTCCGACCTCGGTATTGAACCATCTCAAAGGAAGACTGAAGACATCCGGTCAACCGCATATGCCTCGATGGGTCCGGTTGCTCAGACTCACGCAGCCTCCGTCACGCATTCCATCTTTTGCCATGGTCATCGCGATCGATGCCATCAGCCTCCACCGACTGTCACCTGAAAATCCCTGTGATGTCAGGTTACTTCGAACCTGGTTATGCGAGTGTTCTCGCCTGTGGCAGGAAGAGGGCTTCTCGGTGTTTCGTCAATCCATGAGGCTCAGGGATCCCAACAGTTTGAGCAATCAACTTCGGCATGCCATGGACTGGTTTCGCGACGTAGGACGGGCTGCCGGTTTGCCGGGCAAGCAAATGGGTTGGGAAGCCATCAAACGTCATAGCGACATTTATCACCAGCAGTTGATGCAGGAAGGGGAAGGTCCACGAGGACGTCGAAACGAAAGACAGCTCTCATGGACCGCCCCAGTGCAGCGATTGGAAGCCGATGGCCTGAAGGCCGATGCCCTTCTCAGTTCTGCTGGTCTACGTGAAGAAGGCCAGCGAATGCATCACTGTGTCGGTGGGTACGATAACCGCTGTGCTGAAGGGGAGTACCTCGTATATGCCCTCTCCACAGCAGAGGGCAGTGACAGGGCCACCCTGGGGTTACGCGTCCAGCGCACAGGCAAGGTCGCCGTAGATCAGCTATTTGGCCCCTGTAACCAGGAGGCTTCTACTACGTTTCACAAGTTTGCTCGCGTCATCGTCAAGGAAATCAATAGCGTTGCTATCCTGGAGAATGCAGCATGAGTAGTCACCATCCCCTTGAGTCTCTCTTACGTCCTGCTGTTGAGCTGAATACCGTTTGGGTCTGCATAGGATGTGCCGTACTCTGTCTCTTTGCGCCCTGGTCGCTAGCATTGACACCAAGCGTGGGGATTACCACCGCCGGAGGCTTTTTGGCTTACGGTACTTGGCGATTTCATCAGGCGTGGGTGGTACTGCGTTATCGGCGTAACATGCGGCGATTGCCACGGTTTGAACTCTCTAGTCGGCAGATCCCGATCAGTCGACGCAACCTCTGGTTGGGGAAAGGGTTCCGGTGGCAGGCCCGACACACGCAGCGCCTGTATGAAGCATCGCAGCCCGCCGCCGAAGCCTACGTCAATCCCAGCCCCACTTATGAGAGGGCGCGTCGTCTGGAGAACCTTCTCGAGCGAAAACCGCTGGTAGACCAGATGGCCAAACTGCTGCGCTGGGATTCGCCACTCAACCCGGTTCGCCCCTTGCCACCGGTCGGGGGGAGCCCAGTCCTGCATGCCGTCGAATGGAAGGAACGTGATGTCTGGCTGCCGCTCGGTGAGCGAGTTGGCCATACCCTGGTCGAGGGAACGACGCGTGTGGGCAAGTCGCGCCTGGCCGAGAGCCTGATTACTCAGGATATCCATCGTGGTGACATCACCATCTGTTTTGACCCCAAGGGGGACGCTGACCTTCTGCTGAGGATGTATGCTGAGGCGCAGAAGGCTGGCCGAGGCGATGAGTTCTACATCTTTCACCTGGGCTGGCCTGACATCTCCTGTCGTTACAATGCGGTGGGACGCTTCTCGCGTCTCTCCGAAGTGTCGACGCGTGTGACTGGCCAGCTCTCGGGCGAGGGCAACAGTGCCGCGTTCCGGCAGTTTGCCTGGCGTTTCGTCAATATTGTGGCTCGTGCCCGTCATGCGCTAGGGGAGCGACCCAGCTACAACCAGATTCTGGCCGATGTGGTCAATATCGATGCGCTGTTGATGCAGTATGTTCAGGAGACGCTGGAACCACAGATGCCGGGCTCCAATCAGCAGATCACCGAGATCGAGGGCAAGCTTAACGACCGCAACATGCCACGCAACATGGTGGGACGACACAAGCGGGTGGTGGCGATCGTTCAGTATCTGCAGCAGCCCGAGGTCATCGAGACGCTGACGGATCCTGTCCTCGATGGTCTGCTCAGCGCCGTACGCTACGACAAGACCTACTTCGACAAGATCGTGGCCTCACTCCTGCCGCTGCTCGAGAAGCTGACCAGTGGCAAGATCGCCGAGCTCCTGAGTCCCGACTACACCGATATCGAGGACGAGCGTCCGATCATTGACTGGCAACAGATCATTCGCAAGAAGGGCATCGTCTATGTCGGGCTGGATGCACTTTCCGACTTCGAGGTCGCCCAAGCCGTGGGCAACTCAATGTTTGCCGACATCGTCTCGGTCGCGGGTCACATCTACAAGTTCGGGACCGAGGATGGTTTACCCGCCATGGATGAATTCGGGGAATACGCGAAGAAAGTGCCGATCAACCTGCACTGCGATGAGTTTAACGAGTTAATGGGCGACGAATTCATTCCTCTCATCAACAAGGGCGGTGGTGCCGGCATCCAGGTCACCGCCTACACCCAGACGCTCTCGGACATCGAGGCCCGCATTGGTAACGCGGCCAAGGCGGGCCAGGTGGTGGGCAACTTCAACAACGTCATCATGCTGCGTGTACGGGAAGAGCGCACCGCTCGGCTGCTCACCGATCAGTTGCCCAAGGTCAATGTCTCGACACGCTTGATGGTCTCCATGGCCAGCGACAACGCCGACGTCAATTCGGATCAGGATTTCTCCAGCTCCGCCGGTGATCGTATCGGTACCGAGCCGGTGGAGATGATAGTTCCCAACGACGTGATCAACCTACCCAAGGGACAAGCCTTTGCGCTGATCGAGGGTGGACAGCTCTGGAAGATCCGCATGCCACTGCCCCGACGCGACAGGACCGAGGATGTGCCGAAGAACGTCGCTGACATTGCCTCGCGCATGCGCGCTAAATACAGCACGGGCGATCAGTGGTGGGAAGCGGTACGGCCCGCGCCGATCGATTTCGAATTCCTATCACCCGAGACGATTCGGGCAGCCTGAGGGGATTGACGGATGGCTACAGAGGAAGCTCCGGCACAGCGGGCCGAAAGCAAACGCTCGGGCCTGATCGGCACACTGCTCAAGTTGCCGTTCGTCCTCCTGGGCATCATCGCTATATCGATACTCTGCTCGGTTTCGATTGAGTGGCTCGGGATCTACTTTGGGTGGTTCAGTCAACCCGGCTCGGAGCATGCTCGTCAGACCATGATGTCTGAGATGGGCTATCTCGACAGTCAGTTCACTCAATCGTTGCTGGTGTCCTCACCTGTTGAATTTGCGACCATGATCGTCAATACCTGCTACCAGTGGCTATTCGTGAAATCTGGGATTGCTGCCTGGGCAGAGACGGGGAGTGGCTCCGAGGGCTGGGTTGGTGTGGTCAAGACATATCTGCAGGCGGCTATGTACGTCACACTCATGACACTGACACGTTGTGTCATCCTGATGTTGACTGCCCCCTTGTTCATACTGGCTGGTCTGGTCGGCTTCACCGATGGTCTGGTCAGCCGTGATCTGCGTCGTTTCGGTGCCGGGCGAGAGTCGGCGTTCATCTACCATCATGCCAAGCGTATGGTGACACCGGTGTTCTTGACGGGCTGGCTGATCTACCTCTCCCTGCCGTTCTCGATCCACCCTAATCTGTTTCTGTTGCCGTGTGCGCTGCTGTTCGGGTTGATGATTGCCATCGCGACGTCCAGCTTCAAGAAATACTTGTGACCAGTTCTCCAGAGTCTTCCCTATTGGCCTCGCTTCGGTGAGGCATTTTTTTGCTGTCCAGAAGGCAAGAATACCCGGCTGATTCGCTTAACGTTTCCAGCTGATCCAACGGACACATCCCTTGACCATGGAACCATGTCGTCACCACCCACGGCAGGATTCCATCATGACGCGGAAGCACACTCCTCACATCTCTGGCCCGGGCGCTACAAGCAAGAAAGCGCTTTTCATGGGTCTACTGATAGCCAGTTCAATGTCTCTGCCTGTTCAAGCGGGTGACATCGATGAGATTCAACGTCGCGACCTGGCCCTTATCCAAACCCAGATCGAGCAGATCAAGGTTGTAGTCGATCGGATCGATGCGCGACAGCAGAAGACCAATCCCGAGATAACGCGCATCTATTTCGACACGCGCATGCTGCGATCGGACCTCACGTCCGTCACCTCCGGTATCGACGCTTATCTAGCCCCTGATCGTCTGTTGCCGCGTCAACCTATGCCGCTCAATGGTGATTACCTCGAAGATAGGGGGCAGTAATGGCGTCTTCAGTGCAAGCAGCCTTCGAGGCCGGTGCGGGGGCCTCTTCCAATGATGTTTACCTGTTAGTTGCCGCCTTTGGTTGTGCCATCGCCGTCATCTGGTTGGTGTGGCTCTGTATCAGCGCATGGCGAGGGTGGGTCAATGGGCGCTTGGGTGAATTCGTCATGACCTGGAGCTTCATCCGAGGGGTGATGGTGGTCGTGATTCTTTTCTGGCTGTTTCTGTAACAGAACAGCGGAAAGCCCCTTTCCGGGGCGCAATACCTCCTCGTCTGAGGAGTTAACATCAGCAAGAGACTCAAGGAGACATGAAGCTATGAACGTCATTCACTCATTTTACACCCGCACTAAGGGGGTAATTCAGGGCAGTTTGGCCGCGCTTGCCTCACTTCCAACCGTGACACTTGCAGCGCTACCTCAGCAAGAGGGCATTACCGAAGGGGCTGACGGCAATTTGTTCGATACCGTACGTGGTGTCGGCCAGGAGGGATTTAGTCTCGGTTTTATCGCGCTCACGGCATTCGCCATTCTCGTCTATGTCGTCTCCCTGATTTGGGCCTTCAACGAGTCGAAGAAGAGGGGGGAGTGGAGCATTCTTGGAGCCGTGCTTGGATTTGGGGTGTTGATGGTCGTCGTCGTTATTTGGCTATCGAACTACGGCAACCCCATTATGCAGAGCACTTAACGGAGACGTCGGGCCATGACCATCGAGTTCATCCCCTCTCGTTTGAATGCTACCCCTGTCGTATTTCGCGGTATGACTGGCAAAGAGTTGGCGATCTGCACTTTAACGGGATTGGTGGCATTCATTCCCGTGGGGCTGATCGGCTGGGCGATCGTGGGCATGGGGGCTATGGTCCCGACTTGCATGTTCTTAGGGGCGGCGCTTTTTCTGTGGTTCGGTGGTTCATTCATGCGCCGGCTACGCCGAGGACGACCCACCTCATGGGTGTATCGCAAGATCCAGTGGCAACTCCAGAAAGCAGGTCTGCCTGTGCCTGGTGGTAGTGAGCTGATCCAGGCATCCATTCGTTGGCGTATTCGCCGCGATCCCATTCGTCGTTCAGCGGCAAAGTCGACAGGACTCTTCTCGCGCAGCAAGGGAGATAATTCATGAGTCGCAAACGCCATGCCCTGGCAGCCCGGGACGCTCACATCACCACATTGCGTGGTGTGATTATCGTGATGGTTCTGGTGTGCGCGGGGCTCTTCTGGGGGTGGAAAACGTCACCTGACAGGCTTGAGGTCCATATTCCCCCTGACTTGCGCACTGGCAGTACCCGCGAGTGGTGGAAAATTCCGGAGCCCAATATCTATACCTTCGCCACTTATGTCTGGCAGACGATCAACCGTTGGGCGGTCAATGGTGAGGTCAACTACAAGCGAAATATCCAGGTGTTCAACACCTTCCTGACACCCGGCTGTCGCAACTACCTCGATAACGAGTACGAGCAGCGTCGTGCCCGTGGCGAATTGAAGGGGCGTGTTCGGGGAATCTACGAGATTCCCGGTCGGGGGTTTCAGAACGAGGATCCCGAAGGGCCAGGTGGGGTTCGTGTGATCGACCGCGACCACTGGGTTGCCACGCTCGATATGGGGGTCAGCGAATCCTACGCTGGCACATCCATTCGCGATACTTATGTTCGCTATCCCATCTATGTCAGTCGCGTGGATAACGATCCCGATGCGAACCCCTGGGGACTGCAGATTGGCTCCAGTGACAGTTGCTTCGCCGGGGTACCCCAGCGTCTCGGATACGCTGACCAGCCAAGCGAGGTGGCTTCACCATGACCAAATCCTTGTTATCCCGACTGAGCCTTTCCTGTGCGGCTTTGATTGTCGTTTCACAGGCGCAGGCGGTGGAAATTCTGCACTGGGATCGAAAGCCCTTGCCAGTCGATCTTCCCGTTGGAACAGAACGTGTGATCGTGCTGGATCGCAATGTACGGGTCGGTCTACCGCCCGAGATTGCCGACGCGGAGACACTTCGCGTTCAGAGTGCCGGTGGCGCCATCTACCTGAAAGCCGCCAAGCCGTTCGATACCCAGCGGGTTCGCCTGCAGGACGTTGAGACCAATGAAGTGGTCCTGTTTGACCTGACGGCCATGGAGACAGGGGCGAGCGACGAAGATATTCAGGTGGTGTTTCCGGAAGACGATCACGTCGATGCTGAAGCAGCTTCATCCTCGCGTTCTAGGGGGCAGGCTGAAGGTTCGGCGACATCGACAAACACACCGGTTCCTGTGGTACTGACACGCTATGCGGCGCAGTCCTTATACGCCCCAACGCGAACCATCGAGCCGGTGCAAGGCGTCAATCGCGTTGCCATGCGGCTGCCTGAAAGCATGCCCTCGCTGTTGCCTGCATTACCGGTTTCCGCGACACCGGTTGCCGCCTGGAGGCTCGACGGCTGGACTGTCACAGCGGTGAAACTCTCCAACCGAGATCCGTCACGGGCCTTCGAGATGG
>Ga0209344_10004143_pt1 | contig 13576 bp, 13 predicted proteins | sample Cruoilmetagenom6_FD_187293 | JGI IMG/M metagenome (GOLD analysis project Ga0209344, IMG submission 187293) | Oil polluted marine microbial communities from Coal Oil Point, Santa Barbara, California, USA - Santa Barbara Oil Seep Sample 6 (SPAdes)... | ecosystem: Environmental > Aquatic > Marine...
CACGCGGGTGTAGTCGCCGTGGCTGCCCTCGTCCGCGCCCATCGGGACGATGGTGACGTAGTCCTGCCCATGCACCGCGCCGGTCCAGGCGACCGGGATGGTGGACCCCGCAAGGGCGGTTTCGGGGCCGCTGACGGTGACTTCGGGGGCGGTGATTTCGATGGGATGGGAGGCCATGGTGCGCTTGCCCTCGTCGAGCACGTAGCGGATTTCATACATGCCGGTGTCGGCGGGGGCCTGGAGGTTGCCCTCGGCGGCGTCGCGCACGCGGGTGTAGTCGCCGTGGCTGCCCTCGTCCGCGCCCATCGGGACGATGGTGACGTAGTCCTGCCCATGCACCGCGCCGGTCCAGGCGACCGGGATCGTGGACCCGGCGAGGGCGGTTTGGGGGCCGCTGACGGTGACCTCGGGGGCGGTGATCTCGATGGGCTGGGAGGCCATGGTGCGCTTGCCCTCGTCGAGGACGTAGCGGATTTCATACATGCCGGTATCGGCGGGGGCCTGGAGGTTGCCCTCGGCGGCGTCGCGCACGCGGGTGTAATCGCCGTGGCTGCCCTTGTCCGCGCCCATCGGGACGATGGTGATATAGTCCTGCCCATGCACCGCGCCGGTCCAGGCGACCGGGATGGTGGACCCTGCAAGGGCGGATTCGGGGCCGCTGACGGTGACTTCGGGGGCGGTGATCTCGATGGGGGTGGAGCCGAGCACCTTGCCGCCCTTGGACGTCATGTAGCGCAGCTCGTAAAGACCGGTGTCGGCGGGGGCGCGAAAGTCGGCTTCGCTCTTGTCGCGCACGCGCACGTAGCCGGCGTAGTCGCCCTCGGGCGTGCCGACCGGGACGATGGTGACGTAATCGCCGGGATCGAGGGTCGGGTCCCAGCCGATGCGGAAGGACGAACCGGCAAGCGCGCTGTCGGGCGCGGTCAGGGTGACGGCCGGCAATTCGGGTTCCGGTTCGGGCACGGGTTCGGGTTCCGGCGCGGCGGCGACGGCGGTGCTGATCGCGCCAAGGGCGCGGCCCAGTTCATCTGCATTGGCGGCCTGGATATACTGCCCGCCCGTCCGTTCGGCGATGCAGGAGAGCGAACCACTGTCCTGATCGGCGCCAAGTCCGAAGCCCACCACATGCGCGGTGAATGCGACCCCGCGGCTTTCCAGTGTTTCGGCCAGGGCGCAGGGATCGCGCTCGCAGCTTTCGAGGCCGTCCGATATCAGCACCACGGTGGCGGGTGTGTCGGTATAGGAGAGTTCGGTCGCGGCCTGCTCGATGGCGTCCGTCAGGGGGGTCTTGCCGGTTGGGGTGATGGCGTTGATGCGATCGAGGATCGCCGCGCGTGTATCCGCGCCGGGTGCCACGAGGGTTTCGATATCGCTGCAATCGCCGCGCTGGCGGTGGCCATAGGCCATGAGTCCGACCTTGCGATCCTCGGTCCAGTCGCCCAGCAGGTTTTCCATGACGCCGCGGGCGATCTCGATCTTGGCGGTCCCGTCGATCTGCCCCCACATCGAGTTCGAGCCGTCAAACACCACCATGACGTTTTCGTCGGCGGCCTGTGCGGTGCCGGTCAGCCCGAGGGAAAGGGCGGCGGCGAGGCTCAGTGCAGCGGAACGCAGGGCGGAGACGCGGCTTTTGGCGTAGGACATGCGGAAAATCCCTCGGTTCTGAAAATGAATTGCGGCGAGTGAAGCACGAATCGTTTTGCCTTGCCAAGCGTCGCGCGGGCCTTGGCAAGGCGCGGGTTCTGGTGTGGTATGGGCGAAACGGGCAGGAGCGGCGCATGGAATGGCGCGATCAGGGCATATTGCTGTCGACGCGGACGCATGGCGAGACCTCGGCGATCATCGAGGTGTTCACGCCAGCACATGGCCGTCATGCGGGCGTGGTGCGTGGCGGCGTCTCGCGGCGGATGGCGCCGGTGTTGCAGCCGGGGGCGCAGCTTGACCTGACCTGGCGGGCGCGGCTGGAGGATCATATCGGCGCGTTCACTGTCGAACCGATGCGCTCGCGCATGGCGGCGTCGATGGGGGATCGGCTGTCGCTGGCGGGGCTGAACGCGGTGACGGCGCTGTTGCTGTTCAGCCTGCCAGAGCGCGAGGCGCATCCGCGCCTTTACCAGCGCACCGAGCGGTTGCTGGACCTGCTGGGGCAGGGGGATGTATGGCCGCTGGCCTATCTCGACTGGGAAATCGCCTTGCTGGACGAGATGGGCTTCGGGCTTGACCTGAGCCGTTGCGCGGTGATGGGCGCGCAGGCGAATGACCTGAGCTATGTCTCGCCGCGCACCGGGCGGGCAGTGTCGCGAAAGGGCGCGGGGGACTGGGCCGACCGGCTGTTGCCCTTGCCGCCCTGCATGTTGGGCGAGGGGCCGGCGCCCGACAGCGAGGTGGCCGAGGCGTTGCGGGTGACGGGGCATTTCCTGAGCAACCATCTGGCGATGGAACTGGGCAACAAGCCCCTGCCCGCCGCGCGCCAGCGCTTTGTCGACAGGTTTCGCGCGCGGATACCTGACGCCTCCTAGCGCAGCGCCAGCACCAGATCGACCAGCGACCCCATCGCCTGAGCGTTGCCGCCGGGCCGGTCCTCGGGCAGGTCTTCCATGCCGATGGCGCAGGCATAGATGATCCGGGCCATTTCGGGATTGGCGATGCCGATCTCGGCCAGCAGGCGCTGCATGAGCGCGAGGCGGTACTGATCGACCCGCGTCACCGCCAGCCGGGCCTTGGCATTGTCCTTGGCCCAGGCGCGAATGGCCGGTTCAATCGCGGTTTCGCGGTCTTCGTCCTCGGCAGCGCGCCCGCCGATCACCTGCGCAAGCCGGCGCAATTGTCCGACCGGGTGCGTTTCAAGCGCGAGGGCGGCGTCGAGGCGCGCGGTGCTCTCGCCCTCCCACCGCGTCAGAAGGGCGGTGTGAAAGGCGGGCACATCCGCGAAATGCCAATAGAACGAACCCTTGGTCGTGTTGAGCTGACGCGCCAGCGGCTCGGCCTTCAATGACGCGGGGCCGGAGCGGGCCAAAGCCTCGTAGCCGGCCATGAGCCAGTCATCCTGAGCGAGTCGTCGCGATGTCGTCATCATGCGCGCAGGATATGCCGCCCCCCGCCCCCCGGCAAGAGCGGCGGGGGTTTACAAAAGCTTCACCGAAATGTTGCACGGGCGTAGCGAAGCCCGCCTAACACCGCCCCTGACACAAAGGGGGATAACAGGTGCTGACCATTACCGGGCTGACCAGGCGATTTGGACGCAACACGGCTGTCGACGGGGTATCGTTCACCGTGGACAAGCCCGCGATGATCGGCATCATCGGGCGTTCGGGCGCGGGCAAGTCCACGTTGCTGCGGATGCTGAACCGGCTGACCGACGCGAGCGATGGCAAGATCACCTTCGAGGGGCGCGACGTGACCGCGCTCAAGGGGGGTGACAAGCGGGCCTGGCAATCCGATTGCGCGATGATCTTTCAGCAGTTCAACCTGGTGCCCCGGATGGACGTGGTGTCGAACGTGCTGCACGGGACGCTCAACCGCCGCTCGACGCTGGCGACGATGTTCAACCTTTACCCGCAGGCCGACATCCATCGCGCCATCGAGATCCTGGACCGGCTGGGCATCGCCGAGCATGCGCCCAAGCGCGCCGAGGCCCTGTCGGGCGGGCAACAGCAGCGCGTCGCCATCGCCCGCGCCCTGATGCAGGACCCGAAGATCGTGCTGGCGGACGAGCCGATCGCCTCGCTCGACCCGATGAATGCGAAGCTGGTCATGGATGACCTGCGCCGCATCCACGAGGAGGACGGCCGCACCGTCATCGCCAACCTGCACACATTGGATACCGCAAGGCACTACTGCGACCGGGTGATCGGGATGCTGCATGGACGGGTCGTTTTCGACGGCACGCCCGAGCAGCTGACCACCGGCGTGGCGCGCGACATTTACGGCGCCAACGAGGGGTTCTCGGAAGCCAGCACCTCGACCTCGATCGAGACGCTTGACCGGCACGCGCAGGACGCCATCCGCGCCGCTGAGGCCGCGGTCTGAAACCATCCACCCCGTCGCGGCACGCGGCGGACCAAACCCTCAAACGTGAAAGAGGACATCATGAAGAAACTGATTGCTGCCATCCTGGCCACCACCGCCCTGACCGCGCCGGTCATGGCCGAGGAGATCACCGAGTTCCGCATCGGCATCCTGGGGGGCGAGAACGCCCAGGACCGGATGAACTCGAACGAGTGCTACCGCGCCAAGGCCGAGGAACTGCTGGGCGTGCCGGTGAAACTGTTCACGCCTGCCGACTACGACGGTGTGATCCAGGGCCTGCTGGGCGGCACCATCGACATGGCTTGGCTGGGCGCATCGGCCTATGCCAAGACCTATCTGACTGATCCCGACGCCGTCGAGCCGGTCATGGTGAAGACCAATACCGACGGCTCCTACGGGTATTACTCGGTCGGGTTCGCGCGCAAGGACAGCGGCATCACGTCGCTTGACGATCTGCAGGGCAAGGTTTTCGCCTTTGGCGATCCGAACTCGACCAGTGGTTATCTCATTCCGTCGATCGAAATCCCCCAGACCACCGGCGCCAGCATGGAATCGGGGGATTACTTTGGTGAGGTCAAGTTCGTCGGCGGCCATGAGCAGACCATCGTCGCCGTGGCCAATGGCGATGTCGACGCGGGTGTGACCTGGGCCGACGGCATGGGCGCATGGGAAGACGGCTACAATTCCGGAGCCCTGCGCAAGGCCAGCGACGCGGGCCTCGTGGACATGAACCAGATCGTCGAGATCTGGAAGTCGAAGCCGATCCCGGAAGGCCCGGTCGTGCTGCGCAAGGCGCTGCCCGAGCGCGTGAAGATCGACATCACCACGCTGACCGCTTCGCTGCCCTATATGGACCCCGACTGCGCCTATAACTTCATGGCCGGTGAAGCTCTCGGGTTCCAGCCGATCAGTCATGACGCCTATCAGTCGATCATCGAAGCGCGTCAATCCAAGATGTAATCCCGCAAAGGGGCAATCAATCGCACCGGGCCCGCGTAAAGGCGGGCCCGGTTGCGCATGAACGGGGACGAGGCATGAGCGATCTGACAGCGGGGCAGGACGGTGCGGCCGGGGTGCAGGACATCCAGACCGCCTATATGGACATGACACGGCGCAAGCGGCTTTACGGCATGGTGATGCTGGTGGTGTTCATCGCGCTGATGGTGTCGGGTTTCCGGGTGGCCGACGGGCGCAATGCCGGCGGTTTCTGGGACGGGATCGGCAATATCTTTCAGTTCCCCAAGGAAGTACTGACGGAGGCGGGCGAGAAGATCGCCAACCTGCCGGGGCTGATGGTGAAATTCCTGCCCTCGCTGCTGGAGACCCTGAATATCGCGGCGGCCTCGACCCTGCTGGGGGCAATCTTCGCGATCGTGATCTCGCTGCTGGCGACGCGGGGTCTGGCGAAATGGCCGCGGCTGATCGGGGTGTTCCGGCGGATCATGGATATCCTGCGCGCGATCCCCGAGATCGTCATCGCGCTGGTGCTGATCTTCATTCTGGGCGGCGGGCCGGTTCCGGCGATGATCGCCATCGCCATCCACACTACCGGGGCGCTTGGAAAGCTGTTCTCGGAAGTGAACGAGAATGCGAGCCTCAAGCCGGTCGAGGGGCTGCAATCGGTTGGCGCCACATGGGCGCAGCGGATGTGGCTGGGCGTGATCCCGCAGGTCGCGCCCAATTACCTGAGCTATGCGCTGCTGCGCTTCGAGATCAATGTAAGGGCCTCGGCGATCCTGGGTTTCGTGGGGTCGGGCGGGATCGGCTACGACCTCAAGAACGCGTTCAGCTGGGGTCAGGGCCGCTATGACGAGGTGGCCGCGATCTTTCTGCTGCTGTTCGCGACCATCGTGGTTTTCGACCAGATATCGGGCCATTACCGCAACAAGATGATCGGAAGGGGTTAGGGCGATGAGCGCATCGAGCAACACTGCCGGGACCGGCGCCGCGCTGTTTGACGCGACCGCCTTCTTTCAGCGCAAGCGGCTGCTGGCCTTTGCCATTCCCGCCGTCATCCTGGCCTATTTCGTCTATATCTTCTTCGCCTTCGACATTCCGGGCCTTGCGGAGCGGGCGCGCATGGACAATGCCCGCATCCTTGTCGCCGACAGCTACAGCTACAAGACCCATGTGACGCGCGACAATCGCGTCGGCGGGATCACCGTTGCGGTGGAAGGCGAGAACAAGGGCACATGGCCCGAGGGCACGAGTCCCGACTGGGTCGATATCGGGAATGACGACCGCGCGCTGGTTTCGCTCAAGCACGGGCAGGAGGTGCTGCTGGACGGCGACAGGATGCGCTATGATGTGCCGGGCTACGGGCTGATCGAGGCCGAAGTGAGCCGCCGCGGTATCGCGCTGGACCTTCCGGCGGGCGAGATCCCCGACTGGATCAGCGCCAGCAACGCGCGGGTCGATATCACCACCGATGCCGGGCGCGTCATCCTGACCAAGGCCCGCACCGAGGTGATGCGATATCATTTCGGCTGGGAGCTGTTCTGGTTCACGCTCGACAGCCCCTTTTATGGCAAGAGTTTCGGCGAGTTGGTCGGGCTGGCCGTGTCGGGCGACCGGCTGGTGGCGGGCAAGAGCAATCTGGCCGCCATGATCCACGATGTCTGGACCAACAGCATGTGGCAGCATCGGGACGTGGTCTGGGCGATCTTCGAGACGATCCTGATGGCGTTCCTGGGCACGATGGGGGCGGCGCTGGTGGCGTTGCCGCTGGCCTTTGCCGCCGCGCGCAACTTTTCCCCGCTGATGGTGGTGCGCGCCGCTGTGCGGCGGGTGTTCGACTTCGTGCGGGGGGTGGATGCGCTGATCTGGACGATCATCCTGGCGCGCGCCTTCGGGCCGGGGCCGCTGACCGGAGCGCTGGCGATCCTGATCACCGACACCGGGAGCTTCGGCAAGCTGTTTTCCGAGGCGCTGGAGAATGTCGACAAGAACCAGATCGAAGGCGTGCAATCCACCGGCGCAAAGCCGCTGCAACGCTATCGTTTCGGGGTCATTCCGCAGATCACGCCGATCCTGCTGAGCCAGGTTCTCTATTACCTGGAATCCAACACCCGCAGCGCCACGATCATCGGCGCGATCACGGGGGGCGGCATCGGGTTGTTGCTGACCCAGGCGATGATCACCCAGAAGGACTGGGAGGAGGTGAGCTATTACATCATACTCATCCTGCTCATGGTCATGTTGATGGATTCGGTATCTGGCTGGTTGCGACGCCGGTTGATCCGGTCGGATGACAGCGGCCACTGACGATGGCGGGACGACGCCGGCAGGAATGTTTCGGACAAGATGAAGCCGGGTCGCGGGAATGGCGCAGCGGGCAAGGGACGCGGAAAGATGAAGAACTTGAGGGCCGACGGTGCGAACGTGCATCCCGATTGCGAGATCACCGAGAGCGATTTCGGCGCCTATAGCGAGATCGGGCGCGGCAGCCGGGTGGCCTATTCGGTGATCGGCGATTATTCCTATTGCGACCGCTATTGCGATATCGCCAATGCCGATGTCGGGCGGTTCGCCAATATCGCCAGTTTCGTGCGGATCGGCGCGACGGATCATCCGCTCGACCGCGCCAGCCTGCACCATTTCATGTATCGCTCGGCCAGTTACTGGCCTGACGCCGAGGACGATGCGGACTGGTTTCGCGCGCGCCGGGCGCGCCGCGCGACGATCGGTCATGATACGTGGCTCGGGCACGGGGCGCAGGTCAAGCCCGAGGTGACGGTCGGCCACGGGGCGGTGGTGGCCTCGGGCGCGGTGGTGACGAAGGACGTGGCGCCCTATCAGATCGTCGCGGGCGTGCCCGCGCGCCCGGTGCGCGCCCGCCTGCCCGAAGCGGTGGCCGGCCGGCTGATCGCGCTGGCCTGGTGGGATTGGGACCATGCCCGCCTGCGCGCGGCCCTTGCGGACTTTCGGGCGTTGTCTGCCGAGGCGTTTCTGGAAAAGCACGGCGGATGAACCCGGTGGCTGCGCGCCCGTGACTGAAAAGGGTGCCCCCGGTTTCGGGGACACCCTGTGTTTCGTCATTGAAAGGGATTTCAGGACAATACGGGGGCAGTCCGTATTGCGAAACTCGGCGCTTCCCACGACGCTACGGCGATGATTTCATGAAAACTTCGTGACAGGCCCGGTTCGCACCTATTCGGCCGCGAGGGACACGCTTTGGCCGAGGCGCAGGAATCGCTGTGCCGCCTCGCCTGAAAGATGGGCGATCCGGCCGCGCACCAGCGTGGCTTCGACCTCGCGGGTGGTGGCGTTGACGATGGCGATATCGGCGCGCTGTCCCTCCTCGAGCGTGCCGCGATCAGTCAGGCGCATGATGCGCGCGGGTGTCTCGGAGATCATCGCCCAGGCGGCGGGAAGATCGGCGATACCCTGATCAACGAGCGCGAAGGCGGCCTGCGAGAGGGCGGGGTAGAAGTAATCCGAGACCAGGGCGTCGCATTTGCCGGCCTCGATCAGGTCGAGCGCCGAGATATTGCCCGCCTGCGAACCGCCGCGCACCACGTTGGGCGCACCCATCACGACCGGGTCATTGACCGCCTTGGCAAGGTTTGCCGCAGCGCGGGACGTGGGAAACTCGCAGATCCGCGCGCCGATCATGGCGAAGGTCTCGCGGGTTTCGGCGTCGGGGTCATCATGCGAGCCGTAGATCACCCCGAGCGCGTCGAAACTGCGCGCGAGATGGCAGAGGTGGCGGGGCACGCCCTGACGCTGGTTGCGCGCGGCTTCGAGTGCGGCGAGATGTTCGCGCGGGCTGCGGCCGGCCTCATGCGCCCATGCGGCGAGCCTTTCGGGGCGGGTATGGGCGATATTGAGCGTGGCCTCGATATGGTTGTTGAACACGACATAGCCGATGCGGTGACGCCGGATCGCGGCGATCAGGCGTTCGGCGGTGTCGACTGTGTGGGTCTCGCAGCGGATCTGCACGCGCAGGTCGGTGTTCATGCGGTGGCGATAGGCGTCAAAGGCATGGAGGAAGGATTCGGCGTAGTCGGGGCTGCGCCGCCCGCCTTCCCAGGACCAGCTTTGCGCGAGCCAGGCGGTGGTCACGCCATTGGCGGCGGCGTCGCGGTCGGCGCCGATCAGCCCTTGTTCGGCGGAGAAGGGCGCGGAGGGGCGCGGCGCGATATGGCGCTCGAAGGCGTCGCCATGCAGGTCGATGATGCCCGGCAGGATCAGGTAGCCCGAGAGATCGACCTCGGGAAATGGCCCCTTGCCGATGCGGCCCTGCTCGATCGCGACCGAGCGGGTCTGCATCTTGCCGCCGCGCAGGACGGTCGCGCCGGTCAGGCGCATGTCGGGCCATGGCATCTGCATTGGGCTGCTCTCGCGCTCTTGTTCCCTTGACGCTAGGGCATGAATGTATCGGCGGCGTGACAAGCCGCTTGAATCCTTCAGGAATCCGATAGCGTCAGTGTGATCCGGTCGCCGGCGAACCAGGTGCGGCCATATTCGAGCGGCGCGCCGTCGGGGCCGACATTGAGCGAGACCGTGCGCAGGATCGGCGCGCCCTCGGAAATCCGCAGGTGCAGCGCCTGGGTCGGATTGGCGCGCTTGGCGGTGAGACGCGTCCAGGCGCGGGTGTAGTCGGGGACGCCCTGATCCTGAAGCGCCGCGGTCACCGAGCGCAGACGCCGCAGCGCCTCGGGGAGGCCGGGCAGTTGGGCGGCGGGAAAGACGCTGCGAAAGAGGGCGACGGGCTGGCCATCGGCCAGTGACAGACCCTCACAGGCATGGACCGGCGTGCCGATGGGCAGATCGAGCGCCTCGGCTTCGCCGGCGTCGGCGGCGCGGGTTTCCAGTGACAGGATCTCCTTGGTCGGCATCCTTCCGGCTGCGCGCAGGTTCTGGTGAAAGCGCACCCGGCGACCGATGGGATAGTCGGTCGGGCTGTGGGTCACGAAGACCCCGGCGCCGCGCCGCGCATGGACGATGCCCTCATCGGCCAGCTGGGCAAGGGCGCGGCGCACCGTGTGGCGGTTGACGCCGAAGCGGCGGGAGAGGGCCGCCTCGGTGGGCAGCTTGTCGCCGGGGCCATAGCGTTTCTCGGCGATGTCGGCGCTCAGCGCGCTGTGGATGGATTTCCAGATCGGGGTGCTGCGGGGGCTCATGTCACGAAAATTTCACGCGTTCGGGGATTGTGCGACTCGGGCAGGGTTGGTAATGATTTGTCTAGTTGTATACTATATTAGACAAATCCACAAGGTGTCCAGATGACCCAGACCCAAGCAAGGCAGCAATGGATGAGCCTGCTGGCCAAGGCCCCGCCGGCGGATCTGGCGCGGCTTTGGGCTGCTTTCGGCGACGCGCCCGCCTATAGCTTTCTGCGCGCGCCGGAGGCCGGGGGCGTGATGGTCCAGGGGCGGGCGGGCGCGACGGGCGCGCCGTTCAACCTTGGGGAAATGACGGTGACACGCTGTTCCATCAAGCTGGAGACCGGAGAGATCGGCCATGCCTATGTGCAGGGGCGCGACAAGGATCATGCGACCCGCGCCGCGCAGATCGACGCGATGATGCAGGGCGCGCAGGCTGAGGCGCTGCGCGCGGCGGTGCTGGAACCGTTGCAGGAGAAGATGCAGTCGACCCGTGCCACCCGAAGCGCCAAGGCTGCGGCGACACGGGTCGAATTCTTCACCATGGTGCGAGGAGAGGATTGATGCAGAGCGAAGCCCTGGAGGGGGGATTTCCCGACGCGCCGGTCGATGCAGCCCGCGCCTTTCGCGCGGCGATGAACGCCATGGCGCGCCCCGGTCGGATCGAGACGCTGGCGGGCGCCATGCCGCCCGCGCCGCTGTCGGCTGCCGCGGGCGCGCTGATCCTGACGCTGTGCGATCCTGAAACGCCGATGCATCTGGCAGGCGGGCTGGACGTGGCGGGGGTGCGCGACTGGATCACGTTTCACACCGGCGCGCCGCTGGTCGGCCCCGCAGAGGCGGTTTTCGCGGTGGGCCAATGGGCGGATTTGCAGCCGCTTGATGGCTACCGGATCGGCACCTCGGAATATCCCGACCGCTCGGCGACGTTGATCGTCGAGATGCCGGAACTGGCGCCGCAGGGCGCGGTGCTGACAGGACCGGGCATCAAGGAGAGCACGCGCCTGTCGCTGCCGGACGTGGCTGCCATGCGGCGCAATGCGGCGCTGTTCCCGCTCGGGATCGATTTCTTCCTGACCAGCCAAGACCGGGTCGCGGCCCTGCCGCGCAGCACGCGAGTGGAGGATAACTGATGTATGTGGCGGTGAAAGGTGGCGAGCGGGCGATCGACAATGCCCATGCCTGGCTGGCCGAAGAGCGGCGCGGCGACCCGACCGTGCCGGAACTTTCGGTGGCGCAGATCCGCGAGCAGATGGCGCTGGCGGTGAACCGGGTGATGACCGAGGGGTCGCTTTACGACCCGGACCTTGCCGCGCTGGCGATCAAGCAGGCGCGCGGCGATCTGATCGAGGCGATCTTTCTGATCCGCGCCTATCGCACCACGCTGCCGCGTTTCGGTTCATCAGTGCCGGTCAAGACCGCCGAAATGGCCTGCGAGCGGCGCATCTCGGCCACGTTCAAGGACGCGCCGGGAGGGCAGGTTCTTGGCCCGACCTTCGATTACACGCATCGCCTGTTGGATTTCAAACTGGCGGCCGAAGGCGAGACCCCGACCGCCCCTGAAGGCGAGGCGCGGCGGGAGCCGACGCCCCATATCACCGGTTTCCTGAACCGCGAGGGGTTGATCCAGACCGAGGACGAGAGCGGCGAGACACCGCCTGACCTGACGCGCGAACCGATGGAGCTGCCCGCCGCGCGCGCCTTGCGGCTGCAGGCGCTGACGCGGGGTGACGAGGGGTTCGTTCTGGGCCTCGCCTATTCCACGCAGCGCGGCTATGCGCGCAACCATGCCTTCGTGGGCGAGTTGCGCATCGGCACTGTGGCGGTCGAGATGGACATCCCCGAGCTTGGTTTCGCCATCGAGATCGGTGAGATCACCGTGACCGAATGCGAGAGCGTCAACCAGTTCAAGGGTTCAAAGACCGAGCCGCCGCAATTCACGCGCGGTTACGGGCTGGTCTTCGGGCAGACCGAGCGCAAGGCGATTTCGATGGCGCTGGTGGATCGGGCGCTGCGCTGGAAGGAGTTGGGCGAGGACGACCAGGGTGCGCCGGCACAGGACGAGGAATTCGTGCTGATGCATTGCGACAACATCCAGGCGACCGGGTTCCTCGAGCATATCAAGCTGCCCCATTACGTCGATTTCCAATCCGAGCTGGAGCTGGTGCGCAAGCTGCGCCGGGCGGCGGGGGCCGAAGAGGTGAAGGAGGCTGCGCAATGAGCGACTACAATTTCGCCTATCTCGACGAGCAGACCAAGCGGATGATCCGCCGCGCGATCCTCAAGGGGTTGGCGGTGCCGGGCTACCAGGTGCCATTCGCCAGCCGCGAGATGCCGATGCCGTATGGCTGGGGCACGGGTGGCGTGCAGGTGAGCGCCGCAACCCTGACACCCGAGGACCGTTTCAAGGTGATCGACCAGGGCGCGGACGACACCACCAACGCGGTGTCGATCCGCAAGTTCTTTGAGCGCACCGCCGGGGTCGAGGTGACCGAGGAGACCGAAGCCGCCACGATCATCCAGACCCGCCACCGCATCCCCGAGGCGCCCTTGAGCGAAGATCAGATCCTGGTCTATCAGGTGCCGATCCCGGAACCCCTGCGCTTTCTCGAGCCGCGCGAGACCGAGACGCGCAAGATGCACAGCCTCGAGGAATACGGGCTGATGCATGTGAAGCTATACGAGGACATCAGCCAGCATGGCGCCATCGCCACCGCCTATGCCTATCCGGTGAAGGTCGAGGGGCGCTATGTGATGGACCCGTCGCCGATCCCCAAATTCGACAATCCCAAGCTGGCGGATTGCCCGGCGATCCAGCTGTTCGGCGCGGGGCGCGAACAGCGCATTTACGCGCTGCCGCCTTACAGCGACGTGGTCAGTCTCGATTTCGAGGATCACCCGTTCGAGGCCAGCAAGGCGGATCATCCCTGCGATCTCTGTGGTGCGCGGGACAGCTATCTGGACGAGGTCATCACCGATGATCGCGGCGGGCGGATGTTTGTCTGTTCGGATACCGATTACTGCCGCACCCGTCAGGCGCAGGGCCATCTGGGCGCGCAGCTTGCGGCGAAACAGGAGGGCGCGGCATGACACCGCTTTTGCAGGTCAGGGGGATCACGAAATACTACGGCGCGCGCCTTGGGTGCCGCGATGTGGCGTTCGATCTTTACCCCGGCGAGGTGATGGGGATCGTCGGCGAAAGCGGGTCGGGGAAGTCGACACTCTTGGGCTGTCTGGCTGGTCAGCTTGAGCCCGATGCGGGTGAAGTGCTGTTCGACACCCGGGCGGACGGGCCGCGTGACACGCTTGCCATGTCCGAGCCCGAGCGGCGGATGCTGTCGCGCACGGATTGGGCCTTTGTCCACCAGCATGCGCGCGACGGGCTGCGTATGGGCGTGAGTGCCGGCGGAAATGTGGGCGAGCGGCTGATGGCCGTGGGG
>Ga0209344_10004145_pt1 | contig 13574 bp, 8 predicted proteins | sample Cruoilmetagenom6_FD_187293 | JGI IMG/M metagenome (GOLD analysis project Ga0209344, IMG submission 187293) | Oil polluted marine microbial communities from Coal Oil Point, Santa Barbara, California, USA - Santa Barbara Oil Seep Sample 6 (SPAdes)... | ecosystem: Environmental > Aquatic > Marine >...
CAGGCTCCAGTTGACGCGGTAGCTGTAGTCGAGCCACTCGGGTCCGGCAACACCGAGCCTCGGATAGCTGACCGCTCGCTCGAGTTGTCCCTCGCCCACGTCTTTGGCGGTGAGTTGTGCCTGGCCATCGACAGCAGGCTGATCGCCGTCGTACTCCTTGAGCACCTGGACCGAAACCCAGTTGACGATCCCGTCGAAGGCTGCCGCCCACTCGCCGTCAAGAACGAATCGCACTTCGCGGATCTGGAACGACGGATCGCCCAGGTTGATGACCCGGAAGATGTCCGGGTTGTCCTTGTGCGCTTCATAGAGACCACCCATATTGCCCGCGAGATAGATGGGCATCCTCACCGTCGTGTCCTGGGAGAGATTGAGGTAGAAGGTCGTCCGGCGGATGTCCTGCCGGCTCTTGAGGACAAACTGATCGTCGGTTATGTATGCCTGGTTGCCGACACCGGCAAAGAACTTGACGAAAGCGCCTCGTTCCTGACGGCCTCGGATCTGCCCTTTGGTGACCGCGACTTCCTTCTCCGGCATCTTGGCCAGACCGCTGGTGTGGTCGAACATGAGGCTGACGATCTTGTCGGTGACCAGATTGAGAATCCCCTCCACCGCCGAGGCGTTGATCCCCAGACTCTTGGTCCGGTCAAAGACCTCGACCTGGATGACGTTGTCGTGGTAGAGCTCGTCCACCACCTGCCGGAGTTCGCGTTTCTTGTAGCCCTCCTGTTTGTTGTAGACCGCCGACATGTGCTCGTAGATGGTTGCGACCTCGGCGGTGACGGTTGCGTTGTAACCACGCACTTTGGCCTCGTACTCGGCCGCAATGCTCACCGAGACATCCGATGTGTTGCCGGTCAGCGACTCGAACAACAGGGTCGCGCCGCGCGGGTCGAGGCTGGCGGCCACCGCGGCCCGGCTGCCCGCGGTCAACGGAGCATGGCCCGAGGTGATGAGCGACCGGGTGAATCCACCTTCCTCGGAATCCGAGAGAACCGCGGAGACCACCTGGAACGAAGCGGTGGCCGGTACGCCTTCATCTGCCTTGGCCTCCAGAAGGTTGAGAGCGCCCACGATTGTGGCGCCCGGCCGTTTCTCCTTGAGCTCATCCTCCAGCTCCGCGACGCGCTCCGGCGGCAGTTCGAGAGATGCAAGGAGGTGGAACAGTCCACCCGAGGACTGCCCTTCGGGGTCGATGTACTTGAGACACAGCAGTTGGGGATTCCCGTCGGCGTCCATGGCAAGGGACGGGGCGGGGGGAAGGTAGTAGTAGTGGGTCGGCTGGTCGGCATCCTGGAAGAGCTCGACGCCGTCGATGGTCAGCCGGCCGGTGTCGTACCACACCAGAGCGAATGCCGGTGCGGCCGAAAGCACAAGGATGAGTGTCAAGGCCCATCGTGTGAATTGTTTCATCGGATCCTCCTAGTAGAGCAGCCGTGGGTCGTGACCGACCCGCCCATCGGCCGGTGTACTGCAGATGTCTTCGAATCCCTGCCAGACATCGATCCGGCGCTGCGGGGACTCTTCTGCGCGGCCCGTGGCGTAGACCCGGACGACGCGAAGCCGGTAGCCGTGATCAAGCCGTACCGCACGGTCAAAACGGATTTCCTGGCTCGATGCCGATCGGGGGGTGAATCGAAGCTCGCTGGTGATGAGATCGCCGTTGACCGCCTCCGCCTCGACAACCGCGATGACGCGGGAAAGATCGCTGAGCCCGTATCCCTCGGAGAGTTCGCTGCACCCGAGTTCAACGCTGGTGTAGGCCAAAGGCATGGTGGCGTCGAGCTCGAGCACCCGAAAGGCCTCCGGGTGACGACGGGTATCGACGGCGACGGGTACGGAGTCCACGGTGACTGGAACAACCTCGGGTGCGAGGTCTTCTTCACCAGGCCGGGTGGCGTAGGCGTGGGCGCTGACGGTCGCGTTGACCGAGAGGATGACTGAACCCGTCTGCCAGGCGTCGTGGACGACCGCCACCTCCTCGGGCGTCAGACCGAGGGAGAAACTGCGTTCGCGCCAGGCTCCGGCAGCATCTTCGCCGCTTGCTTCGGTCGTTGCGGATCGGACGCTGTTCACCCCGGCGAAGACGACCTCGGCCTCGATGCCTGCCGGGAGCATGGTGCGGATCTCGATCGACGATCCAAGGGTCGCTCGTGCCGCCGCCGCTTCGGTGGTCTGCTCCGGCATAACGAGGGTGAACTGGAGCATGGCGCCGGTCCAAGCGTGGTCCGCGTCCACAGTCGCACGTGTCCCCTGGTAGTTGAAGACGGTGAAATCGATCCCGGGCCGACCCCCGGACATCTTGAGCACCGGCGCGGGTGGCGGCAGCCACCACAAACGGCGATCCTCGTGGTCGGGGTAGCACCATCCGGCTCCGGTCCGCCGGCCCTCGGTGAGGACCGGGGCCCCCCAAGCGGGGAGCGCCCACACGAACGCGAGCGCGGTGGCGACGAGACGGATCATTGAGCGAGCGCCTCCTCGACCTGCTGCGAGCCGACCAGGATCTGATCCGGGAGATAGGCGTGCGGCGAGCGCCAGTCACTATCGCCGTGGACGGCGCCGTCGCGGGTGATGACGACGATCCGATAGTGGTAGAGATCGCCGGCATCATCCCAGAGATGGAGTTGCTCGGTGAGGACGAGGTCCTCACCGCCATCGAGATCATACGAATGGCTCACGATCTCGCGCCCATCGGGATCGAAGTGGGCGCTCCGGACCTCGACCACCAGCTTGTGGATGTTGTACTGATCGAAAAGAGCATTGGGTTCGAGGGCCTCGATGGCGATCTGTTTGACCGGCAACAAGCCGACCCCGCTGGTGCAGCGTTCGACGACCCTGCGGACCGCCGCATCGTCGCGCTGAAGGTCACCGACATAGAGGGCGGCGACCACGTCGTCGGAGAGGATCTCCTCATTGAGCTGGAGGGTGGAGAGCCGTGCGGTGTCGCCGGAGCCGAGAGTGGTTTCGCCGAGACTCCAACCCCTGAGCTTGAGCCCTCCGCCATCCTTGATGAGATAGGCGAGATAGTCGAGACGCATCTCGAAGGGCCATTGGTTGGTGAACTCCACCTGTGCCCCCGAGTTCGGCGGGCGCCATCGTGGCGGCGGTCCACCCAGGGCGTCGGGGAGCCTGATTCCGGCAACCAGTTCGATCGGTTCGGTGAAGATCTGGCGGTCTGGGTCGATCATGATCGGTCGAAGAACCACTTGTCCGGTCAGTCCGTTGGTGTTGCCCAGGGTCGAGGTTACGAGTTCCTTTGTCGGGACGTCGGCCGAAAGGGTGATCTGGATCTCGCCGGTGTCCGGGTCGACGCCGTTGATCGTCACCTCCTCGATGTTCCAGTGCTGGAGCTGGAAGTCCGCCTCGTAGGTCACCGGGAGGGGAAGAAGATAGGGGTCGGAGACCTGCAGTCCGCGTTGGTCGAGGTATGCCCTGAGTAGGGCGTCGAGGATTTTCCGATCGATCTGGTCGGCCCCGGGAGTGAGCTGGGCCTGGATCAGGACGTTCTCACCACCGGCCTCGCCCGCCTTGTATTCGATGCTCAGGTAGTAGTCCGGAGGGTCGAACTTGAGGGCGAATGCCTGCGGTCGGTAGTAGAAGATGCCGGAGTCCGGGTTGGCGTCCGGGTAGACCTCCAAGCTGTAGCGGCACAGATCTCTCAGATCGACGCCGTAGAAGTCGTCGAGCTGATCGACGTCGACCCTCGAGAGGTCGAAGCCTGGTCTGACGGGTCCCCACCCGTTCCGATCGGCGACCTCTTCGCGCTGCACTTCCACCGCCTCGAGCGGCTGCAGCAAAAAAGTCTGAATCATGATGTTTGGCACCGGTGTCGGCGTTGGTGCCGTCTTATTTGACGGCACTGTCTGGTACCGCTGGCTCAGGGACCTTTCCTCGGCCGCGGACCAGGATGATACAGCGAGGATGACGAGCATGGCGACGAGGACACGCTTCATGGCGAACTCCTTTTGATTTCCAGATAGACGGGAGCGCTGGTCTTGCCGTTGGGATTGACTACCGCCACCTGACGCAGCCGGGGAGACGGTGCGAAGCCCCGGTCGAGATCGACCAGAAGCACGGTGTCGGAGGCGACATCCGCGGGGAAACGGACCATTTCGTAGGCGGGGTTGCGCGAGCTCCCCGCGTTGCTGTTGGCGAAGATCTCGACCTCAGCGCCATCGTCAAAACCGGATCCCATGATGGTCAGGGTGATGATCCGGCCAGCTCCGACGTTTGCGGGGTCGAGCGTTGTGATGACCGGAGCCTCGGATCCGTCGGTGGGTCCGATCGGGACGTGTTCTGCCGGAAGCGGCGTCTCGGGTTCCTTGGGGCTGCCGCTGACGATCTCGATCATCGACGGTGCCGATCTGCGATTCCGGCCACAGTCGACGACAACCTGGCGGCGTGGAGGGTTCGGTCCGTAACCCGCAGTCAGGCGGACGCGGATCTCGGTGTCGTCCACGCGATCATGTCGAACGGGCACCATCCGGCCGGTGGTGCCGATGAGGACTTTGCAGTCGGCGCTGAAACCCCTGCCGGTGATGGCGAGTTCGACCGGCTGATACGCGTGGAGCGTCGCCGGCTCGATCAGATCCACCGCCGGTACGCCGGTGGATGCTGCCGCCGCGAGAAGCAGCGCCGTGAGCATGGTGCTACTTGACCTCCGGGGCAACCCAGGCAAACCAATCCTGGGTGGACTTCCCATTTGCGTGGGCCGTGAGGGTCAGAACCACCTTTTGACCCCGCAGCGCTTCGGGAATCGTTCCGTTGACAGTCACCATGCCCGGTTTGGCGGCAATGGTGCGATTGACGATGGTCACCCTGCTGTTGCCCTTTTGAATCTGGACCGTCACCCGGACTCCGTTGGATTTCGTGACTCCCTTGAGGAAACCCACTTTGGCCATGAAATGGCTCGCCCCGGCCGGGATCGTTCCCGCGAAGGCGCCGCTGATGGTCCCGTTGTCGGTCCAGGTCGGATGGGTCTGGAGGACCTTGGTGTATTTCTTGCCGTCGAGCATGGTGGCGGTGCCGAGGGCGCGGACGAAGCCGCGGTTGTCGTTGGTGGATCCGTTGAACGGGAGGGTCCCTTTGCTCGAACTCCATTTGGCCTTGGGCGCCAAGGCGTAGAGATCGACGGAGGTCACCCTGAGAGTGGTGGCCACCATCGGCGAAATGAGCGCGATCTGGGTTGGTTTCGGCGTGGGTCTCGGAGCGGGCCTCCTCGACTGTCGAGGGGGCGGTTTCGGGGTCGGTGTCTTGGCGACATACATGGTCTCGACCGTCCTCAACCGGAGTTCCTCTGGTTTTGGTGTATCACCAATCCGCACCGGTTCGAGGTTGACGACGACGGGTTCGCGATCCATCGATTCGTCGTCATCCGACCGGGTCAAGAGTGAGTCGTCGGCAGGTGCTGGTGGATTGCCGGCGCTGGGCGATCCTCCCGCACCGGAGCCATTCCATTCCCATGGGACCGCGATCTTTCGCCGGCTGGAGAGTTGCCCATTGTCGCGATCGATCAGCATGAGGTTGCCGCCGACCGATCGGATTTCACCGCTACCGAGATAGGTCAGGTGGACCATTGTCCGGCCCTCGCCGACCGGAATCTCGTCCCAGCTCACATCCATCGGGCCGAGCGGGTTGAGGTTGTCGTCATAGATCACGACCTCGAAAGCCACTCGATCCGGGTCGTCCACGCCACGCACCTCAACGGAGAGATCGACCGAGTCCGACCCGCGGGGGATCATCTTGACCCTTCGGATCGACCCGACCTCACCGTCGCCGCTGCCCTCCATGGCCTCCTGGACCACTCCGGTGACCAGATCCTGCCAATCGGGGTTGTCGCCGTCGGCGTGCAGGGCGCCGAGACCGAGAATGAGGGAGGCCAACGCTACGATCATCACTGTTCTGCGATGGAGCATCATGTGTCCGACACCCTTTCTGTCGCGGATCTCATTGGTTGGATCGGTGTCGATGAGTGACCGATTGGGAAATTCCGAAACTCTGATCCGGCGCAGACCGAAATCGGTGCAACTTCAACACCTGATCGGGTTCCGAGTCGTGTTCCAGTGTGTCCACGAGTCCAATGTGGGGCCTCTATTGGGACACAAGAATGGACAAACGCGACAGGATCATGGACAAAGGCGACATTCGGGCGCCTGGGAGCCTGTTTGACCAGCTGGTCGATCAGGCGTTGATTGTCTGATCCATGCGCCGGATTCGCTGGACGAAGGTGTCGACCACCGTCTGATCGAAGGCGGGACACCGAGCTGCGAAGGGACCGCCGGGTTCGGCCATGATTTCGGCGAAACGATCGGCCTTCGTGCGCGGGAGGGCGGGATTCATCCTGGCCAGCATGGGGAGGATCGGCAGCGCCGGGGCCCCTTCGGCCTCGACCCTGAGGAGCCAATCCGGAAGCGGCGTGAAGCTGAATCCTGCACCAGGCGACGAGTGGCTGAGGTCGGAGGCGACAAGCATGTCCATGAGGTGTTCGACAGTGATCAGCCCCTTCTCTGCGGGGGCCAGATTCGAAACGTGGAAGGTCGGGGCCTGTGTCCCAGGTTGCAGCGCGCCGGTTCGGGTGAGTTCGCCGAGCCGGCAGATGGCTCGGGCGGTGTAGTCTACCGGGACGAGGTCGAGGCCACGGGCCGTTGCCTCGGTCAGCGGCGCCCAGCGTGGAACCCCGGCCTCCGCCTGTCCGATCGCGCATCGCATCTGGAGGCAAGAGAGCAGGAGCCGACTGAACCAGTCCGATTCGTTAGCGAAACCTGTGGAGGTCGACCAGGTGATCAGGGCGGGGCGGCTGACGGAGAATCGAAGGTGGCCGGCGGAGGCGTGGTACATCCCCTGCACCATCCGTTCAGAAGCCCACTTGCTGACGGCGTAGCCGGAAGATCCTGCGACAGTTTTTGCGGGCAGCACCGTGGGAAGCCTGGAAATCTCGAGAGCCGGTCGGATCCCGCAACTCTCGAGAAGGTGCGCCACGTTCAAAGAGGAGACGAAGTGGAGGGCCTTGAGCTGACCCTCGGTGGCGAGCTGGAGGACGCGTCGGGTTCCGTGGACGTTGGGCTCGCGCAATCCACCGTATCCCTGTTCGAAGGTGACCGAGGCGCCGACGTGGTGGATCAGGCCGATCTCGGTGCATAGGCGCTGGTAGACCGCGGTTTCGAGGCCGAAACGGTCATGCTCCAAAGAACCGGCAAGGGCAATGATCGGTGACGACTCAGTCGCGCCGGCGCCGACGGCCGGCGACTTCAAACCGGCGCGAGATAGTGCCTGTTCGAGTCTTCGGCGAGCGCCTTCGTCATCCTCGGCTCGCACCAGGGCGAAGAGCTGTTGCCCCGGTTCAAGCGACGCCGCCAGCTCGGCGACCATGTGGATTCCGAGAAAACCGGTCGCGCCTGTGAGAAAGATCCCGTCGGCTTCGGATTGCGGTGGCAACTCGTCGGGGAGGTCGCACCACGCGGCATCGGCATTGGCCACTTGAGCGTCATCGTGTTCGATCGATTTCGCTTCGACGGACACCGGCGGTGGCCTTGAAATCAGGTTTTCGTTCGGTGCCGACGTCGAGCGCGCAGGTGAGGTCGGCGTCCCTGCAATCCAGCTGGCCACCTCGGCGAGTGGAGTCTCGGTCAGCTTGGCAGTATCGGACGTTCGGCTTTGCGCTTCGCTTGGTGGCAACAGAAGCCTGAGCCGGAGCACGAGTTCCATTGCGGCCAACGATTCGCCGCCGTGGTCGGAAAACGAGTGCTCCATCTCGACTTCGTCGGGATGGAGTTGGAGGAGATTGGCCACCAGGTGACGGATGAGGTCTTCGTGACGGCCGGACCCGACGTTCGGTTCGACGGGGGCAAGTGTGCCATCGGCTCCGGCCCGGTCGTAGATCTCCCGGATCTGGGCCGCGTAGTGAGATTCGATGGCGCGCCGACAGAGCTTGTGGCTCGGGGTCAGGAGCCCGTTGGCCGTTGTCCATGGGAGTTCCCCGTCGATCGGTAGTTCGACCACGACTCCAACAGGAACCTCGAACGGGCGGAGCCCTTCGCGATGGGCGATCAGGCGAAGGTCGGCTGCGATCTCCTCGGTGCCGATGCCGTCTCTTGCCGAGACCACCACCGCGACGATTGACCGAGCGGTCGGTAACCCGGTGACGAGCAATGCCCTGACGAGATCGCTCCTCATGAAGTGGCGTTCGAGGAGGTCCGGGTAGACAAACTCGGCGCCTGCGAGTTTGAAAAACTGTTTCCGCCGGCCGATGATGCGGATCCGTCTGTTTCCTTCGAGTTCTACGATGTCACCGGTTTGGAAATAGCCGTCATCCGTGAATGACCCGCTATCTGTTTCTAATGCGGCGATGTACTGCGTCGTGGTGCGAGGCGTGCGGACCACGAGCTCCCCTCGGGGGAAGGGCTTGTCTCGACTGGTGAAACCCATGTCAGGGACATCCACCAGACGGAAGTCCACCTCGGGTCTGATCCGGCCGAGGGTTGCGATGTTCCCGGTTTCGGTGGTGCCATAGCCTTCGGTGATCTTCAGCCCGAGGACCTCGCCCAGGGTCTCACGCACGAGAGGTTCGCTGGCGGCGCCTCCGGTGCCCAGAAAGCCCAGCCGGCCTCCCAGATTCCCCCGCATTCGCCGGCGGATCGCCGCCAGCTCCGCCCGGTCCAGATCGGGGTCGCCGGCGGCCAGCCGAAACTCTCCGTAAAAGGCGTTGAGCATCGCGGGCGGCGCTTCAAGGATCGTCGGCCGAAGCGCTTCGATGTCGGCCAGCAGACCCGCACCGCGACCGGAGAATCCCACTCGTCCACCCGAAGCCATATTGCGCCAGATGATGGTCCGGTCAGCTGCGAGGGCCGACGGCAGGTACGACACCTCAACATGGGGCCAGATCCAGGTTTCGGCTCGCATCCCATTGGCCCATTGGCGGCGGGTGATGACCACTCCTTTTGGTCGATTGGTGGTGCCTGATGTGAAAACGATGGTGAAGACATCGTCATCGCCGTCCTCGGTCATGCCGTGGGAACGGGCGAAGGTTGCACCCTGCTCGTCATCGTGGATCACCGGTGTCGACGGGCCGATACCCGATGCCGATGTCCATGTATCGGGGATCGAAGTTGGTGGGCGCTCGATCGTGTCGAGCGTGAGCACCCTGAGATGTTCGCCATCGACTCTTTGTGAATCGTCGGGCGAACCGTACACGATGAGGGTCGAGAGCTCTGGGCAGTTCTTTTTGATTTTTTCGTTGATGAAGAGCTTGGCACTCTGGCGGTCGGCGACCACGGTTTTGATTCCGGATGAGCGTACGATGCTGATGAGAGTTTCGTCGTTGATGGTGTCGAGAAGCCCGACCGATGTGCGGTTGGAGAAGACGCAGGCGAGGTCCGTTACGAGAAACTCGACGCAATTGCGGCTGGCGACGATTCCGATCCTGCTTTTCGGTGGCAGATCCAGACTCTCGAGACCGTAGGCGAGGCCCAATGCCCGATCTCTGATCTCGTTATATGTGGTCCAACCGTAGTCCTGGTCGGATCCGGAAGGAACGCCATCGGCATTGCCTGGTGTGCCGATACCGCGGAATTCACCTTCCGGTCCTCGGGTTCCGAGGAAGGGAAGATCGGCAAACGACCTGAGAAGGTTGTTGGTCATGACCGCGAGGGAAGGGAAATCGAGAAGACCGAGACGGGTCAAGGTGGGGTTGCTTCCGCACGGGACATGGGTCTCGGCCAACCATGGAGCGAGATCGAAGAGCGGTCGAATTGCCGATGGGTCGGTTCGGGCCAACGAGGCGGCGGCCTCCCTGATCCGCGTCGCGAGCCTCCACGCCTCGGGACTGAGGGCCGTCGAGCATGAGTCGAGAGACCGGTATCGGATGACCGGTTCGCGGTGGTTGTCGATGTCGAAGGCCTCTCCGGTCAAGACGCAGCGCTCGCCCCAGGCCCGGGTCGCGACGGGTGTCCCGGGAAGACCATAGCCGTCGAGTTCGATCTCGCCGACCGGTGTGCCAGGTTCGATATGTGTGGCAAACTCGATCTGCCACGGAAGGCGGGTCACCCCGACCGCTCGCGCCTGCCGCCGGAGCCGGTCGAGAGCACCGGTGTATCGGCGGATGGCTTTGATCAGGACAGTCCTCTCGGCGACACCGCCGACCGCGCGAGGCGGGCTGAAGCAATGACCGAGCACCCGGAGATCCACGATCGCCGACATGACCCGGTGGATGACGTCGGGGATCTCATCCGGAACGCGGGATGCCGTGTTGGCCAGTCGCTCCATGGCCGCGGCTGCGGTGATCAACCTGGCTTTGGCTTCGCGTTTTTCGTGGGAGTCTATCGTCGCCGGCGGAGCTCCTGGCGGCAGTGCTGCGGGCCGGGCCCGGCGCACTTCATCCGCCGCCTCCAGGACCTCGGAGACCGCTCCGCGTATCGGTGGGTGAGAGGCGATCAACCGCTCGAGGGCGGGGATCATGAGCTGTTCTTCCAACGATCGCTCAGAAGATTCTCGGTTGTTGTTCATCACGGGAACCGAGGGTTACTGTAGCGCACCCCGATTTCGCAAACCACCGCGCGCCGTTATGTCAGTGGTGGCCGGGCGATGATGCTGCGGAGGGTCCGAAAACCGCTCGGTTGGGATTGGTTAACGCGGAGGGGGGAGGCTATCTCGAATGATCTGCGGTATTCTGGCCTCAGTAATTGATTGAGGGGTGGAAGAGATGGCGACTCTCACGTTGACCGCAACCGGTGGCGATCTGGCACGCGAACTTCCGTCGGGCGATGCTCCCATGACCTTGGGCCGGGCCGAAGACAACGGATGGCCCCTCGATGACGAAGCGGCGTCTCGACTGCATGCTCAGATCGCGATGACCGTCGATGGATGGGTGATCAAAGACCTCGGCAGCAGCAACGGGACATGGGTCAACAAGGCCCGGATCGAAGCCCAGGTCCTGGTGGATGGCGACGAAATCAACATCGGTGGAAGCACCTTGATCTTCGGCGATCCGCCCATCGATGAAGCGACGGTGATGGTCGATATGGCGAATCTTCCGAAAACAGCCGCACCGCCGCAACCCGCGGCGCCCGCCCCTGCGCCAGTGGCACCAGCTCCCGCAGCGTCTCCGCCCCCTCCGCCTGTTCAATTGCCGCCTCCACCGGCGGCCGCGCCGGCACCTCCCGCCGCGGCACCGGTACCACCACCGGCAGCGGTAGCGGTAGCGCCCGCACCCGTCGTCGTGGCTCAGGAGGCAAAGCCGCAACCGGTGAAGACGAGTTCGGCCAAAGTCGCCTCGGCGGACGGAGAGAAGTGGAAGAAGAAGGGTGGGGCGCTCCTGGAGAAATACCTTGCCTGGTTGCAGGAGGCTCCTGCGACACCGGCGGCCGATTCCGGGCAGCCTGCAGGATTTGTCGTCCGCCTCGGCGCATACGTGATCGACTCGGTGATCCTCTTTGTCGCGGTCTTCGCGGTGATGATTCCATTCACGGTCTTGTCGATGCTCATCGGATCCAAGATCGGCATCATCGGTGTGCTGCTGAGTCTGCTCGGCTGGCTGCTTGGAATGGCCATCGGACTGGGCTATCTGCTCGTCCCGTGGGCTCTGGTTGGACGGTCGCCCGGAAAGAAATTCCTCGGGCTCAAGATCGTCGCCGAGGATGGAACGGAGTCGCTCGGCTTTCTCAAGGCCGGTCTGCGCATGGTGGGTTACATGGTGAGCGGGATGGTCTTCTGTGCCGGTTTCATCATGGTGGCTTTCACCAAGGACAACAAAGGCCTGCACGATATGATCGCCGGAACCAAGGTCATCAAGGCATAGGAGCCTGTAGGGAAATAGGTGCACGGCGTTTGTCGGGCGACGACAAGTCTGTCTTTCGCTGCTTTCTCAGCGAATACTCTGAGTATGCATCCTCGAAATCATCGAAAGACAGCTTTTCTCGACGCTCCGACATCCACCATCCAGCTTTGCCCTGCAGGCTCCTAGCGATTCGGTCGCGCGCGCTGAGCTGAGGGCGACCGGTCCTGTTCGGTTTCCGGTGCCCCGGGTTTGTGGAGGAATCTGACGATCCCACTAAGATCTCGTGCGCCGAGATGGGTCCTTATTCTTCGCCGATTAGGAAATTCTCCGCAGAATGTATCGTGGAGTTGTATACTCCTTGGAGCAAACAATTCAGATGGGGCAGGGAGGCATCATGCGGCGGGCTATTCTCTTCGTATTGGTGTTGGCGCCGGCGATGGCCTTTGCACAGGATCATCGTTGGGAGTTGACACCGACGGTTGGATTTCGATGGGGCGGAACGGTCCTTCTCGAAGCGGAAACGAATGTGATCACGACGGGGCTTCATAGGGTCGACCTGGCGAATGGTGGCGACTTTGGCCTCCGGCTCGGTTTTCTGATGACGAAATCGCTCGGTCTGGAACTGATGTACAGCAAGGAATTCACCGAATTCAAGGACAAACAGGGGCTGTTTGGAGAGGAACCCGGCAGTACGACGCCGCCAGGTGCAACCGGGACTCTCAACACTGATGTGGAGACCTGGCAGTTGGGGCTTACCTGGCACCTCCTACAGGGCAAGACGAGACCGTACCTGGTCTTCGCCGGAGGTCAGACCACAATCCAGTCGGAGACTCCATTGCCAAAAGAGACGGCGATCACCTTTGCCCTGGGGGCCGGTGTGAAGATCGAGATGTCCTCGACCCTCGGCCTGCTTTTTGAATTGAGGTACAACCGAAGCGATACCGATACCGACAACACGGTTGTGGTCGAATGGGAGCACATCGACTGCCCGGAAACCTGCCGATACACCTATGGCTATGACGATACCTTCAGCCAGACCAGCTTTGCGGCCGGTCTGATCATCGCCTTCTAGGGGTCGGAATTCATGAGATTCGAGATCCAGAAAAGTGCCGAAAGCGGTATCACCGTGCTTCAGCCGGAGGGGGACCTCAACGAGGGTTCGTCCGGTGTTCTCCAGTCGACCGCGGCAGAGGTGATGGAGGAAGGGGCCCGGTTGGTCGTCATCGACCTGAAAAAAACATCAGGGGCTTCCAGCCACGCCTTCAGGATGCTCCTCATGCTGTCCAAGAAGCTCCAGTCGATCGGAGGCAGGCTCGTTATTTGCGGAGCGCAAAAAGATGTCGAGGGTGCGTTGACCTTGAGCGGGCTGACTCGATTGTGCTGTGTCAGGGCTGATCGAGTCGATGCCGTCAAGGAACTGATGGTCGAGGGAAGGATCGTACGGTTGGCTGCTCTGGTCGCCCAGTTGTTGGGCCGTGCCGAGACCCGCCGACTGGCGGCGGAGGCGGTTTGATTTCCGGGAGTCGACACCCGAGAAGCGCTGCCGTATGCCGGTGGTCGTTCTTTCTGCCGGTCTCAGTCGGTGCGGAACTCGAGTCTGACCAAACCGAAATTCAGGACGTCACCGTGCGTGATCTCGACCTCTGCTCCGGGCGTCATTCGGGCGCCGTTGACAAAGGTCCCATTGGCGGCGCCGACCTCGTCGCGGACAACGAAGGAACCCTGCCGTTGCTCGATCACGGCATGGCGGCGACTGGTTGACCGGTCATGATCCAGAGGTTTGAGGTCGATGGTGGGGTGAATT
>Ga0209344_10004146_pt1 | contig 13573 bp, 13 predicted proteins | sample Cruoilmetagenom6_FD_187293 | JGI IMG/M metagenome (GOLD analysis project Ga0209344, IMG submission 187293) | Oil polluted marine microbial communities from Coal Oil Point, Santa Barbara, California, USA - Santa Barbara Oil Seep Sample 6 (SPAdes)... | ecosystem: Environmental > Aquatic > Marine...
CTTCCTTTTTGGTACTATAAAAATGAGTGGCAACACCTTAGTTTAAAAAACAAAACGGCCCTAAAAGGCCGCTTATAGCATCGATATTTTATTAATTATAGGGTTGTGCAACAGTTACTATTGTTAGCCTTTGTTAATTTTATGTGTAAGGCGTTCCTATAACATGAAATACTATATCAGATAAAATATGTGATAATATCGCAATCAACAATCCTCGTTTCCAAAAAATCCACCCGAATACTGAACCAGTAATTAAATTCCCAACCATTGTAACGCCAATTGTAAAGGACGTTAGTTCTACAAAATTCTTTGATAATGGCAGATGAATAAGTCCAAAAAATAATGATGAAATTATTATGCTTGTCCAAACTAATTTATTCGATGGTTTTTCGATTTTCTTAAAAAAAAGGAATACAGTTAGTAGAAGTGACATTAGTCCTAATCTAAACATTATCTCTTCCGTTATTCCAGCTGAGAAAGACACAAGTGCATAAAAAGGTTTGGATGGGCGGGACTGCTTATGTGCTACAGGATAAAACTCTTTCTGAATTTCAAATAAGCCTAATAGAACGATAGAAACAATTATTGCCAACAAAAAACTGGACACAACAGCATCTCTCGTAATTATCTCACCAATTGGTTTTTTTGAAAAAAATCTGGCAATTAATGGTGCTCCCATATTGGCTCTTGAAGAAAGCCAAAGACCAATAAAAACTAATATAGCGCCTAATATTAAACTACTGACTCCTATAGTAGTTATGTCAGCATAAATTGATTCATTCAAGTTAATTCCTGTATTTCCAGCCTCTATATTTAGTCTTTTAACTTCTCTACTAAATGGAATGTTAATGAGTGCACCAAAAAAGAATAGAATAAGCACTGCCAATGAAGCCTGCCATCTATATTTTTTAGCTTCTTCTGCGTTGCGCAAAACTGATGATTTAAAACTTTTTTTCAATTGATTATATGTTGTTTTTAATGTTCGGTAAGATACATGGTTTACAAAAGTTATATATTAACCTTTTAGGGAACAGCACCAGTTTTTTTAATAGGACTGGCTGATGTAAAACGTTTTTACTCAGTCTAAAATCGGTAACCTATACTTATCGCGCGACGATTAATAATGTTATGGTCTGTTTTATCAGCATTAAATAAATTTCCTCCCATTCCAAATAAAGCCTCAAAAGTAATTCCGCTTTTGGTAACCCATTTGTATCCAATACTTAAACCGAGGGATACATCAATAACATCAGGACCTTCGTTTAAAGTTAAGTTTCCATTTATATCAGTTAATTGCTTACCATCAGTTGAACCTAGTGTTCCAAATCCTTCCGTAAAAAAACCCGAAGCATATTTTCTACCAAAGTATCTCCTATAAAAAGGAGATATTTGAAAATTTACATCCTCATCGTATTTTTGGCTAAAAGCATACAATCCAGTTATTCCTAATGATGATTTACTGTTTAAATTTCTTTCATAAGTTCCCTCAAATAACCCAAGTGCTGTGAAATAGACATTAATTTTCAGTTCATTATTATTTTCGAATAATCTAGAAACTGTTTCGTTTTGATTTTGTCCATTGACCGCAAGAATTGAAAATAGCATAGCTATTATTAAAAAGGATTTTTTCATAAAATGTAGGATTAAATTACTTCTCTAAAGGTTTATAACAAATATTTATTAGTATTAAGACTAAACTCAATATGACATTTTTGTATGCTTCAACCCATATTTAATAAGCCAAATAGCCAAAATTATTTCTTGTAATAAAATAGGAGTTGCTATAATTACATATTCAGTTGAAATGACTTCAATCAGTTGGAATAAAATTAAAATGCCAGCTAACATTATTAATACATTTCCTGTTATTCCCCATATTGATAGCCAGATAGGAATATTTTTTTCTTTATAAAGTATACTGTATAAAAGTAAATTTCCTAATCCCGTCGCTATAATCACACCTAAATGATTAATTAAATCTCTAGAGATTTTCAATATTTCACCGGCTGTTTCATAAAATATTAAATTGGAATCTATTCCAGTCGAGTATTTTTCACTCAAAAGGATAAATGCTGGTAATAATATTATTCCTATTAACTGAAATACTCCAGCCATAAATCGAAATCCAATAAACCCGATCGAAAGAATGCTGTTATACTGTCTTAATAGATAATATAATATTAAAGAGAAACCTATATAGATGGGAATTAGAAGAAATTGAAAAAGTGCTCCAATTAAAACTTTAGTTTTATTTTGATAAACAATTTCAAGATATTTTTCACTTTCAACAGAAGGAATAATACTTAAAACACCAGTTGCTATACCAATAAAAATCAGACATCCTGCTATTTTTGAAAATTGCTTATTAACCATATACAGCAAAAGTAGATGGATATAATATTCAATTCATTGACTATAGTTAAGAAATTATTTTTTGTTAATTATTCTCTTTCTTATTCTGCTTAATGATTCTGGTTTTATACCTAAATAACTAGCGATTTGGTGTTGAGGAACTCGTTGAATTAATTCAGGTCTCTCTTTTAGCATATTCAAGTACCTTTCCTCAGGGTTAGATGTTTTAAATTTGGCAAAGGAGTCCTGGTTTTTAGCCATTATAACTTCAGCAATTACTCTGGATAAAGATTCTAATTGTGGGTATTGTAAAAATGTCTCTTTTTCCAATTTAGGATTACCTACACTGACTATGACATTTTCAGTACATTCTAAATAATAGTTTGATGGTGTGGATTTTCCATAGTTAGATGGTGTAACCACTTGTTCCTCCGTATAAAATTCAATAGTTTTTTCTTCACCATTTTCAAGAATATAGCTTCTTATACAACCTTTTAATAAGAAGTAACATTCATTTGAAATATCTCCTTCATTAAGTAGGATGGTTCCTTTTTTAAAACTTTCAATAAAAGTACTTTTTATAATTGCGCTTTCTAACTCATTAGTGACTTTAGTATATTTTGAAAGGTATTTTAGTATTTCGCTTTTCACGATTATATAGGTTTTTAGGTAATGTCTTCAACAATTGGATATTGTTATTAACTATTTTTCCTTTTATAGGCCCAATTTAGTAAATCTTTTTGTTGGCCTAGTTATTTATTTAGGGACTTATAAACCTTACTTACCCCTACCCTATTTTTGTCGGTTCCAACCTTCATTGGCTTTTCTGAAACATGTATATAAAGAAAATTAATTCCTGGAATTGGAAGTTGCGGGAAACCGTAAATGTATACTACAATTGTGTCCTTAGTGTATAATCGATAATAAATCATTTTACAAAGATTTGTCTTGCGGGCTAATATTTATCTAGGAATTTAAATTACATGCGGTGGGAAGATTTTTGAATATAGCCGTGAACTAGGTATTAGTTTTATTCTAAGTTGTACACAACCTTTATTTTTAGAATGATATTTTGTAGCTAATATTCGGTATCATTAATGCTTCTCTGAATTCCTCCACTTTATTGGTATTAATATTGTATCTATGACCTTGAAAGTCTTTGTAGTTTGTTGCATTGAGTATTTTTAAAGATAATTTTTGTGTGGATTTCTTTTTATACCATTCATAATTGATAGTAAAATGAGAAATAATAGTTGTCTTTGATTGCTCGGTAAAAGGTGTAGTTTCATTGTAAACAACATCTTGCTCCATAAATGAAGCAATTGGATCAATTTTTGAATATCTGTCACCGCCTTGAAGGCTTAATTTTAAATTTATTCCAAGTAAACTTTGCCTTTTCTTACCAATTCTAAATTCTTTTCCAACTAGAGTATTAAGGAGGTAATTTTTATTAAATCTGGTATTGTACCAAATATTAGTATCTGTTTTATATTCTGAATTGAATATAGAACCGGAAAGCAAATAATAAAATCCATTATTTATATATTGCTCTAAAGTTAAATCAAGCCCATAATTTTTACCTTTTCCATTATTTGCATAGGTATCATTGATAAACCAATCATTTTGTAAATTAATAAGTGATTCCGTACTGTTTTTTATTACTGGAATATTAAATAGATATTGAAAATAGGGTTCTATTTTTAAATGTAACTTTTCATTAATATTCCAATCATAAGCCATTACGAAATGATGTGCTTTTGAAAAATCTAAATTTCTGTTGGCTTGGTTGGACCTGGAATTGCCGGTATTGGCAAGGTAAATGTTTAACGGTTCCATTCTACTGTGTAATCCATATCCTAAACTTATTTCATTATTATCGTTCAGTTGATAATTTAGTCCTAAACGAGGTTCAAGAGCAAAGCTGTTATTCAATGTAAACAGTTGAGAATTTAGGCCAATATTTAGTTGCCATTTTTTTAATGAAATAGAGGAACTTGAAAATGCTGATACTAAAGAGCTAAAACCATCTTCGTCAACTAATGAATTTAGACCATTTTCAGGTTCTCCTTGATTTTCTTTTAGATTTAGGTCATATCCTAAACCCCTTACCATAATCCCTGTTTTATTAGTGTGTGTTGAGTTGAATTTTTTATTTATGAAAGACTTGAAAGTAATATTGTAGTTTTTATTGTTTATTTCATTCTCAGGTTGTAATTGAGAGGTATCGTCTAACCTATCTGTTTTTAAATCGATTCCATTGGCAGATATTGATAATGTAGAGTTCAAGTATGCTGAATTTTCAAAAACAAGCCTGTGATTTATACCAACAGCTCCCATATACTGTTTTACATCTTGCTTTTCAATATCCTGATAATAAATTTGTTTGTCAGTTTCAGTTTCCGGTTTTGAACCAGACTTGTCTATTAATCCAATTCCCCAAACAGAGAATATTCCAGCTTTTTTAGTAGGTAGCGTTAATTTAAAAGATAAATCTTGATAATTTGTGCCATCGGCATCATCTGGCAACAATAATGAAACAAGACCTAATGTTGAATATCTATAATTTACGAGATAAGAAGCGTTGTTTTTTTTGCTTATAGGTCCTTCAGATGCAAAGTCTATTCCAATGGCTCCAATTTCAAAACTATGTTCAAGTTCTGAGCTATTACCTTTTCGCATTCTTATATCGAAAACACCGGACAATGCATTATTGTATTCAGCAGGAAAAGCTCCCGTAAAAAAATCGGAATTGGCTAACAAATTACTGCTCAAAGCTGTTAATCCTCCCCCACCAAAAGATCCTAAATCAGCAAAATGATTTGGGTTGGAAACTTCCACACCTTCAATTTTCCATTGTAAATATTTTGGGGCATTCCCTCTAATCACAATGGCATTGTTGCCAACACTACTTGCTACCCCAGGAAAGGAAGAAGCTAAACGTGCAGGGTCATCAAATCCCCCTGCATACCTATTGGCTTCTTCTACACTCAGCATACGTGTACTCACTGAAGCCATTTCATTAAGTGGTTTAGCTTTAACAAGCTTTGGTTTAAGAACAACTTCGTTTAGAGCGAATGCGCTTTCTGTTAGGGCTATGGATAAAACGACTTCTTTAGCAGATGTAACCATAACTTCAGGCATTATAATAGGTTCGTAACCCAAGTAAGAAATCTGTAAATCATATCTGCCAATAGGAACATTATTAAGAATAAAATTACCTTCCATATCAGAGGTGGTACCTATAATCGGATCAGTACCGATTATTGTTATTGTAGCAAAAGGTATAGTTTCTTTGGATGAATTATCGATTACTGAACCTTTAATATTTTGTGTTATATCTTGTGCGTTTATAATGGATAATGAAAGCGAAAATACTAGTAGTAAGATAATTCTAGTCATAATTAAATTGTAGTTAAAGTTAGCTACAAAATTAGATTAGAATGTTCGTCCCTATGTTCGAAGTTATATAACTGAACTTGTTTTTGATACTTTGTAAGTACTTGAAAATAAGGGTGTAATAAAATGTTGGAGTTCGATTTTATAAAGCTGCACCATTTTTTTTAAACTCTGAAGGAGTTTGTCCGCTAATCTTTTTGAAGGTGGTATTAAACGAAGTTTTTGAATTAAAGCCCGATTCAAAGGCAATGCCAAGTATGGTCAAATGTTCATTTTCCTTATCCAAAAGCAATTCTTTTACTTTTTGAACTCTATACCTATTAACAAACCAAAAAAAACTTTCTTCAAACGCAGCATTAATTAAATAGGAAAGCTGATGCGGTGTAAAATTCATTAATTCAGCTAATTGTGCAAGAGATAATTCAGAATCTAAATAAGGTTTCTGATCATCCATTAGTTTTATAAGATGCTCTTTTTGAGATTCCAATTCGTCATCAGATATTAATTTTCTCTTATTTATTTCTGTTTGTTCTTCAGATGAAATAATAAGGTTACGTTCATTTTCATCCAATAAGAAAATCTCTTTTTGTTTAAGTGAATTATATGCAATAAAGTATACAATGGATAACGATACAATATTTGCAAACAAGTTTAAATCTGCTTCAACAAATAATAAATTATAGATGCCAATAAAAGCAACTAGAGCGAAAATTGCAAGAATGATTAACTCCAACCATTTGAGATCGATTTGAAACGTATTTGATGAAAACAATCGAATTCTCTGTTTGTGCTTTTGAATTTTGATATATGACAAGATTATAAAATAAAATGCCTGAATAATTACCAAGGCATTTAAGATTAATGAAAGGTTGGCGTTGTCACTGTAAAATTGGTTGACCATTAAAAGAATTAGTAGTATTATTGGGAAAAGAATATGAATAAAATCCTTTTTTCCATATCTGAAATTTGGGTTAGCGTAATACGCTATACTATAATAAAATACAACGGGGGTTAAAAACTGAAAAAAACGAATAGGTAGCCAAAATAGGCTACTCTGAATATCTAAACGTATCAAAACAAAAATTTCTTCGAGCCAAAAAGAAGACCAAAAAAATAAAACCAATCCAAACCAAAAATTCGCCTTTTTATTGACATTTACTGGGTTCGAGATTAATAAAAATGAGAGTAATAAAAGCGACCCAAATAATAAAATTACGACAAGAGTATTCATTAAATTGTGTTAGGTGGTTTTTTGTTATTAAGTTGATTCCAATTCCCCTATTTGGTTTATGTTTCACTCAACGGTACCGCGTAAAGCTGTAGCGGCTTAAACGTGTAGCAATATACCTAATTAAACACAAAAACGGATCGAGTTTGCACTCGAACCGCTATTGCTTTTATTTATTGTTGTGCGTTCGCTTTTCTACTCTTAATTTGGGGAGTTTAGTCCAAGTTTATTTCCTTCTGTATCCGTGAACAAAGCAAAAAATCCATTTCCATCTGCGTGAGAGGTTTTTGGAATTATGATTTTTCCACCATTTTCATTAACCTTGTTAAGAATATGTTGAAGATTATCACCGCCATTTAGATAAATGGTTACCCCATCTGCTGAAGGTCTGTACCCTTCGCTGTTCACTATAACTCCTGTAACCATTTGTCCATCATACGGGAATATTCCCATTTCCATTCCTGGCATTTCCATTTTTTCAATTTTAATGTCTAAAATTGTTTGATAAAAATTGATTGCTCGTGAAATATCCGTTGCAGGAATTTCAAAAAGTGAAATAAAACTTTTCATATTCTTGTCTTTATCGATTGTTGTATCTTTATTTGGGATTGTTTCGGTAGCAGAAGTCCCTTTATTTTTACAGGATACACCGCCAAAAGTCAAAGCAATAATTGAGATAAGTATAAGGTCTTTCATTTTCCGTTTGTTGTTGACGGAACAAAAATAGCAGTAGAAAACCCTTTGAAATTGTAAAAATGCGACACCCTCATACTATTTATAAAAAAGGGCGGAAAGAGCTAAATTTTCGTGCTTGATAAACTCTTTGGGGTTTATTCCAGTAAATTCCTTAAAGTCCTTTATGAAGTGTGCTTGGTCAAAGTATTCACTTTTATGGGCAATATCGGTAAGGTTTTCTGATTTTTGGTCAAGCAACATTTTTAAAGCGGTTTGTAATCGAATTACCTTTCCCAATTGTTTAGGGCTTACCCCAATTTGCCTTTTGAAGTTTCTTTCGAGTTGTCTTCGCTTAGACAAATCGTCTTTAAGGATTGAATTTATTGAAGCACTTCCGTTTGTGAATAGAAGGGAATCAACGGTGTTTTTTACAATTTTATTAATCGTTTTTTCGTCATTAAGCTTATCCAAAAGAAATTTTTCAATAATACTTATTCGTTCTTCCGTATTTTCCGCATTGATTATTTTTTGCTCCAAATCATCTGCGGTGTCTAGTCCAAAAAGTTGGCTTATGGGTGTTTCCTTATTCGCCAAATTGCTAATTGGTACAGAAACAAAATTTGCAAATCCATATGGATAAAATCGGACAGCGAATGTTTTAACAAACCCTGTTGGCTTAATGTAAAAAGGTTCAATGGTTTGTCCGAGTACCATAGCACGAGGCTGAAGTATAAATTCATTTTCGGATGTGTATCTTTTTATGTCATCACCAAGAATAAACGCCATTTCAATACAACCATCAGGAACAATCCGTTGTTTTTGCGTATCAGATTGTTTAGGCACTTCCAAAGTCCAATAGCAACTAACAAGTGATTTTAAGTCAATCTGTGGTTCGTATGTTTGGTAGTCCATTATATTTTTCTAAGTCGCTTTTTTCGAGTGTTCGTTAAGATTTATAGTCTACTAAATTATGGTTCATAATTCTTAAGAAAACTAATTAGCTTTAAATTCTATTTTATTTGGACTCGAACTTTTTCATCTTATATGTCTGAAATATTTATCAGGATGAACTAGTGCTTTTCACCGGGTACGGTGTTATTGTAGCCACTTATACAATTCCAGATTTCATTACATTCTGTTAAACTACTGGAGTTCTATCAGTGATTAATATTGTATGTTCGTGTTGGGCTACATATCCTCCCCTGTTTCCTACTAAGGTCCAACCATCGTTCAACTCTATAGCAACTGTAGAGTTTGTAGAAACGAAAGTTTCTATTGCTACTGTGGTGTTTTTCTTAAATCGTTCTCTATTAGTTCTGACCCTATAGTTTAAAATGTTTTCTGGTTCTTCGTGTAAATTCCTACCAACTCCGTGACCAGCCAAATTTTTAATTACTTTAAAACCTGATTTTTTAGCTTCTGTTTCTATTAAATATCCAATTTCAGAAATTTTCACTCCTCCTTTGATATTGCCTATTGCTTTTCGTAAAATATTTTTAGAAGCATTTACAAGAGGTTGGTGATTATGAATGTCTTTTCCAATTACAAAGGAACCGCCATTATCCGACCAAAAACCATTTAATTCAGCAGACACGTCAATATTGATCAAATCTCCTTCTTTCAATATTCTTTTCTCGGATGGTATTCCGTGAGCCGCTTCTTCGTTTACACTTATACAGGAATAGCCGGGGAACCCATAGGTTTCGTATGGTGCGGATTTTGCTCCATAGCTCTTTAAAATTTCGCCTCCATATTCGTCCAATTCTTTAGTCGACATTCCTACTTTAGCATATTCCCTCATCAATTTTAGTGTAGTCCCGACAACTTCACTAACTCTTTTCATTCCTATTAATTCAGATTCCTTGGTTATTGACATTTTATATTCGTTTTAATTGGCTACGACAAATGGATATAGTCATTGACTATATTACTTTTATAAATCTAATTTAACAAATCTTTTTTGTTGGCCTAGTTATTAATTAGATGGTTTATAGCTCTGCTGACCCCTACCCTATTTTTGTCAATTCTGACCTTCATTGGCTTGTTTAAAATATACATATAAAGAAAATCAATTCCTGGAAAAGTAAGTTATAGAAAACCGTAATTCAAGATGGTTTTAGTTTCCAATTTTAAAGTGACACAATTTAAATTGGGATAGGTGGCATTAATAGCCGGAGTACCTTAAGGTTTAGCGGTCCTCTAGTAAGGGGAAATATGGCACACGTATGTTTAGTTGCGGACTTTTCGAACGGTAAATGTCCGTCTGACTTTAAATATAATTAATTGATTTAGTGATCAGTTGTACTATAAAAATGATTCAAGCTACGAGCGTATGCCAAACTTTTCCTTCATTTTATCAATAAATCTTTGAAATAATAAATCTAAAGCAATTACAAGGCATAGATTACAAGCTAAACTTTGAAATAAATCCGAGATGGGACCTTCTATTTTACTGGATACAAAAAGAAGAGCTACAATTAATAAACCTGGGATTAATAAGAACCACATTCTCCATTTGCTTATACCACCGCCAATTGGCCTTGCAAATAGAAATGCAATCATCCCAGCACTAATATTTATGGCAAGCTGTTGCAAATATGTTTGCTTGTCCCCAAAAAATGTGAGCCAAAAGCAACCAGCAAGGATTGCGTAAAACAAAATTCGTAGTAGCCATAATGCCACAACGTATTGTTGTCTTGATCCTTTACTAAAATATGGTTCAATCGGGTCTAGAAAGTCCAGGAAGTTTAGTGAAGGGAACAAATCCTTTGACTTTTCTAAATATTCCTCTAATTCGTTGATCATTACACTATCGTTTTATTGCTATTTAATATTAATTCATTTTACATTTTGCAACTCCAGCTTCTTAGAAGAGAGTAATGGTTACAGCTCCGTATATGAAAAGTGGGCGATTTTGTAGCACTAAACTTTCGGTTAAGTACAAACTTTGACACGAGCCAAAAGCATATAGATTATTACTGATTCGACTATTTTTTATGCACCTTGTTGTGTGTTCGTTGAATTTATTATTTCAATGACTACATTCCCTTTTTTTCGCGCTTTATCAACATACTCGTGAGCGGCCATAATTTCAGAAAGTGGAAAACATTTATCTATATATGGTCTGACTTTCCCCTTATCAGCAAGTTCTTTCAATTTATTCAGATGTTCTTGTTTCGGGGTTGTGAGTGACTTAACTGAAACAAAACTGCCACCTTTTTTCAGCACTTTCTGTGCTTTTGATTTTGACGTTTTCCCAACTGCATCAAACACTATATCAAACTTGTTTTCACACAAAGAATAATCCTCTTTCTTGTAGTCGATAGCACTATCTGCTCCAAGTGATTTAACCATATCAAAATTGGAACTGCTGCAAACAGCCACAACTGTTGCTTTTTGTTCTTTAGCGATTTGGATGGCGTAGCTGCCTACACTTCCTGATGCACCAAAAATTAATATGTTTTGTTCTTTGCCAAGTTTAGCTTTATTTAATAAAAACAAAGCAGTCATTCCGCCTACTGGAAAGGCCGCAGCTTCATTGAAGCTAAGAATTTTTGGTTTTAATCCGAGCACTCCTCTTTTTCTTTCTTGAGGTATGCTAATATATTCTGTATAAGTACCGGAATTGAGCATTGTAGGAGTACCGAAAATTTCATCTCCGATTTTAAATTTGGTAACATCTTTACCAATAGCTTCCACGATTCCAGAAAATTCATGTCCCAATATTTCCTTTTTGGGCTTAAATAAACCAAACATCAATCTGACAGGAAGCCATACTATTAGCGGAAAATTTGAACTGCGTAATCTTGCATCACCTGAAGTGACAGTAGTTGCACATATTTTGACAAGAACTTCATTGTCCTTTGGTTGAGGCTTTGCGATATCTACCAATTTTAAGACATTTGGCGGGCCATATTTTGTATAAATTACTGCTTTCATCTCTTTTATTTCAAAATGACACACAACGCTTGAGCGTAGTGAAGAAGTAAGGAAACGTTGAGCTTCCGTCCTAGCACGAAGCTAAAGCTTATAGTTTTGATTTATTTTTTCTTGTCAAAAGCTAAAATTGAATATTTCGCTATCGCATAATTTTCAATTTAGCGACTTTATAAATATAAACAGACTTTTAAATTATACATTAAAGTCCGAATTACGTATGGCATCCATAGTTGTACACGGGCTTTTTTATAGCTGTTCCACTAATTTTCTGGCGGTAACAGTATCATATATAATTTTCAGTTTACTAATCTTATTTTGATTATCGAATTCAATAATGTCAACTACATCAAACTCCACTTTTTGATTATTTTTTAAAGTCCATTTATAGGTAAAATAAAGAGCTAAATTGTTTGAGTCATTTTCTTCAAAAATTCCTTTTAAGTGAAGTTCAGAATTTGATGTATCACTATTTAATTCACGATAAAATTCATCCGCTTTTTTTATTCCGTATAGCGGTGAATCAACCATTCCATTTTGATTGAATAATGCAACTACTTGTCCAATATTTCCATTTTCAAGATGAGTTATATATTGCTTTGCTATTTCCTTTTTATTCATTATTTCATCAATTTTAAATTTTAGAGTTTGTTTCTCAGCTTACGTTCAACGTTGAGAATATGGGGCATTTTGGCATTTCAAATCCATCGTGTCAAACCGCTATACATTTTATTAAATGTACTCATTTTCAAATTTAGAACTATCCGCCGAATGACCTATAATTATAGTGCCTGTTGCACAAGTTAGCAAAAAAGTCGGTAAGGATCGGCGGATCGATCGTAACTTTAGTTATGCAAGGAAAGAAGTATTATCAGGAAAAACTCATCAACGGTTTCCAGCTCAGTGAACGGGTTCCGGAAACCAATTTTTCTAGTCGGTTGAGGAGGCCCCTAGATCTTGATTTTCTCTACCCCATGACCAAAGTGTACTACGGATCGAGTGGCCAGAAGAGTATTTTTGGCACTATAAAAATAAGTGGCAACAGGTTCGTTTAAAAAACAAAACGGCCCTAAAAGGCCGCTTATAGCATCGATATTTTATAAATTATAGGGTTGTGCAACAGTTACTGTTGTTATGTGTAGTTATTTTTTTATTTCATTTTTTAAGTCCAACAATTTCAATTCTTTGTGGTAGTTCTCAATTCTTGATTGTGCATTTCCGTCAATTAATAAAATGACAATTAACATTGAAATGGTTGTAACACTAATTGCTCTCCAAGTTGGTGTATTAATAAATAGAATTAATAATGCTGCTACAATAATTAATATTGGAACTACTTTAAATACAACTATAAATTGCTTTATAGTGCTTTCAGAACGTTCAATTTCGGACTTATAAAAGGCAAATTCATCGGTAATAAAATCTTTTTCAAATTGTTTAACTCTTTGAATATTGGTGTAGTTAGTGCCGCTGCCAATTATTAATAGTAATATACCTGCTACTAACGTTGGAATGATATAAGCCTTTGCTAAATCTGTTTTTCCTAATTGCCAAAATCCAGCACTTGCGATTAAAAATCCAATCGCGAAGAAAATAAAGAAACGTGTTGAGAATACTTCAGCTTTTGCCCATTCGATTGCTAGTTTTAATAGGTCCATAGTTTCGTTTTTTAATGTTCGTTAAGATACATGGTTTAATTCTGACTAACGTCAAATTTAGTATTATTTTCCTACACAAAATTTGATTCGTTAGCTTAAGAAATTAATAGAGTTTCTTTATGTAGGGAATTACACACAACGGGAGTCTGCGCAGCAACCCCATTTTTGATAAAAATAATAACTTCTAGGTTAGTTTAAGTGGATTATGGGCAGTATTGTCGTACCATAAATTTGGGACCTGAAGATTTGGTATATGGACCAGTAGGCTTAAATGGTCCATAATTGGATGGTATATGGTCAACAATGGAAGTCCAAGCCCTTTTAGCCT